>Ga0105046_10005541_pt1 | contig 19984 bp, 9 predicted proteins | sample MAT03_FD_78385 | JGI IMG/M metagenome (GOLD analysis project Ga0105046, IMG submission 78385) | Freshwater microbial communities from Lake Fryxell liftoff mats and glacier meltwater in Antarctica - MAT-03 (megahit assembly) | ecosystem: Environmental > Aquatic > Freshwater > Ice > Liftoff... | reverse complement strand
CGTTCTTCGGAAAGGTCCGGTACTGGCGAACCTGTCTGCATCAGACCCACGGCAAGGGCGGAGGGTACTACCCGGTCGACGACACGCTCGGATTGACTGCCGACGGCTTCAGCTGCGGGCTGCTCGGGCGTGTCGTAGAGTTCGCCACCAAGATGAGCTACGCCGCCGCCGCCGCGACGGTGAAGAGCTTTCTCGGCTGGTCTCCGCATGAACTACCACGAGTTCAGGGCAGCCGACCTCGAACTCGGTAATGGCGCCGTCGAGGGTGCGGTCCGCTACGTCGTGTCGCAGCGGTTCGACGAGGGCGGCATGCGTTGGATCCGCGAGCGTGCAGAGGCGCTCCTGCAGCTTCGCTGCATCCAGATCAACGGCGACTGGGAGCGCTTCCTCGCCTTTGCTCATGAACGCACCCGTGCCGAAAGCCGGCATCAAGCGACCCTGCTCCGTGCCCAGCCGGAGCCCCTGCCGGTCCTCGGTCTGGCGGCATGACCGTGACCACCACCCGTCAAACGCGACCCGCTAGCGAGCATATGTGACCGACGAGCAACGAAGCGATGCGACGTGGATCCCTGCATTTCCGCCCGAGTCCACCCTGTTCGGCGCTCTAGACCCAGAGCAGCTATCAATCATGCGGGCCATCGGACCCTCGCGACCGGAACTGGGAGGATCTGCACCCATATCCCGGTCGAGCGGCTACCTTGGTTTCGTGGCGGCCCGGCGCCTGTTATAGAGTCGCCGGCTGCAACGAGGAGCCACCGTCATGTCTACGCGCGCCCGGATCGTCATCTGCCTGAGCCTCTTTCTCACCGCCTGCGGGGGCGACGGCACGACCGCGCCCGATACCACGGTGCCGCTCGATGCCAGCGTCGCCGATGGCGACGGCGTGGGGGTGCTCGAGACGATCGACTTCGACACCGGCCCGGCCGACACCGCGCTGCCGGAGACCAACCCGGGTGGGGACTTCGGGGCCGCCTGCCAGGGCAACGGCGACTGCGACAGCGGCTGGTGTGTCGAGAGCACGGCCGGCTACGTTTGTACTACCGAGTGCCTTGAAGTGTGCCCCGACGGCTACGACTGCAAGTCGGTGCAGAACGCCAAAGGCGACGTCACCTTCTTGTGCCTGCCGCGGGTGCAGAAGCTGTGCGTGCCGTGTCTTCAGGACTTCCAGTGCAACGGCGGCGCCTGCCTGACGATCGATGGGTCACAGCAGTGCGCCTCGGGCTGTGATGTCAGCGATGGAGCCGACGCGTGCCCCGACGGCTACAGCTGCCTCGCCGATGCGACCGGGGTGAAGGCCGGCACCTTCTGTCAGCCGCGCTCGGGCGCATGCGACTGCTCGCCGCCGTATGCCGGGGTGACCCGCACGTGCACGAGCCAAAACGACATCGGCACCTGCGTCGGCGTCGAGACGTGCGACCCCGAGGTCGGCTGGGTCGGCTGCAGCGCGCGCGACGCGGGCGCCGAACGCTGCGACTACGTCGACAACAACTGCGATGGACAGGTCGACGAAGGCTTTCAGGAAGGCGGCATCTACGCGAGCGCCGACACCTGCGGCAGCTGCACGACGTCGTGCGAGGCGCTGCTCGCGAACGCGGCCGAGACCGAGTGCGCCGTGATCGATGGCCTCGCGCGCTGCCGTGTGGTGGCCTGCGAGCCCGGCTATACCCAGTTGAACCCGTTCACCTGCGCGCCCGACGTGGGCACCGTGTGCCAGCCCTGCGCGAGCGACGCCGAGTGCCTCGGCAACGGCGCCCGCTGCACGACACTCGCCGATGGCGACTTCTGCACGCGCGCCTGCGAGGACGACGACGACTGCGCCGAGGGCTTCGTGTGTGGCGGCGGGGATGGCGGCGGGGATGGCGGGGGAGATGGCGGGGGAGATGGCGGGGGAGATGGGGTCGGCCAGTGCGTGCCCGAGTTCGGCAGCTGCACCTGCGATGGCAGCAACACCGATCTCGCCCGCAGCTGCTCGGTCACGGTCACGCCCGACGACCCCGACCAGCCGGTCGTCACGTGCAAGGGCCTCGAACAATGCACGGCCACGGGCTGGGGCGGCTGCGACCTGCCCGACGACGCGTGCGACGGCATCGACAACGACTGCGACGGGGTGATCGACGGGCCGTTCAAGACCGGCGACCGCTACACCGCGCTCGAGGCGTGCGGCGCCTGCGGGATCTCGTGCCTTGGCTTCGTGCGCCCGAGCACGGCGCCCATGTGCGACAATAGCGGCGCGGCACCGGTGTGCGCCTATCGCTGCACCGGCGCGGCCGTCGACGTCAACGGGCGCAGTGACGACGGCTGCGAGTGTACGCCCGTCGCCGGGCCGGACCTGGCGGGCGACGATGTCGACTCGAACTGCGACGGGGTCGACGGCGAGGTCGACAACGCGATCTTCGTCTCGAAGGACGGCAACGACAGCAACCCCGGCACGCGCGAGCTGCCGGTGGTCACCCTCCAGGCGGGCCTCGGGCTCGCCAAGAGTGGCAACAAGCGCGACGTGTACGTGGCGACCGGCGTGTACTCGCAGAACCTCGTGCTCGTCGACGGGGTCGGCGTGTTCGGCGGCTACGCGCCCGAGTTCGACCAGCACGACGTGCTCCTCTACGAGACGGCGGTCATCGGCACGACGCCGTCCGCGGAGCAGCGCGGGACCCTCACGGCGATCGCGGTCGGCGCGGCCGGGGCGGCGCGTGAGACGGTGCTCGACGGGTTCACGGTCTTCGGCATCAACGCCGGCAACACCCAGGGCGGCAACAGCTACGGCGTCTACGTGCGCGACTCGGGCGCGCGCCTGCGCCTCTCGCACAACCGCGTCTTCGGCGGCCCGGGCGGCAACGGCAAGAGTGGCACGCGCGGCAGCGACGGCAGCAACGGGGTCGACGGGGCGGGCGGGCCATCGGCCAAGAACCTGACGTCGAACTGCGTCGCGGGCAACGAGTCGGGCGGGGGCGGCGGCGGTGCGCGAAGCTGCGGCGCGGTCGACGTGGGCGGGGGTGGCGGCGGCAAGGCGCGTTGCCCGAGCTACGAGGTATCGCCCGGCGCGGCAGGCAACGGGGGCAACGGCAAGGGCACGGGGGCCGGGATCGGCGGGGCGTTCGGGTGGCCGCTGCTCATCTGCGCGGTCGAGGACGACTTCTTCGAGGTCGGCTGCAACCCGTATGGGTATGGCTGCGGGATCTGCTACCTGCCGCAGACGAGCAAGCCCTCGAACGCGAGCAACGGCACCGGCGGCACGACCGGCGGCAATGGGACGAAAGGTGCGGGGGGAGCTGCCGGCGCGGCCTCGGGCAGCATCACGGGCGGCGAGTGGGTGGGCGCCAAAGGCGGCGACGGCGGGACCGGCAACAGCGGCTCGGGCGGTGGCGGCGGTGGCGCGGGCGGCGGGGTCGAGGTCGACGGCACGGCGTGCACCGAGACGAGCAACGACGACGTCGGCGGGGCCGGCGGCGGCGGCGGCTCGGGCGGGTGCCTCGGCACGGGCGGCACGGGCGGGCTCGCGGGCGGCGGCAGCTTCGCGTTGTTCGTCATCGGCAGCGACGCCGGGCACATGCCGGTGCTGGTCGACAACGCGCTCCAGGGCGGTCGCGGCGGGGCCGGCGGCAACGGCGGGGCGGGCGGCGTGGGCGGAAGTACCGGCAAGGGTGGCTCGGGCGGGCTCGCGGGCGACCAGCTCGCGAGCGAGACCGCGCGCAAGCAGACGCGCTGTGGACGGGCCGGTGGTGATGGCGGCAACGGCGGCAGTGGCGGGCATGGGGGCGGTGGCGGCGGCGGCGCGGGCGGGCCGAGCTACGCGTTGTACGTGAGCCTGCCGGTCGCGGCACCGGCCGTGTGGAAGACGGGCAACAGCTTCGTCGCGGGCGCTCAGGGTGGCAGCGGCGGGGCCGGCGGCGTGTCGGTTGACCAGACGCGCTCGGGCGCGAACGGCGCCAATGGGGCGGCCGCGGACGCGAGCTTCTGAGGCGCTGCGCGATCGGCGCGCAGGGGCGGGGACGGCTGTCAGTCGAACGGGTCGAACTTGAAGCCGGCGACGCCGCAGGCGCCGGAGTAGACCTGCACGTCGCCCTCGCTGGTCTCGCTGTTCGTCTGGCTCACGCCGGCGCTGAAGGCCATCGGCGACTCGAAGAACAGGAGCGCTTCGCACATCTCTTTATCGCCAATGCCCCACTTGACGACCTCGTCGCGCGGGTTGTCGAAGGTGCAGCCGAACTTCAGGCCGGTCGCGCCGGCGAGATCGATCGGCGGGTCGAAGGCGAACCCGAACGGGTCGGAGCTGAACGCGCCGAGGTCGACGATCGACAGGCCGTCCTTGGGGCCGCCGACGATCGCCAGGTCGAAGCCCGCGCCGAGCGCGTGATAGTGGGGCAACACGTAGTGGAGCTTCATGGCGAGGGGCTGGCCGTCGAAGAGGTTTCCGTAGGCGGTCGCGAGGTCGCAGGTCGAGCCGAACCAGGAGGTCGCCTTGCCGGGGATCTTCAGGTCACCGTAGACGAGCTGGGCGGGGGTGAGGGGCTTACTGACCTCGGCGCGCGGCAACGTGTAGAGCGCCAGGCGTAGCCCGGTCGTGATGGGCTCGATGTTGTAGTTCAAGAGGTGGGTGACGGTGATGATGCGTGAGCGCGGCGGGATGTGCACGGCGGCGCCGGGCTGGAACTTCTGGAGCTCGTGCCGGACCTGGGTCGACTGCGCGTAGAGCACGCCGCCTGCGAGCGCCGCGTCGATCTCGTGGAAGCCTTCGCTGTAGCAGTCGAGCCAGGGGTCGGTCGGCCAGCCCATGTGGTCCTCGGGCACGAAGAACCAGTTCGAGTGATGGTAGCCGCCGTCGTTGTCCATCTCGACGGCGTTGACCCAGATCTCCTCGTCGTTGTCGAGCACCCAACTCTGGCAGAGCGAGCCCATCTCCTCGCCGGAGGCGATCGTCTGGAGGCCGAAGTCGTGCGCGAGCTTCATGCCGGTGAGCGGCGTGCAGACCCCGGTGGGGCGCGCCGCGAACTGTCCGCCGGGGCACGCGCGGCAGACCGCCTCGCCGTCTTCGACGACGCAGGTGCGTTGCCGGGTGAGGCAGCCTTCGAGGACCTCGCCGCAACCCGAATCAGCCGTGTCGGGCGTCGTGTCGGGCGTGACAGCGGCGGTGGTATCGCCGGCCGCGTCCGACGTCCTGTCTGGGGTCGTGTCTGGGGTCGGGGCGGCGGTCTTCGCGTCGTCACAGCCGACGAGCAGGGCGAGGGTGACGAAGGCAGCTGAAGTGGACGGTCGCATGACGGGCTCCCTGTGACGGCATCGGGAGCCTACGCGACCCGGGGCCGTGGCTCAACCGAAGTGGTAGGCCGACAGCCGCAACCCATAGTAGGTGCGCGACCCGACACCGCGATTGCAACGCCGGCAGCCGCAACGCCACCGGCCATCAGCGCCAACGGCTTCCGGCGCCCAAGGCCTGGCTTGCCGTCCATCGTGTCGTCTCGTGACATCGTCTCCTCCAGGTCCCGACCGAACGTCCCTCAAGGTAGGCGCGTCGGGGCCGGGAGCCCGGCGGCGCGCGAACCACAGACCGTTTCCAGGCATGGACTCTCACCGAAGTGGTTCCAGCGGGGTCAGGACGACTCGTTTTCGGGTGGCTCGGCCATATGCCAAGCGGGTGTGCGGTCAAAAACGGGGTGTCCTGACCCCGGGGGGCACTTGCGTAACCGGGTCGGGCCAGCGATGGTCGCTCCGATGCGCGCGCCGTCACGGCACCCCTTGCGCGCTCGCCAGGGAGAGAAGTGCACGAGCCAGAGGACCGGACGGCTCCCGCGGTGATGCCCGACGACGGCTTCCGGCTGGCCTTCGAGCACGCCAACGATGGCATCTTCATCGCGCGCGGCGACCGCTTCGTCGCCGTCAACCGGCAAGGCACCGAGCTTCTCGGCTACGCGCCGGGAGAGCTCGATGGGGCGCTGGTAACCTGCATCGCGCGGCCGGAGGACCTGGCGCTGCTTGCGTCGGAAATGGTTGAAGTCGCCGCGGGGCTGAGGGCGCGGCGCGAGTGGGTACTGCGGCGGCGCGACGGAACGACGCTCGACGTCGACATCACCAGTGTCTACCTGCCCGACGGTCGTTTCATGTCGATCGTGCGTGACATCAGCCAGCGGCGGCGTGAACAGCACGAGCTCGACGCGGCCCGGAGCGCGCTCGTGGCACTCATCAATGCACTGCCGAGCCCGGCGTTCATCGTCGACCGCGACTTCGTGGTCCTGATGTGTAACGAGGCGCTGGCAGAGTCGCTGGCGCTCCCGATGAACGCGGTGCTCGGCGGAGCCGTCGCCAAGATGTTGCCACCGATGGTCGCCGAGGCGCGCATGAAGCGCCTGCGCGAGGTATTCGCGACGGGAGTGCCGCAAGCATTCGACGACAACAGCGCAGGTCGTCACCACCGCAACACCATCTATCCGGTCGTCGGCGACGGCGGCGTGGTCGACCGCGTCGCAGTCTTTGCCATCGACATGACCGACGTGCGCCGGGCCGAGACGGCGATGCGCCTGAGCGACGTGCGCATGCGCGCCACCATCGATGGCCGACCCGACGTCTCGGTGCAATGGTACGACCGCGACGGGCGGGTGCTCCTCTGGAACCGCGCCTCCGAGAAGATGTTCGGCTACGCCGCGAGTGAGGCGCTCGGACAGAGCCTGGTCGATCTCATCTACACCCACGAGCAGCAGGCCGAGTTCCTGGCAGCGCTCGAGCAGATTTCCGAGAGCGGCAATCCGATGGGTCCCGTCGAGCTCACGTTCAGACGCCGTGACGGCACGATCGGCACCTGCCTCTCGACGATCTTCGAGATCCCGGGCGAAGACGGCGCGCCCTACTTCGTGTGCATGGATGTCGACCTCAGCGAGCGCAAGCGCGTCGAGGCGGAGCTGCGGCAAGCCCAGAAAGAGGAGGTCCTCGGGCGCCTCGCCGGCGGCATGGCGCACGACTTCAATAACCTCCTGACCGCCATCATCGGCTTCGCCGAGATAGGCCATGCCCGTGTACCGCGCGGCTCGGAGCCGTCCGAGTGCTTCGGTTTCGTGCTCGAGGCGGCGCAGCGCGGCGCGGCGCTCACGAGCAACCTGCTCGCGTTCGCGCGCAAGAAGGTGATCCTGCCGCGCTCGATTCTGCTGCGCGACGTGGTCGATCGACTGGTGCCATTGATGCGGCCCCTCATCGGCGAGCACATCGAGCTCGTCACGCGCCACGACCACGGGCCCGAGCACGTGACGATCGACGTCGGCAGCCTCGAGCAGGTGATCATGAACCTCGTCGTCAACGCGCGCGATGCGATGCCGGTGGGCGGACGGCTCACGATCGAGACGCGCACGGTCACGATCGAAGGCGCGCCTGGGCCGACCGAGGTCCAACCCGGGCAGTACGGCGTGCTCGCGGTGAAGGACACCGGCATCGGCGTTCCGCCCGAGCTGCACGCGCGCGTCTTCGAGCCCTTCTTCACGACCAAGAGCGTCGGCCAGGGCACGGGCCTCGGGCTCGCGACCTGTGCCGGCATCGTGCGCCAGGCGGGTGGGCACATCGGCCTCGAGAGCGGGCCAGGCGGCACGAGCTTCAAGGTGCACCTGCCCGTCACCATGGCAACCACCGGCGCGCCCGCGATACCTGGCAGCGCGCGCGACAAGGTCCGCGGCGACGAGACCGTGCTGCTGGTCGAGGACGAGCCCGCCGTGCGGGTGCTGATGGAACGGGTCCTGCGCTCGCTCGGCTATCACCTCCTGGTCGCCGGCGATGGACGCGAGGCGCTCACCGTCGCGGCCGCGCACGCGGGCAAGATCCATCTGCTGCTGACCGACCTGGTGATGCCGGAGATGGGCGGCCTCGAGCTGGCCGAGGCGCTCGTTGCACTACGGCCCGATACCCGGGTGCTGTTGTGCTCGGGCTACATCTCGGACCCCGAGCTCACCAACCGCGCGCACGCGCTACTGCCCAAGCCCTACTCGCCAGCGCAGCTCGCGCAGCGGGTGCGCGAGACGCTGGACGCGTAGCATTTCCGCGCCACACGAAGTGTCGCTCGACCGCATGGAAGCTTACCAGAACAACTCTAGCGACCAAGCGGTCTCTTTTTTACTTCTCGAGTTCTGCAGCGAGGTGGTAGGGGACCCCAATCCCGTTCCCGGAGCTGCCATGTCCCGCCTGCTGCTTGCACTGTCCCTCCTCCTGACGGTCGCCGCTTGTGACGACGGAGGGGCCGCCATCCCCGGTCCGAGCAAGTCCGATGAGCGCTTCGCCATCGCGATCAGCGCGAACCCCAAGACCGACGGTCCAGCAGAGCTGCTGTCCGCATCGGATACGCAACGCCTCGTGCAAACGTTCGACAATGCCATCGCGGCCGGCGAGCTCACCGTCGCCAGCCTCGAGGTGGAGATTGCGCGCCTCGAGGCAACGAGCGCTACCAAGGCGCAGGAGATCGCGAGCCTCGTGCAGCAAATCGCCGCGCGGCGCGCCGATCTCGCGCGTCAGTACGACAACAACATGATCTTGTGCATGTTTTTTCCCAACCCGGCGACCTGCGTCTTCGCCAACTATCTCGCCAACGATGGGACCATGCGCAGCTATGAGACCCAGCTCGGTCAGGCACGCGCGGCGCAGGCCGAGGCCAACACGCAGATGTCGGCCTATAGCGCACGCAGGAACGCGCTGCGCGACCGGCTCGTCCCGATTCGCGCCTCGAAGGCGAGGCTTGTGGCCCTCGTGCGTTCGGGGGTCGAGGTCGGCGAGACACCGGCTGTGCTGGCGCAGTTGCCGGCGCTCTCGCCAGCCGCCAGCATTGCCTACTCCCGCATCACTGCGCTGCAGCAGGTGTCGTCCGCGACCGCTTCTGAGATTGCCATTCTCGTCCAGATCCGCAACGCGGCGGCTGAGCTCTCGGCGGCACTCGATGGCACTATCGGCACGTTGCGCGGTCTCCTGACGAGCGTCGATGCACTCGTGAGACAAGAGCGTGACCGCTTCATGGATCTGCTCGCGGCGGCACTCGGCGGTGACCCCGCCGCCGCCGTCGACCGCTGGCTCGAAGACGAGATTGCGGCCCTCACGCGGCGCGCGCTCGACGGCCTCGGCTGGCCGCGCGCGGAGTTCGTGGAACATCTTTTCGCGAGCCACCCAGCGGTCGCCGGCGTGGACGTCGCTGACGTGCTCGCAGCGCTCGGCGACGCAGCGAACGATGACGCAGAGCCGGACGACGGTGAGCCCACGGAGCCGGACGAAGGCGAGGCGACGGATGAGGTGGTCGTTCGCTCGAGCGACGCGCTCGGCATCTACGACAACACCGAGGCGGTCTCGATGGTGCGCGTGACTGACACGTTCGAGGCGGCCAGCGCCGAGATCGAGGTACACATCGAGCACACCTGGCGCGGCGACCTGCGCGTCTGGCTCGAACGTGAGGGCGTTGCGCCGATCGTGCTGCACGACCGGACCGGTGGGCAGGACGACGACCTCGATCTCTTCCTGCGCATCGCGCTCGAGCCGGTCGCCGCCAACGGCGATTGGCGCCTGCATGTGGCCGACGAAGTCGCGCTGGACGAAGGTCGGCTCGTGTCCTGGACGCTCACCCTGCGGACCGCGGCGCCCTGACGAACGCACGAGGCGAGACGCGCTCAGCGCTCTTGATGACGGCTTGATCGGCTGATGAGCGCGGCGCCCTGACGAACGCACGCGGCGAGACGAGTGCTCAAGGTACCGGCAGGCTGGCGCAGAAGTTGGTGATGAAAGCGTCGCCCGCATCCTTGTAGGTGCATGCGTCGCGCGATAGGCCGGTCCAGTCGGCATCCGAGCCACCGGGAATGTACCAACGACCACCGATGAGCGCGCCGCGCCCAGGCAGGTCATTGCCCGACGTGCCGAACTGACGGGGCGTGCCGGGTGCGCCGGTTGCGGCCATCAGCGGGGCTAAGAAGAAATCGATGCCGCCATTGATGCTCGTGCTCGAAGCACTGTTGGTGATGGTGCCGCTGGTGTAGCCGAGGACCTGCACGGTCGTGTTGAAGCCGATCGCGGTCGGCATATCGTCGGCCTGGGTCCCGAAGACGCGGGCCCACACCTGGGCGCCCGTCGAAGCATTCAGATTCACGACCCCGATGTCCTTGCGAGCGGCATAGGTGCCCGCGCTGTTGAGCCCTTCGAGCGCGCCCGAGACGGCAGCAGCCGCGTAGACCCACCCGCCTGACAGTAGGAGGTCGGAGGCTGTGTCGTCACCCGCGCTGCCCCAGTGCTGCACCCAGGTCACCACCGCGGGCGTCGCGTTGGTGAGCTTGTAGATGTAGAGGCCACCGCCGCCCGTGCCGCTCTGCGAGAGCGCGCCGACGATCGGCGAGGCTACGCGTCCGTGCACGTAGATGTTGGCGCCCTCGATGGCGAGGCCATCGGCGCTCTGGTCGAGCGTGTCGTTGTCGGCGTTCCAGCGGTCGGTGAAGTTGCCGTTCGCGAGGTCGACGGCGACCACGCGCGGGCTGCGTACGAGGCCGGTCGCCGCGTCGGATGACTCGATCAACATCAGGATGCGCGTGCCGTCGAACGCCAGGTCGACCGCGCTGTCGCGGCGAGGCGAGGCATAACGTTTGATCCAGACCCGGACGTTGCTGAAGCTGTTGTACTTCGCGATCCAGGCGTCCGCGTTCGAAGGCACGCCGCTGCCGTCGATGTCGCCTTCGGTCGAGCCCGCGACGTAGACGAAGTGGGGCGTGGCGTCATCGACGATGACGCTCGTTGCGGTGTCGCGTGCGCTGGTGCCGATCTGGATCTTGGCGTTGCCGCCCGTCTCATTGCCGTTGCTGCCATATTCAGAGAGGAACGCGTCACTGCCACCGAGCGCCGTCTGCCCGAGGATAGCGCCTTCGGTCGTTCCGGCGAGATAGACGCTGCCCGTCGAATGGAACGCTGCTGCGCGACCACGGTCGGCGAAGAACGTCCCGGTCTGGCGGATCCAATCGTTGCTGCTCTGGCAGATGCACTGCGCACAGCCATAGTGCGCGAACACCGCCGGCTCCGAGCACGGGCTGAGATTGCCACCGGAGCCTATCGCCTTGGCTGAGACGGTCGTGCAGCCGAGTGCCGTCGCGGTGAAGTTTATCGACCAATCGGTACCGGTCACGCCCGCGGGAGAAGCGTTTATCGGGGCACCGCCGCAGCTGTCGCCGTAGTAGAGGTTGACCACGTCGGGGTCGTTGACGGCCTTGCCGAGCGCTTTGATGTTGGTCGTCGTAAAGTCGGCGGAAGGCGGCTCGAAGCCGATAATCCGAGGCGCGTTGACCGGCTGCACATGCGTGTAGTCGAACTTGTTCGAGCAGAGCGACGTGTTGCCGACGGCGTCGACCGCGTTCGCGTAGAAGCTCGTCACGGTCGCGGGATTGGCGGGTGCATTGATCGTGAACGCCCCCGTCACGCCGGTCGCGGGACCGCTGGCGACGGGGCTGCCGGTGCAGACGGCGTTCCGGTAGATGTAGGTCGTGACGCCGGGCTCGCCGGTCGTGCCGCTGAGATTGGGGGACTGGTCGGTCGACCCCGACGCGGGGTTCGAAGACGTGATCGCCGGCTTGGGCGGGCCGCCCGAGTCGTGCGTGTAGGGGAACGCATCCGAGCACGGAGAGGCATTGCCGAGCGCATCCGTCGCGCTCGCGTAGAAGTTGGTGACCAAGTCGGCGGAGGCAGTGACGGCGATCCCGACGAAGTGGCCGGTGCCGTCGGCGGTGCCGCTCACGGGCGTGCCGGTGCAGGTCGGGGTCGTGTAGATCTTGATCGTGCTGCCCGCCTCGGCGCTGCCGGCGAGGGTCGGGGTCAGCACGTCCGAGGGCGACGCGGGCGTCGAGCTGTCGAGGGTCGGCTTCGCGGGACCCGACGTGTCATGGATGTAGGTGACCGCGTTCGAGCAGCCCGAGGTATTGCCGATCGCGTCGCGCGCGAGCGCTGTGAACGTCGTCGTGCTGTTGGCGCTGACCGTGACGGCGATGGCGAAGGTCGTGCCCGCGGCGGCGAGCGTCGTGGTCGGCGTGCCCGAGCAGGCGCCATTGGCGAAGAGGTCGATGCTGGCGCCGGGCTCGCTGAAGGTGCCGTTGACGGTCGGGTTGGTGACGGTCCCGGACGGCGACGCGGGCGTCGTGCCGGTCAGCACCGGGGCCGAAGGCGCGTCGCCATCGTGCGTGTAGGTCAACGGGGCCGAGCAAGCCGACACGTTGCCGGCCGCATCGGTGGCGGTCGCGGTGAACGTCGTCACGCTGTTGGCGGCGGCCGTCACCGGACGCGAGAAGGCGGCGACCGTGGTCGGGCCGAAGCTCGCGACCGCACTGCCACCACACGCCGCGGCGGCGTAGAGGCGCACCGTCACCCCGAGCTCGGCGCTGCCATTCAAGCTCGGGGTGAGCACGTTCGATGGGGACGACGGGGTCGTGCCACTCAGCACTGGGGCGGCCGGAGCTTGGCTATCCGATACGTAGGCGAGCACGTCCGAGCAATCCGAGATGTTGCCGGCGCTGTCGGTCGCGTTCGCGCGCAGCTCGGTCGTCGTGTTGGCGGCGAGACTGGTGGCAAAACTAAACGACCTATCGGCGGCCGCGAGCTGCGGGGTCGTCGGGGCGCCAAGCGGGGTGACGCAGGCGTCGGCGAAGAGGCGCACGGTCGTGCCCGCATCGGCCTGGCCCTTGACGCTCGGGCTGGTGCTTGGAGACGGCGAGGTGGGCGTCGTCATCGTGAGCACGGGCTTGGTGGGGCGGTTGCCGTCGTGCACATAGGCGAGCCCGGTCGAGCAGCCCGACGTATTGCCGGCGGTGTCGGTCGCCTTGCCGTAGAACGTCGTCGTCGCGTTGGCGCCGGCGGTCCCGGTGATGGCGAAGACGCCGGTCGTCGCATCCGCGCTGGCACTCGCGGGCAGCGGTGTGGTGCAGGCCGAACTCGTAAAGAGGGTGATGGTCGTGCCGATCTCGGCCGTGCCATTGATGACCGGCGTGAGCGTGCCGTTGGACGGCGAGGGCGGCGTCGTCGAGATGAGCACCGGTGCGGACGGCGCCTGGCTGTCGTGCACGTACTCGAGCGGCGCCGAGCAGCCCGAGACATTGCCAACGACGTCGACCGCGTCGGCGACGAACGGGGTCGTCACATTCGGCGACGCGACGCCGCTGATGACGAACGCGCCCGCGACGATGGGCGATGTGCCAAGCGGCGTGCCGCTGCAGGTGCCGACATAAAGGCGCGCGGTCGCGACGTCGTCGCGGTCGCCGGTGCCCGAGACGGCGGGGTTCAAGCCCGTGCGGGACGGCGACGTGGGGTTGGTCGCGGTGAGGACCGGGGTCGCCGGGGCGAGCGAGTCATGGGTGTAGACGAGCGGCTCGGGCGAGCACTCCGAAACGTTGCCGGCACCGTCGGTCGCCGTGCCGTGCAGGACCGAGGTGGTGTTGGTCGGGACCGTCGCGTCACCGCTGAAGCTGCCGCCGGCGCTCGCGAGTGCCGTGCCGATGGGCGGCGTCGAGCAATCGGGGTCGGTGTAGAAGGTGACGGTCGCACCGATTTCGCCGCTGCCGCTGACGGTCGGCGTGGCGTTGGCGGAGGGCGACGCGGGAACGGTCACGGTGAGCGTCGGTGGGGCCGGCGCAGCATTGTCGCAGGCGTCGCCGGGCGCTTGCCCGTCGGAGTCGGCCTGGTCGCTGTTGGCGACGATCGGGCAGTTGTCGGCGCCATCGAGGAGGGTGTCGTCGTCATCGTCCGAGTCGCAGGCGTTGCCGAACGGGTCCGTGTCGCTGTTGAGCTGGTCGACGTTCGGAGTCAGCGTGCAGTTGTCGTTGACGTCGAGGATCGTGTCGTCGTCGTCGTCGGGGTCGACGCAGTCGGCGATGTGGTCGCCATCGCTGTCGAGAAAGCCCTCGTCGCTGGCGTCGTCGCAGTCGTTGTCATGGCCGTCGCAGATCTCGTCTGCGAACGGCCGGGCGTCGCACGCCGTGAGGCCGAACTCGGTGCAACTGCGGGTGCCGAGGCACGCGCGGTCGTTGCAGGTCGTGAAGGCGTCCTCTTCGACGGCCCGCCCCGAGCACTCGCAGACACCGGCGGTCGGTACGCACTGCTCGGTCGCGGCTCCACCTTCGAGGGCGACGACTGACTGGCAGCTGTAGCCCGTCGGGCAGACCTCCTCGGCGCCGCAGCCGATGCCACAGAAGGCGCCCGCGCGGTCGTCGCCGCCGCGCGCACAGCGGTCGCCGGTCGCGACGGTGGCACCGCCCTGGCATTGGGCGTCGGCCGTGCAGGGGCGGCACAGGTTCAGGCCGACCTCGACGCAGATGAAGGTCGGGTCGGGCGTCGGTTGGTTCACGAGTTGGCAGCGCCAATCGAGCGGGCAATCGCTTGTGCAGTATTGGGTGCACACCTTGCCGCCGTCGCGCGAGGGCAGGCAGAAGTCGCTGTTGCAGTCGGCGTTGTCGGCGCACGGGCAGCCGAATCCGCCGGGGTCGGTCGTGCAGGTCGCGGCGACCTCGTCGTCGTCGCTGTCCTCGACGCTATCGCCGGCGTCGGTCTCGGGCGGCCGGGTGTCGGGGAACGTCACCTCCTCGGTGAGCACGCTGTCGACCACGTCAGCGACGTCGCCGTCGAGCCGCCGGGAACCGTCGTCGTCGCCGCCGCATGCGGCAAACACGGCGACGAGCAAGAGGGGGAGGCGAGCGGAGAACGGGCGGCGGAAGGGCGCGTGCATCCGTTCGATTAGGCCAATGTGGGCCGCGAAAGCAAGCGAGACGGCCGGGGGCGGCGTCGCTCGCTCCTCGGCGGCCTCGAGGCCTGCCTCGTCGCGGCTCCTTGCCCGCGGCCGTCTCGCTGGCGTACTCGCGGCGCCTTGCCCGGGCGTCGCACTGGCGAATTCGCCGCCGAGCTGATTGGCATTAATGGGCTCAGCCAAAGGTAGCGTGACGGAGGTGGGGATGCGGTGTGAGGGAGGGAGCACTGCGCGGTTCGCCGCGGGTGCTCGTGCGGGCATGGGGTGTTCCAGATGGCGGGGCTTGTCGCGAGACATCGCAAGCCCCGCCATCGGTCTCATCCGCAGCGGTGCAATGCCTCGCGGGGATCAGCGGATCTGGTGCGGGTCCGTGCCTGGCGCATAGACGAGCGGCCCGACCTGGGCCACCCAACACGAACGTGACCTTCTTCGCGTTGCGCATGCCGCTAGGGAAGATGACCAGCGGCGCGCCTTCGACGACCATCGTCTCGAGCTCGACCGGATCGCCCAGGCGCAACGGCTCGTCGAGCTTGATGACGCCGTCCGTCCTGCGCGCGCCCGATCGGCCACTGGCGCGATAGACATAGCGCCGCGACCCGTCCGCCTGCGGCCGCTCGAGCTCCAGGAACGACCCGTCGCCGTCATCGCGAGCACCGCAATCGGCGCGTCGGCTTCGACCCCACGCGTGCTCCTCGGTCGGATTGTCCGGGTCGCGTGCGCTGTCCCGGACACTGTCCAACGGTAGCACGGGGGCTCAGCGAGCGTGCCGGCGCGCGGAACACCACCGCGCAGGCGCCGCAGCGGGCCTGGGTGCCCGTCGGGCGCGCAGAAATCACCGGGTTGTCGGTGATTCGAGTCCGGGTCTGAGGTAGGGTCGGCCCGTTCCGAGGCATCCACGCAACCTGAAGACCCGAGTGCACATGCAGCTCCATCGACTCCGCACCCTCTGCGCCGCCCTCCCCCTCGCCCTCATCATGGCCGCCGCACCCGGCGTCTTCGCCGAAGACGGCCTGCCCGACGAGCCCGGCGTGAAGACGCCTTCCGAAAAGGCGCAGGCCCGCGACGCCGCCATCGACCGCGGCTTCCTGACGAGCCATGCGGAGACGATCGGCGCGAAGCAGTGGGCCATCAACGCCTACGAGCTCGTGTTCCTCGGCGTGACGTACGGGTTCACAAATGACATCCAGATGTCACTCTCGACGCTCTTGCCGGTAACGACCGACATCCCGCTCGTGCTCGCGCTGCAGCCGAAGTTCGTGATCGCGCGCACGCCCGAGACGGTCGTCGCCCTCCGCGTGCCCTTCACCTACGTCAAGGACACAAGCGGCAACGGCAGCTCGGCCGGTTTCCTCGGCGCGGGTCTCCTGGTCGACCACTACTTCGGGCCCAGCGGCCGCATCGGCCTGCACGCGGGCCTGCTCGTGGCGGGCGTGTTCGGCGACTTCGACTTTGATGCTGGCGGCGACGGCGATGGCTTGTCCTTTGCCGACGGCGCCGCCTTCGAGCTCGACCTGGGCGCGAGCTTCGGCGTCTCGAACAGCGTCAAGCTCATCCTCGAAGGCCAGATCTTCGCCGCCGCTGGCGACGGCGGCTTCGAGGTCGCCGACGTGGTGCTCATCAACTATGGCGTGCGCATCCACGGCTCGGGCCTCGCGGGCGACCTCGGCTTCATCCGCCCGATCGGCATCGACACCGATCCCTTACTGCTCGGCATCCCGTACGTCGCGATCTCCGCCCGCTTTTGATTCACCTCGTCGTCCATGCCCCTGCCTTCGAAACGGCATTGGAGGCGCGCGAGCCTCCCTGTTGGACCATCTCGAGCGCCACGGCGAAGCCCGACTCTTCAACTTGAATCTCGCACCAGTGGTGCGAGTTGCTCGTCGTCGTCCGCCTGTCGAGCCATCAACGGTCCATTCAGGATTCGCTACCGGGCGCACGTAACGCCGCCCTGTTGCGTGCTACGTTGAGGTAGCTGCCGTTGGGCGACTTGTCCCCGTGGCGAAGCTCGCCGACTTGCCTCAGTCGATCTTCCCCCAACGCTGACGCGCCTCACCGCGGCGGGGCTTACCGCTCGCGGTGCGTGGAACGCTGCGCGGTGCGGTCGTGACGACGTTGTGCACGAGCAGGTCGAGGCGGTCTGCGATGTGCGCGCGCAGGGCACGAACGAGTTCGCTCGAATCACTCTTAGGGGCGGCCTCGATGACGACGATGATGCGCTCGGGTCCGCCGCTCGGGTCGACCACGCCGAAGGCTATCACCCCGCCGGTGCGAATGCCCGGCACCTCGAGTGCGACGGCTTCGATCTCTTCCGGGAAGAAGTGGCGGCCGCGCACGATGATGACGTCCTTCTCGCGCCCGCTGATATAGAGGTTGCCGTCGGCCACGAAGCCGACGTCACCGGTCTTCACCCACGGGCCCGCGAACGCCGCGGTCGAACGCTCCAGGTCGCGCCAGTAGCCGACCATGGCCGAACGCCCGCTGACCTCGACGCGCCCCGCGATCCGCTCGCCGACCGGCTGGCCCTCGGCGTCGACGATGCGCAGCTCGGCACCGGGTAGCGGCGTGCCGCACGAGACGAGCTCGAGCCCGGCCGGGTCCTCGTGAACGACCTCGCCCGGAGCGTTGGCCGCACGCACACGCACACTCGAGAGCCCGGTCGCAAGGGTCGCGACGCAGGCGTACTCGGCGAGACCATAGGCGATGATCCACGGGTCGGGCGCGAAGCCGAGCGGGGCGAGCATCGCATCGACCCGGCGCAGGACGTTGGCAGCGACCGGCTCTGCCCCGACCACGCAGCCGCGGATCTTCGACAGGTCGGGCAGCGCGATGCCGCGCTCTGCATCTTTTAGGAGCCTGCGCGCCGCGAGATCGAACGCAAACGGCGGCCCCGCTAGCAGCGTCGCGCCATGCTCGGCGGACACGCGCAGCCACTGGCCGGGGTCCAGCGCGAACTGCTCGGTCGTCATCAAGACCTGCTCGGCGCCCTCTGACAGAAGGAACACGAGCGAGCCGACGAGCCCCATGTCATGTGCCAGCGGCACCCAGTAACAGCCGACGTCGTGCGGCGTCGCGCGGAGCCTCTGGGCGATCGCCTCGCCATTGCCGAGCACCGCGTCCTGCGTGAGCACGACCCCTTTCGGATCGCCCAGCGAGCCGGACGTGAACTGGATGAGGCCAATGCCGTGCGGTCGCGCCGGCGTCGGTGCGGCATCGAGTGTCGCCGGATCGAGGACCTCCAGGTGGCGGGTCTGGGGCGACGTGCTCAGGAGCGAACGCAGCGCAGGGGTCGCGAGGATCGGCGCGTCGTCGGCCAGGTGCGCAATGCGCGCGAGCCCCTCGAGGTAACGCGCGGTGTCCGCGAACGGGCGCGGCAGCGGCAATACCGACGGCACAAGACCCGCATGCAAGGCGGCAAAGAAGGCTGTCACCGCGGCCGACCCATTCGGCATCACGAGCAGCAGCGGCCGCCCGACCGGGTAGCGCTCGGCCAGCGCCGAGCCCATGCGCTGTGAGGCGTGGCGCACGTCGGCGTAGGTCAGCCGGGAGGCTTCGCCGATGAAGTGGAAACCACGCGACGTGCGCGCGGCGGCATCGAGGGCAGCGAGGATCGATCGGTCCATGGTGTGGCCACACATAGCACCGACGCGCGCGCTCGCCAAAGGATGGCGACGCCTGGCGGCCCTTAGAAGAGCGGCGCCGTCACGCAGCGGAAAAGACCGTAGGCCCTGCCGAGCGCGGTCGCGTCGAGCGTCGTCACGACCGCGTCGCGCGCCTCGAAGAACGCGACCCAGGTCGCGACGTAGTCGCTCGCGAGCGCGCGATAGGCGTCGGGGAAGCCGACGGGCTCGAATGTCGGCAGCCACACGCGTGCGCGCTCGCCGGCGAAATGAGCCTGCAACGCATTGGCCGGCGAGAAGAACGTGCCGTGGTAGCCGGTGGGCGCGCCGCTGTCGGCTTCGAGATAGAGGGGCGGCAACATCGGCAACCGGTGGACCGTGACGCCAAGGTCGGTCAAGGTCGTGGCGACGTCGTCGAGATACTCGCGAACGCGCCAGCCGAGCTCGATCTCGTGGCCGTAGGTGATGATCCCGAGCACATCCTCGCGCACCTCGGGCACCATGACCTCGTCGGCGGCGAGCGCCAGGATCACGAGATCGATATGGTCGGTCTTCTCGCCCGGCATCGACGGCAGCACCACGATGCGATCACGCGGCGTGCGCGTGGCACTTGCCAGCAGGTCCAGCACCGCCTCGCGCGAGCGCGGCTTCCAGCCCGCCGTGCGCAGGTGCGCCGCATCGCTACCCTCCGAGGCCGCCGTGTTGAGGCGAATCAGCCGGTCGGACGCGAACAGCCAGCGCCCGGTCGCGACGAGATTGCCATTCTCGTGGAGCAGCGGCAGCGATTCGGTACGCCGCCATTCACCGCCGGTTGCGCCCGGATGGGGGTACCACTGGTGTGCCGGCGAGGGCGGCGTCACGGGGATCCAATTCGAGCCGGTATAGCCGCTGCGGGTCGGGTTCACCGATAGGTACGAGACGACGACCTTGCCCTCGGGCGTGCCGACGACGATCGGCGTGTAGTCGCGGGTCCACACGACCGATGTATCGCGCGAATAACCGCCGCTCGGCCCTTCGTAGCCGGTGCCCGACGCGACCAGGCGGGTGCCGAGCGCGTCGCGCAACGTGCGGTCGAAGTCCGGCGCCAGCTCGTCGAGCAGGTTGTGTACCTGGACCCCGCGCACGGTCGCGAAGTCGGGCAGGACGCCGGTGAAGGTCGCCACATTGGCCGGGTCGAAGGCGCTGTCACCCTTGCCTGGCGTCACCTCGGACGCGTCGCCCGCATCAGCTGCTGGGTCTGCCTCCTCCGCCGCGCCGCCATCGCAGCCGATCGCAGCGGTCATGCAACCGACCAGCGCCCCTACCCGCGCGATCATCGCTGAACGTACCCCGAACATCGCCATCGTGCCCCTCGCTGCGGACCGTGACCACGCTCCGCGCGCGTGGTCAACAGGACCTGCTTGTACCTCAGAAGCCGTTCAGATGCGCGTCAGAATGGCGCCACGCGGACCAACGCACAACGCCCAGTCGCTGCGTCACAGAAGAGCCCCACCTCGCAGGGGCCGTTGCCGAGGCCGCCAAGACCGCCGAGCCCGCCAAGCCCGCCAAGACCGGTCGCCAGCTCGCACGCGTCGCCAGCTTCGCCGAGCGGCGCACAGGTCCTCGCGACGCAGCGAAGTCCCGGCTCACAGTGCATCGCGAAGCTATTGTTCGAGCAGGT
>Ga0105046_10005539_pt1 | contig 19985 bp, 10 predicted proteins | sample MAT03_FD_78385 | JGI IMG/M metagenome (GOLD analysis project Ga0105046, IMG submission 78385) | Freshwater microbial communities from Lake Fryxell liftoff mats and glacier meltwater in Antarctica - MAT-03 (megahit assembly) | ecosystem: Environmental > Aquatic > Freshwater > Ice > Liftoff... | reverse complement strand
GCTTCACGGTAGCAACACTTACCCGGTCGCACTCTATCAGACGACGTCCTTCGTTAGCGATGGTGTAGGCAGTGTCTCGCAGGTCGAGATTGTCGTGGACAAGCCTCGCAAACTGATCAGCGTGCTGCAGGAGTTCCTGTTTATCTGCAACCTTTTGCAATTGATGGCCCTTCAGCCATTCGCCAATAATCTTCCCGACATGCTCGATAAATCGCAGGTAACCACGCTGGGCATCAGGTTGCGAGTCGCCTCGCTGAAAGATTTCAATCACGCCAACGGCTTGTTGTGCTCCGATGAGTGGAGAAATAACAAGTAAATATCTAGTGGGATTGGCTAGTTCCTGATTCTCGCCGAAAACCGATTGTGGAGGAATTAGCTCTGATTTGCCTTGGGCTAGCACTCGCCCAAGAAGCCGGGCGTGTCGAATTGCATCCTCGTTAGCCGAATCCGATAGTATCGGATCTACTTGCATTTGGTAGGAAAGTCGCAGCGAACCTTGACCGTCGAGGAGCCAAATAGCTCCACCTGCCGCGGCTAATGCAGCAACGATTTTTTGCAGAATCTCAGGGTAAAATTCGCTTGCGGCCACATCAGACTTGGAAAGTTCTGATATTTCGTTGACCAACGTACGAATCTGACGCTTGGTCTGCTCTACGCTCTCTTCATCTGGTATCGAAGACATTGCTTTGGTCACAATCCATGAAACGCACTAAAACTCGAACTACGACGATAAGCGACTGACAAAATCGCACAACCTAGAAAACTCAGATATCGTTATTCTTAACAAGTTTCGACCGCTCGAAAGGCCGATTGTACCGAAAACGCAATCCGTACCGGTTCAAGTAGCCGTTTTCTAGTGGAAACTAGGTCTAGCTGTTGGAGTACACATCGGGCGCCCCCTATCGGAAACGAAGTGAAGCAGTTCTGGTTCTAAGCTCTGCCTGAGCTGTAAAAAGATTGCCCTTGACATAGAAAATCAGCGGATGTTTTTAGGGAAATTATGTTCCTCAAGCTGACCAATTATCACTTCTGATCGGACCGGCTAATCGGGGGAGCGGCTGAAGCCTAAACACCAGCGCTGGTGCAAAGCCTTTAGGCGTTCCCCCGGTTTCTTACCTTCCAATAAGGCACCAAATGTGCGCAATGCGATAACTGACACAACCCCAAACATTTAACAGCCCAGGCTAATGCCTCCCACGAGATATCGATCATGGGAGTTGGGATGCAAGAATACGATGAATTGCTTGCCGTCGGTCTCGTGTACTGCTAAGTAATTCTCTGGCCGAAGACTGCTCCTCTTTGGTAGCAGCCGTATCGTCTGACAGATAAAAGGCATGATCGACCAAGTCTTCCCAACGCATCGAACTCTTTAGCCAGCGATCTACCTCGGATGACAAACCAGTGGGCAATACTCGCGATCGCACGATGAACTGTGTTTGGGCTGACGTTACTTGCGGAGTAGTTTGCTCTATCGCTATAAGATCCGCGGAGTTCTGAAGCTTAGGTTGTTGAGTATTGAGTTGTCCCAGAACGGAATTGTGGGACTTGCGAAACCAAGTGGTAACATTTGCAATAGATCTAAACGAGGGATCCATGGACGCAGAGTACGATGCAAATAGACGTTGGCGATTCTGGTACTCAGATAACTCTTGAGGGGTACTTGTGATGTACCAGACTGGATCACTTTGAACTACTTGCCTATTAAATGCTTTAGTAAGGGCAAGGACCTTTACCAACTTTCGCAAGTCAAATTGCGAACGTCTAAATTGCGCGCCAAGGGCTTCGAGTAACTCTCGCCTTTCGACCAACCCGACAGAGTCTGCCAACGTGTAGCGGGTTTGTAACGGTTGGCCAAAAATCGATTCCCACACCCAATTAACTTGCCGTTCGTCGAACGACGGAGTGCTTGTCAACCACTTTCCGAGTTGCTGGAGATTCTTTTCTATTGATTCTGTTGAGTTTTCCGATTCTGTAGAACCTTCACGTTTATCAGTGGGCGATATGAGCTCCATGCCGTTTGGTAACTTCGACTGAGCGGCGACCAAAGTGCGATCTGCTTGCTCGTAGAACAACGCATTCCAGGATTTGTTGTATCCAACAGTCCTTTTATTAGTATCCTCTGTTGTTTGAGTATCGACACTCGATGGATCCAATTCGGTAACGCTGACATCAATTCCGCTTACAACTAAGGCTAGGTTCCAGTAATCACTGCGCGTCAACGCCTGTAGTCGCGAACGTGATGCGGAACCCCTGGGAGAAAAACTTGGTGTAGGAGAATCTGGTTTCACGTCCGAATTAGCTATAACATTGGAATCATGGCATCGAATACAGCTGCCCCTTTGTCCTAACAAATTGCTTGCGATACCGCTGGTTGCACGTGAATGGTCATTGTTGGCCGCGTTCTCTGCCCACCAATAGGCTTGGGGCGAACCGGCTGATGTGCCCGGCGTCAAATCGCCTTGCGCGACGAGGATTTCTTGGACAATCTGATCCAAGGAAGTCGAATCACGAAGTCGTGCTGCAATCCACTGCTTGAAACGAGTTCGACTGGGGTTTGAGATTGCAGGCTCCAACGATTGTGCGTTTGGCAAGATTGCGTCGGTAAAACGACTGGTCCAGAATCGATAGAAATCATCTCTGGAAGTCACTTGATCGAGCCAATTCTCCCGACGATTGTCGGCTTTGTCTGCCAAGAAAGATTCCTTATCCTGTTCCGATAACGGTTTCCCCGTAATTCGTATCGAAGCACGTTCGATCCACTGTTCATCCGGAATACTTGGAGTCGCAATAACTTTTCGTCGATTCCACATGTACTCCATTTGATCGTCAACTAATGCAACCAGATCTGGCGAATCCAAAAGAACTTCGGAGGAAGTCATCCGAGGTTTTGGCAGGTCACCCATAAGTTGACGAGACTCGATTGAACCATCGCCAATAGCTAAAGATTTCGTAAAGGGTAATTGTTCCATGGACAATATCTCGGGACTCGAACCGCTGGCTTTGCTGTCGGAAGGCACGAGTTCCACTGCATCGACCAACTTAGTACTTGATGTGTCGTTCTGTTCCGAGTTACCAGGACTAAATTCGGCTATTCGATAATCAGGTGACTGCTTCGATAGCTGAGCGTCACCAGATTGCTTTTCCTTAACACTTACTTCGTCGCTTGACGTTGATGCTACGACGGACTTGTCTGGCCCATTCACCACGAAGCTATGTATAAATGAGGAAGGCAGCAATGACCAGGATCCAACAGCCAATATTGCGCCCGCTGCGACACCCGAAAGAAGATAAAGCGTTCGATTCCAAATTGTCGGTTTTCGCCTCTTTCCGCGTTGAGCATGCTTGCCAGCACCAAAAACGCGACTTCTTTTCGAGGAAACACTCTGTCTTGAATCAAAGTTTGATTGAATCGTGGCAGGCCATTTTTGGCTCGCTGCATGGACCGCTTGAGTTAACCGTTCGCTCTTCTGTGGATCGACAGTTCGAGTTTGAAGCAACTTCAAATCAATAGGCTTTGCGACTTCATGCCCTAAGCGCTCGCTCAGGAAAGAATCGAGAATTTGTTCTGAGTTTGTCTTGTTCATTTCAACTTTGCTTCTATACAGTCCCGAAGGAGCCTTTTTGCTCGCTGCATCAAGTTCTTCGCACCGTGTTCCGTAATTCCTAGTTCTATTGCAATCTCTTCGCGAGTCGCCTTTTCCGAGAATCGCATGCGAAGCGCCAATTGCGCTCGGCTAGTCAATCTCTCAAAGCAATTTTCTAACGCTTCGACGGCCGTGTCCCCCGAGTCTTCGCCGGCCCAACGAACCCAATCCCGTTCGAAAACATCCATGGAACTCGTAACGATGGTACGCGAGTTGCGCCGTTTACTTGTCACCAGCAGGTGATAAGCAACGCGGCGTAAGTAGCTAGCGCTCGCAGCATCGTTCACGATCTCTATCGGTTTACGAAGAACTGCGAGAAAAGTCTCTTGAGTCAAATCATCTGCTAGAGATGAATCACAACCAATTGCACGTAAAAACCGCCAGACACCCGTCTGATGTTTTTCTATGAACAGAGGGGCTTCTGGCCAATCAGGAAAATCTGTACCGGACGATCCGTCCAAACCATCTTCTTTCATTACTAAACTAAATTGCGAAGCACCTAGGCTTAGTAATTGTCCCGAAATAATAAGCGGTTTTGCAAGACGTAGGATGGACTTCCAGCCCGTCTGTTTTCGGAGGGACTGGAGCTCCATCCTACGGCGAATTACGGAAACTATTTCAGGACAATTCCTTAAACATTCCAAGGATTACTATTAATTGCGATCACTGTATCGTAATCAACATCATGCCTCAAAAAATCCAATCGAGTGATAAGCTAAGTTTATGCGAAAAGCTCGGTGATGATCTTTCCACCATTTGCAATCTTCATTGGTCTTCCGCTTCGCGATTGGAAAGTTGTTTCTAACGAAATTCCGAGTGCTTTGCAAACCGAAGCCATCAAATCCTCTGAGGAGTACGGTTCGGAAGCAACTTCCGTCCCATCTTCGTTCGTGGATCCGATCGCGATCCCACCTTTAAGGCCAGCACCACCTACTACGGTGCTCCATGCGCGAGCAAAGTGATCGCGACCCGCGTCGCCATTGATTCTCGGAGTTCGCCCGAACTCTCCCATCCAGATCACGGCAGTATTCTCAAGCAATCCACGTTGCCCTAGATCTTCCATTAATGCACTCATCGCCTTATCCAGTTCCGGCAGTTTGGTAGTTGATAGCTGGGTGTGAATGTTCATGTGCATATCCCAGCCACCTAAATCGACTTCGACAAAGGGGACTCCAGCCTCGACCAATCGACGCGCCAGAAGGCAACCTTCGCCGAATCCCCGTCCGTATCGATCTCGGACTTCTGCAGGCTCTTGCTCAACCTTAAAGGCATCCATCTGTTTACTTGTCATCACGTCTAGAGTCTTGGCAAGAATCTTCTTATGATCTTCACCGTCAGAACCACGACGTTGATTGTTGTAATTCGTTTCGATCATGTTCAAGGCGGCCATGCGTTGCATCAGACGCTGTTGATCTAAGCTTTCCAAGCTGCCTAAATCCCGGACGCGACCGTTGCTAGTAACCGAAAACGGAGCCCAAGCCATTCCCAAGAATCCTGGACCTTCACTTGCTCCGCCTACAGAAACGAAAGGAGGAATCGTAAGCCCTTCGCGCTGTGACAGCAGTTCGTGGGCGACTACGGCCCCGTAGCTCGGGTGCTCGATATTTGGATCGGGAACGAATCCAGTATGCATGTAATATCGACCACGATTATGATCTGCTTCACGAGTACTCATCGATCGGACGATCGCCATGTTATGCATCTGCTGTGCCATGAGTGGCAGATGCTCGCAAATCTGAGCGTCACCACTTGTTGATATGGGCTTGAAAGGACCACCGTTAGAAGTCCCTGGCTTCAAATCCCAGAGGTCAATTGTTGCGGGGCCGCCACCCATCCATAAAAGGATCGCGCTTTTTTGGTTCTTCTTCATCTCGTCAGCATGAAGCCGAAGCGAGTGTCCCATCGCCAGCGAGGACCCCATCAATGCGGATGCTCCCGCCATATGAGACATGAAGTGTCGGCGATCCATTCCAGAAGGTGTTGTGTAACGATTCCACATGATTGTAGGTCCTGGTCAAAGAGGGGAGCAAAGGTTGGGAAGGTTCTTAGTTCTTAGTGGTTAATGATAAATTCATTGCTGTTTAGGATTGCCCACCAAAGATCTTGAAGCATGGCACCAGTATCGTTTTTGCGGGCATCCAAAAGGGTCTTGGCGGCATTTAGCTCTTCGGGCTTTGCCTTTCGCGCCAAGCCGGCTACGAAAAGGTATTGAACTTTCTCTTGCGGCTGTACGGCGCTTGTTCCGATTCTCTGTAGCCAAGAGCCCGGAAGGACGCTTGTGGCCTCCTTCATCAAATCACCATTGAACATCATCAGAGACTGTGGAATCGAGCCATTGAATGTAGACGTTTCATCACCTTCATCGGTTCCAAAAGCCACAATAAACTGACGAAGCCAATTGCTTCGACGCTGTTCCTGTTCCTCAAGCGAACCTTGACGATCTGCTTGCGTTGCTACAACCAAGGATTGATATAGTTCTTCCGCTCGCATTTGTTTCGAGTAGAAATGAGTGAATCGTGGCGGTTCCCCCACCGTCGGATCGTCCGTGACATTGTCTGCCGTGATTCGAGATGATCGCTGGTACGGATCTGATAAAACAATCCAGGTAATCAACTGCTTGATGTCGTACGAGGCATTACGGAACTCTTTACCTAGCTCTTCAAGAAGTTCTGGATGGGATGAAGGGTTGTGAGGACCAAGATCATCGATCGGTCGAGTAAATCCGTAGGACATGAAGTGAGCCCACGTGCGGTTTACCATCATCTTGTCCATGTACGGACTTTGCATCATGAACTTCCCAAGCTCCTGACGTCGATTCACTTGTTCGACGTAGCCACTCTTCTCAATCGACGTTCCATCAACAAAAACTGGGTAAGCTACTTTTGTCACGCCGTTACGCATCTGATAAAAAAGATCTGCTTTTTCTGGCCGACGGCTCTCACCCTCGTAATCTTGGTCAACAAGCTCTGCATGGGCGATGTCACGCGTTCCAGCGACAAACTTTCGAAGCGACTTGGATTGGCGGAAAAAGGCATTGAACTCCCAAAACTTCTGTTGCTTCCACTCGTTAAACGGGTGGTTATGACATTGGGTACATTGGACTTGCAAACCCAAAAAGATTCTAGAAACAGCCGAAGTCGCTTGAACCGCATCTTCTTCGTTCACTTTCATCGCCAAAAAGTTGGTCGCGCCGTTAAATTCAGAGGTCCCAGGCTTGGTCGAACCGGTTGCCGTGACTAGTTCGAGAACCATGTCGTTGTAAGGACGATTCCGAGCAAAACTGTCTCGGAGATACTTAAGCATCCCTTCGCGGTTAACCAGCGTATTCTCTTCCATGCCACCATTCCGACCGATCAATATATTCGCCCATATCGTAGCCCAATTCGCAGCATACTCTTCGGTGTAGCGATCGTCATTCAAAAGCCGATCAACTAACTGTTGCTTGCGGTCGGGCGACTTATCCTTTGCGAACGCCTGAATCTCCTCGAAGCTAGGTATTCTTCCAATAATATTTAGGAAGACGCGACGGCACCATATTAGATCGTCTTCCATCGGGGAAGGCTTTAAGGAGTAATCCTTCCATACCGAAGCAATCGCTAGATTTATCTTTTCAACCTGTCCAGGAACGGTCGGCGTCGACGAGTTTTTTGAGCTCGCTGCATTATTGGCAGCGTTGACTGAATTTAAACTCGAAAGACCTACCAAATCTGACGCTAGGAGGCAAACAACGACCAGAAGGAAGCGGGGTGCTACGGTTCTCGCGTCGATTGTTCTCTCGTCGTTTCTATTTTCGTTGGAATTTTGGCTGGTTTTGATCGACATTCGTTTAACCATTCAGTTTTGTGGCGAGCGGTTGATTTAATCGCTGATTCTCCGCAGTGAATTCCATTTCTGAATTCTGACACATGAATTCCCATGCGAGACTTCAATGTGGAGAGCGAAATAGCGTGGTTGGATGTACTCTTTATTTCTTCAAATCGTTCCGACAGCAAACCTAGGGAAATAGTCCCTTATGGTATTGTAGTTAATTAATCAGCGGTCATGGTAAGAATCCCCAACCTCGAGGAAAATTGGGCCGATGGCGCTTGCCACGGGTACCGCGCGGCGATTATTTTGATTGGATGCTTAACGGGGGGGGAACCCGGAGCTAGCCTTTGGATCGGCAGGAGCCTCTCCCTCCCGGTACAAACCATTCTGCCGCTCGCCTAAGCGACTAACAATCTCACTACTACCACGCGTTGCACCACTCAGCGACATACAAGGGTCAATGGGGTGAGGGGATTTCTGCGCCGGAGACACGACAATTGCCAAATATCCGCCCCAGTTTCGTATCCCTGCTCTCAAAATCTGTCAACATTAGGCGTATGCAATATCCAGGCTAGCGCCATCGGCTCAGTTTTGGTCAAGCATTCTTTCACTGGGTCGATTCGAAAATCGTCAGTTTTTGGTCCCAGCGGTCGACCTGCAATTCATCAGTAACCCCGCTTGGCCAGCGTAAAGTCAGCTTCGCTGGTAAAGATGCGTCCATACCCACTCCGATGTGAACTACGGGATCCGAGCTTGATGAGAAGCTACCTCCGGCAACCACTTGGCGAACCCAACATTTATCGCCTGATTGAAGTTCGATCGAAGTACCAATCGGATTTCGGGCCGACTTCACACCGATCGCGTTGATTTGCAGCCAATGCTTGGTACTGCTGGAAACGTTTTTCAATAAACCAATCGGACGATCTAGATTAGAAGTCACGAAATCAACCTTTCCGTCACCATCGAAATCGGCCGTTGCAAGTCCGCGGGCAGGCCTTCCTGTCACAAAAAAACCTCCAGAAACTTGAGAATTGTCATGTAGGTTGCCATTTCCGAGATTTTCAAGCAACGAAGGCGTTTGATTGTATGTGTCTCGTGTTTCATCTTTGTCAACATTGCCACTTACCACAACAACATCTTCATCACCGTCGTTATCGAAATCCGTCATGGAAGTCCCCCAGCTAACGTGCTCTTCTCCAAGCAAGTCTATGCCTCGCTCGGCAGTATTGAATCGAAAGTTTAACCGACCGCGACTGATATAGATCGCGGGAAGCTCACGCATAAAATTACTGATGAAAAGATCCGGTTTTTTGTCACCACTCAGGTCACCTATTGATATCCCCATACTTCCTTGAGAGACTCCATCCTTACTCATCGCAACGCCAGAGCGAACGGCGACTTCAGATAATGTTCCATCGCCGTTATTTCGATACAAAAAATTCTGGTCGGCATCATTCGCCACATAGATTTCCAAATCACGATCATCGTCAAGGTCTGCAGCAAGAATCGCTAGGCCCCGACCTCCTTTTGCAACACCTGCTTTTGAGCTGACATTCGTAAAAGTGCCGTCACCATTAGAGAAAAAAATCATGTCATCGTATGCATCAAAGCTGAGAGGGCCGCAAGCAGTCGGGTGAGATTTATCCGACGAAACGGGCATTGCCGGAGTTGACGGGGATGCTCGCGAATAGCAACGATTGTCATTTGTTTCTGACCAGTTAATATAGCGAACAACATAGATATCAGGAAAGGTATCTCCGTTGAGATCGGCGACAACGGACGATGAACTCCAGAGATCACATGTAAGCCCAGAGGCAGTGGAAAGCTTTGCAAAGGTCCCGTCCCCTTGATTCAAAAAACACTGCACTCCTCCGAATCCCGATACAAAGAAATCGTTGAAGCCGTCGCTATCAATGTCACCAACAGCGACATCTTGCGAGGCAAAACTCGATAGATTAAAACGTGCGGATTTTGTCACGGGCGCGAAAACAAATGGTGCCGTGGCTCGATGTAGACCACCAGAAAATCCGACCACCTTTCCATCTTCTGCTCGATCCGAGCCGCCGGGAAGTGCGATGTCTTTCAGTCCATCCAAATCATAATCCAGCAACGATATCCCCGCCCCAACGGATTCAATCATTCCAAATCGACGTCTCTCGATACCAGAAACAAGGATATCCGTCACTCCTGATTCGGCAACTACATCCTCAAATTGGATCGCAGTAGTTGAAGGTTGCGGAACTTCTGTTTTTTTCCTATCGACTGACGTCGAAGATTGTTCAGTGTCCGTCGGAACCTTCGCATTCGGTTGAAGGCCGTTTGGTGGGACGGCAGTTGGGGGGATCGATGTATCAGTCATTGGTGTTTGACGATTGCAACCAACTTCCAAGCACCACAAGACTAGCCAAGCAATGCTTACTAGATAAAACGATTGGCGATTGAGCCTAAAGCCATACGGAAATTGTTTTTTTTCAGTAGCCGCAAACGATTCCATAGTCTTCTCTTACTTCAATCTTCTTTTACATCAATCTTCTTTTACTTAAGTCTTTTCTTGTCTTATACTTTTATCATTTTACCTTGGCGAAACGCTCTCGATAGACTTCGGCCTGATACTGATTTCCCACTGTGGAATAGTACTGTTGTAGTCGATTCAACGCATGCAACTGATTGGCGTCAAGAAACAAGGCTTGCTTTAGAAATTTAACTCCGTCTTCACGTGAAATGTAGTCAAGCAAAATCGAGCCTAGTTCGATTCGAACGGGAACATTGCGATGATTGAGCATCGCCTCCTGAAACAGTCTCGCCACGCTGTCTTTTCGTGCTTGATGCTTTTCTGCAAGAGCCGAGTGCATGTCGGCTTGTTTATCGTCTCCTTTCAGCTGATAGATGGAAGCAAGCATCGTGTTTACCTCGATATCCACAGGCCAAGACTGATGATACTTGGTCAGTATTTCAAGAGCCTTATCTTCATTCTCTGTTTCAACATAAACGCGAGCAAGCATTTTTGATAACTGAGTATTCGTGTCTTTATCTGCGTTGAGTTCAACTAGCGTCTTTTGCGCTTCTGGCATTTTGTCTGCAGCGACATAGGTGTAAGCCAGACCGACGAGAGCGTCGTGATTGCCTGGATCCAATTTCGCGGCTTCCGAATAGCAAACGACAGCATCAACGTATTTTTTCTGAACCAAATTGCATTCGCCCAAACTTATCCAAGCTGGAACAAAATTTTTATTCGCTTCGATCGACTCATTTAAGAGCTTTACTGCGACAAGCGTAGCGTTGTTGATTTGGGCAATTCTACCTTGATAGCACAAGGCTAAGTACTTTTCATTTGGTGCGATTTTCTCGCAGTTCGTTACGATACTCGCAAGTGCATCCTTATTCCATTGGAGCGAGTATGCTTTAAAAAGGGCGTCAGCATTTTCGCGGTACGGCGCAAGTTCACTTGCCAAAACCCGGTCGTAAGCCTCCTTTGACATTGGGCTTTCTGAAAGCTGTACCTTCATAAGCTCCATTTCGTGCGCTATCTGCTTGCTATCCCAGCCTGCGGCAAGCGATTTTTCAACCAGCCGATAAAAGTCCTCGGGTTTATCAACGTGCCGATTGGCTCTTGCTTCAAGAAAATATAACTGCGAACTTTCGCCCCAAGTAACTCTAGCCGCCTCGATTGCGGCGATCGCACTATTATCAGAACGATTGTCTATAAGGATTACGATTTTGGCGATTTCAGCATTCCGGGCCTCTTCTCTTTTGTTTGCGATCGAGCGACTCACAGCGACACCGACGACGGCAACCGCTACGGCAATCAGTACAGCGAACAACACCCAAAGCTTACGAGATACTAAAACGGTGAAGATTTTCGAGAACATTATAACCTTGAAAAACGTAGTAACCTATGGTTTGAATACCCAAGAAGACAATACCCTAGAAAAAACAGTTCAACGCGTAGACTCAACAATCGTTAGTCTTTGATCCCAATGATCAATCTGCATCTCGTCGGTAATCCCACTGGGCCAACGCAAGGTCAGTAGCGCTGGTAGTGACGCTTCCTTTCCAACTCCGACGTGAACCGTAAAATCAGAACTTGAAGAGAAGCTTCCTCCGGAGACCACTTGGCGAACCCAACATTTGTCGCCCGATCGAAGTTCTATTACGGTACCAATTGGATTTCTAGCCGACTTGACGCCAATGGTTTTAATCTGGAGCCAATGGCATTCGTCCTGCGATGCATTTTTTAAAATACCTATCGGCAAGTCAAGGTTTGAAGTAACGAAATCCATTTTCCCGTCACCATCAAAATCAGTTGTGGCCAGCCCACGGGCCGGCTTTGCTTGCACAAAGAAGCCGCCAGCAATTTTTGAATTATCGCGAAGCATTCCGTTTCCGACATTCTCTAGCAACGACGCAGTTTGATAGTAGCTATTTTTCGTTTCATCGTTGTCGACATTCCCACTGACCACAATAACGTCTTCGTCGCCGTCATTATCGAAGTCCATGATGGAAGACCCCCAACTGACTTGTTCTTTTCCGAGTAGATCTATTCCTCGCTCGCCCGTACTGAAACGGAAGTTCAGCCGACCGCGGCTGATGTAGATCGCCGGTAGTTCATTCATGAAATTGCAAATGAAGAGATCTGGTTTTTTGTCACCGCTTAGGTCTCCGATCGATATTGCCATGCTTCCTTGAGAAATCCCGTCTTTACCGGTTGCTACTCCTGATCGGACGGCGATTTCAGAAAGAGTTCCATTAGCATTGTTCCGATACAAAAAGTTTTGATCAGAATCATTCGCGACGTAGATTTCCAAATCGCGATCATCGTCCAGATCCGCAGCAAGAATTGCCAGTCCTCGGCCCCCTTGGGCCACTCCTGCTTTCGTACTGACGTCAGTAAACGTTCCATCTCCATTCGAAAAGAAAATACGATCGTCAATTGGATCAAAATCGAGTGGACCACATGAAATCTGAGTTTGGTTATCGGACTGCACGGGCGTTGAGGGATTCGTAACCGAGGATCGAGTATAGCAAGGTGGATTTTTGATGGGTGACCAATTGACATAGCGTGCAACGTAGAGATCGGGGAATGTGTCTCCATTCAGATCAGCAACAACGGAGACGGAACTCCAAAGTTCATCGGTTAGCCCACTTGATGGGGGGAGTTTGGCAAAAGTTCCATCTCCCTGATTCAGAAAACACTGAATACCCCCATATCCCGATACAAAGACATCATCAAAACCATCATTGTCAATATCACCCACCGCGACATTTTGCGAAGCGAAATTTGAAAGGTCGAAACGTGCTACAGTTTCAACTGAAACAAATCGGAATGGTTCAAAGGCGCGATAAAGACTCCCTGGAAAACCTATTACGTTACCTTCCCTCGGCCTGTCAGCGCCACCGGGAATGACAATATCTTGAAGGCCGTCCAGATCATAATCCATCAACGAGATACCTGCGCCAACCGCTTCAAGAATCCCATGAAGCTTTCTCCTTTCGCCAGAACAAAGGAGAACGTCAACTCCTGACTTGGACGAGACATCCTCGAATTGAATTCTGGTAGTTGTCGCAACCTCCGTCTCCTCCGCAGCAGATGGAGATGCTGGTTTCGAATCTATATCTTTCGTCGTAGTATCTTTCGTCGTAGTTATAGGAGTTTCGGAATCTGCTCCGTTAGAGGAAATGGCGGTGCTGCTTTCGCCAGTCCAGTTTTTCGATAATTGTTCCTTGCATCCGATGCTCACGAAACAAGAAACAGTGAAAAGAATTACTGCAAAACAACACATGCGTCGACGAATACGATTGTCGACTAAGCTTTGATATCCTTTAGCTACACTTAGCGACCTCATAATCTTCACCTTCAATCGATCGCATGAAGCGATCTTTGCAACTTTAATCCACTAGTATTGGGTGCCTTCATGAACAGTCGGAAATCATGGCTCACCTACGTGGGATCACTACCTAGCTTGACGTGAGACTGAGGCCAGTCACGACATTAAGTACAATAACGAATGGAACCAATCCGTAGTAGCGATCAGCGAAAAGTGTCGATTTACCGCTCACACATCCTAACACAAGCATACACGTCGCATATGCCTGGCAGGAGACGCAACTCGATTTTCTTTGGGATCATTCGATAAATACCTGAACGGAATGGCAATTGGAGATCCGAAAACGGCGACTGGACAGGTTCGCTAAAATCCCTTACGAATGGATGAATAAGTATCAAGTCTCGTGAAGTAAAAATGAAATCTACTAACCGTCACAGCAGTCTATGCAGTCGCTAACGATCGTCCAAGTTGTTTCTAAAGGGCTTTGGTATCAACGCTGGATGCAGCTTCCCATATCGCTGGGCGTCGCCGCTGCCACCGCGGTAATCGTCGGAGCCCTTGTTGTTGGGGACAGCGTTCGCACGTCGCTCCGCGATCTAGCTCTAGACCGCTTGGGGAAGGTTGACTACGTGTTGATCGCTCCAAGGTTTTTCGACGAGTCGATCCTTGCCAACTGGCAGCCCACCTCCAACCAATTCGCCGCGACTCGGGAAGGGATTATCCTCTTTCCACGTTCAACCGTAGAGAAAAAATCGATCGCAAACTTGGCTTTGGTTGAATCGACGACCGCCGCGTCGACAAGTATCCGAATAGCTGGCGGTACCATGTGCATGGGTATTGAGGAAAGCTTTTGGTCGCTTGGAGATCTCGCGCCACAGCCCAAGATTGCCGACGATGAAGCGATCATCAATATGGCCTTGGCAGAAGAACTCGACGTTACGGTTGGCTCGCGGATAAGCGTTCGCCTACCAGCCTTGCAGGCAGTCCCGGCCGATAGTCCCCTTGGTAAACGAGACGAATCGACGGTGAGTCTCCCAAACTTACGCGTGATAGCCATACTGCCAAATCGGTCCCTCGCTCGATTCGACCTTCGCAGCAATCAACGGCCAGCACGAAACGTGTTCGTTGCTAAGTCTGCTATTCAGGCCATTTTGGAAAGACCAGGCCAAATCAATGCCTCGCTTGTTTCGACTCAGAGGCAAGAATCAACAAATTCGGGCAGTCTCGGGATCAGGGTTTCGGCGTCTGAAAATGCGAATGAAATGCTGAGCTCGCTTCCTGTAACGTTGGATGATTTGGGGTACTCGATAAAGCCCATCCTGCGAAAATTTCCGGACCCAACTATTGGTGAAACTCAAACTGAAACCGGTTCGGTTTCGATTGTCGATTATTTGCAGATCGCTAGCGACCAACTCTTAGTCCCACCGGACGCGCTCGACGCGATAGAAGCCGCCTTTCCCGCTTTCGATCCGACGACCAACGCCCCCGTGCGAAGTAGCCTGCTCGCCTACCTCGCTAACGCAATTACCAAAGTGCCTTCGGATTCGACCTCTTCGCCAGAACCCGAAATAATTTCATCCCCAGCGATTTCATCCCCAGTGATTTCTTATTCGACGATCGTTGGAATCGAGCCCGCTTCGTTAGACGCTCCCTCCGTTGGGTTTGGTCAGGCCGCGACCGATGATGAACTTCGGCAATGGGTTGAAAAGCTTTCAACTGGCGAGGTCTTGATAAACAGTTGGTTGGCCGAGCAATCGCAGGCTAGCGCAGGGGATTCGCTTCGCATCGACTACTATGTTCCTGAGACTATTGATGGCTTGGAAGTCGAGACATCCGTAGTGATGAAGGTTGCTGGAGTTGTACCGATTACAGAACCGGATTCAGGCTATCGACGCAATCGGTCTGCGAAGTTCTCTACTCCTCCAACTCCATTCAACGATCCGGAAATGGTCCCAAAAGTGCCTGGAATTACTGATCAGGAATCGATGAGCGATTGGGATTTACCTTTCGCATTAACGAGAAAAATCCGAACAGAGGATGACGAGTACTGGAATAACTATCGATTGACTCCGAAACTTTATATGAGCCTAAAAGAGGCGCAACGGCTTTTTGGCTCGCGATTTGGAAATGTGAGCTCAATCCGAATCGCGGATAAAACTCAACCCTCGTCAACAGACATGGCGACGCCATCGGCAGCGGAAGACGAGCTAGGAAAACTAAAAGCAACGCTGCTCTCGAGTTTGAGAACGAAGATCAAGGAGCTTGGCTGGCAAGTTCTTCCTCTGCGGGCACAACAGATCGCTGCTTCCAAAGGAACAACCCCCTTCGATGCACTATTTTTAGCATTGAGCATGTTCGTGATCGTTTCAGCCTTACTTCTGGTATCCCTTCTTTTTAGACTATCGATCGAAAGGCGAATGACCGAATGGGGACTGCTCAAATCGATAGGTTTTAGCCCCTCAAGAATCCAAAGTGTTTTACGAATCGAAGGACTTTCGCTTTCGTTCGTAGGGGCAGTAATCGGAGTTGTTCTGGGAATCGCCTATGGATACTTCGTTATTGAACTTCTCAAGTCCTGGTGGGTTGGAGCAGTCGGAACTCCCTTCCTAGACTTCCACGTTCAATTATCGAGCCTAGTCATTGGAAGCCTCATCGGTATCTCGATGGCTTGGTTAACCATTGTGGTCTCAGCAAGGTTCATCGATCGCCAGTCTCCAATCAAAATGCTCAAGGGCATTGTCGCCTTTCGCTCCGCAAAAGTAACGCTAATTCGCGGAGCGAAAGGCGACTATGGGACAGATATTCACCGAAAGCCCCTTGCTTACCAACGCTTGACTTATTGGAGTAGCCGAATCTTTTGGTTGATTCCAATTGCAGTCGTGATTATTGGACTCGGGCAAACGGGACCCGCGGCCGCTGGGGCTTTCGTTGGCGCGGGTATGCTAATGCTCTTCGGAATGGTGATTGCATCTTATCGCTTGATAAGAAAACCTCCCTCCATCGACCATCTCAAGAGTCAAAGAATGACGCTAATAAGCCTCGCAGCCAATAGCGTGCGAAGAAACCCTTGGCGATCTGTTCTTGCAATCGGGTTGATGGCGATCGCAAGCTTTTTGATTTTGTCGATTAGCCTTTTTGAAGCGTCGCCAGATTCCGCTGGAACCGGAGGTTTCGATTTAATGGTTCAGTCGACTGTAGCTGTACCTAAAAACCTATCGGATAAAACCTACCAACGCGAAACGCTCGGCGATCGTGCTGCCTCGCTGGATGACACGACTATCATTCCCATCCGCGTTCGCGACGGTGACGATGCCGGTTGCAGCAATCTTTATCAAGCAGCTCAACCGCAAGTCTATGGAATTAGTCCTAAGATGCGAATCTGGAACGAGCAGGCCATGAATCAAACAGAACATTCAGATTTCGCCTGGGCAGCCAAAGGTGCAATCGCTAAAGGAATCTCACCGTGGCGACAACTGGAGTCTCCTAGCGAAGGAACAATCGATTCACCGGTCCCAGTTATCCTGGATCAAAATACGGCCCTTTGGGCGCTGCATCTGACGGGAACTACCGGGGAAGAATTCCACTATGAAATGGGTAACCAAACGGTCTACTTTAAAACTGTTGCGGTTCTTCAGAATACGATTCTTCAAGGCAGTCTGATAATCGGCGAATCAAACTTTCAGATTCTTTTTCCAGAAATTAGTGGCTACCGCACTTGGCTAGTTCGAGATGATTCGATCTCCAAAGCATCTAAACCCTCGGAACGCGACGCTATTGTCGAGAAGATCTCACGTACGTTGGAGAGCGGTTGGTCAGATGAAGGTATGGATGCCGCAACTACGTCGAGCATTCTTCGGAATCTATTGGCTGTCCAGAATACTTACCTCAAGGCATTTCAATCCTTAGGTGGATTAGGCTTACTTCTTGGAACGTTTGGGCTCGCCGTTGTCCAAATGAGGTCCATTCAAGAACGACGTTCGGAGCTTGGATTGATGAAAGCGATCGGTTTTTCTGAATCTCGCCTTGGCAAATTTCTATTGCTCGAGTCGGTAACCCTTTTAGGATGGGGAATTGGAATTGGTCTCATCGCTGCATTTATGGCGATTCTCCCGACGCTTATTCAGGGAACGATACCTGTTGGTGTTTTTTCACCAGCGATTACGATGTTAGTAATTCTTCTCTTCGGACTGGTGAGCGCGTTGGTCGCCGTAAGATCAGGAGTGAGGGTACCGATGTTGAAGGCCTTGCGAAGTGAATAAACTATTTTCTTGTTTTCCACGCGATACCCTAGCCACGAGTTTTAACAAGTATTGGATGGCCCAGATATTGTTCGTTATTGGTAGGCTTAGAAACCAACAAAGCCGGGTGGAGGGCCTAAAGGCTTTAAACCAGCGATGGTGTTCAGGCTTTAGCCGCTCCCCCCGAAGAGCCTGTCCACTCGTTAAAGATTTTTGGTCAACTTGTGCAAATAAAAAACGAGGAGCTTTCGGCCACGCGATTTGCAACACATCCTTGCAGCAAACCTCATTTGAAGCTCCTCGTTTAGTTGAAGTTTTAATCTTCGCGGTAAGATGGTCAATACTCATTCGGTAGTGTTGAGAAAATTTTTCTTGAACTTGTAAACGTCCCATGCTATCTATCTCCGATGAATCGATCCACTTCGTGACAGGGAAACTTGCCGAGGTCGCTGTTCGCGAGACGGTAGAGCAGTTGTCTTTGCAGCTCGGATTTAGTTACTCGATTCAGGTGCTTCCTATCACCGTTGCGGCGTTGATGACACCAACCTGGCTAATGAGACACCTCTCGATTCCTGAGAAGGCGACTCGAGTTATCTTGCCAGGCCACTTAGAGCAAGGCTTAGATCAAATTCGAAAAGAAACGAATCGCACAATCGAATGTGGCCCTAAGGATATTCGTGACTTACCAACACATTTTGGTAAGAAGCGACTGCTTGAAAATGACTTTGGTGAGCATTCGATTGAAATAATTGCAGAGATCAATTACGCAGCCAGACTTTCAAACGATCATCTCCTGGAAACTGCACTTCGACTCGTCGCCGATGGAGCCGATATCGTTGACTTAGGTTGTGAACCCGGACAGCGCTGGGAAACGGTAGGGGACGCGGTGAAACGGCTTCGCGATCATAGTATTCGGCTTTCCATCGATACCTTCGATCCATGGGAAGCGACAGAGGCGACTGCATCGGGGGCGAATTTGGTTCTGTCAGTAAACCACACAACATGTGAGGCAGCGACGCAATGGGGCAAGGAAGTAGTCGTTGTGCCAGACATGTCGGATATGACTCGCTATCTTCAAAGCATTGAAACTAGCGTGAATCTACTCAGCAAAGCTGCAATCCCTTTCCGAATTGATCCGATTCTTGAACCGATCGGATGTGGATTCGCGGAGTCGCTTGAGCGGTATCGCACCGTTCGCCAAACCTTTCCGGACGCCCCAATGATGATGGGAATCGGCAACATTACGGAATTGACGGATTGTGATTCGGCTGCAGTAAACATGCTTCTCCTTGCGATTTGCGAAGAGTGGAAAATCTATAGCATCCTGACGACTCAAGTAATCTCCTGGGCCCAGAGTTGTGTTCGCGAGTGTGATATCGCAAGAAAGATTGTTGCCTACGCTGTTCGGCACAAAACGCCTCCGAAAAAAATCGATCAACGACTTGTTATTTTACGCGACCCGAAGGTCCATTATTATTCCAAGACAATGCTTCAACAGCTTGCAGCTACAATCAAGGACAACAACTATCGAATCCTGGTCGATAGGGAGCAGATTCATTTGATCGCGGCCGAGGTTTTTATCAGTGGTACGGACCCTTTTGAGATGATGAGCCGACTGCTGGAGTTACCGCAATCGAAAAATGTCGACGTAAGTCATTCGTTCTATCTAGGTTTTGAACTTGCCAAGGCGATGACCGCACTAACACTTGGAAAACAATACGATCAAGACGTTGCTTTACGCTGGGGAATGCTCTCCCGCGACGAGAAGCGACACCGTTTGCCACGTAAAAGAACACCCAAACTACAATAGAATTCGAGAGAACGGTCTTTTAGTTTATGATCGAGATTCTACACCGCGACCCACTCTTCAACGTCATTAACAAGCCGACGGGAGTCCTTACAATATCAACGTTTGGTGTTCCTAGTATCCAAACGATTCTTCGCCAGCAACTCGCAACAGATGACGAACCGAAACCCTTTATCGAGCCTCCCCATCGGCTGGACCGTGGTACCTCAGGGACACTGCTTATCGCGAGAACGCGTAAAGTACTCTCCAACCTGAGCCAGCAGTTTCATCACCGACAGATTCGTAAACGATACCTAATCGCGATCGCTGCTCCGACAACGAATACGACGTGTACACTCGGCAACCAAGGGACGCTGGAGGATTGGATGCGAAAAATTCCGGATGTCGCAAAAGCAGAAGTCGTCACACAAGAGACGGAAGGTGCGAAGCTAGCCGTGCTCAACTACCGACGACTTTTCGAAAACGAAAAAGGAAGCATCTTCGAGATCGACATGCAAACCGGTCGCATGCATCAAATTCGTCTCCAGTTTAGCTCGCGAGGACGACCAATCCTCGGTGATAAAGCCTATGGTAGCCAATTCAATTGGCTTGATCAGAACTCGCGTGTCGATGTCGATAGCAGCGAACCATCCGGACATGAGCAGCACACCGCATTGCACGCGGC
>Ga0105046_10005534_pt1 | contig 19995 bp, 16 predicted proteins | sample MAT03_FD_78385 | JGI IMG/M metagenome (GOLD analysis project Ga0105046, IMG submission 78385) | Freshwater microbial communities from Lake Fryxell liftoff mats and glacier meltwater in Antarctica - MAT-03 (megahit assembly) | ecosystem: Environmental > Aquatic > Freshwater > Ice > Liftoff... | reverse complement strand
TGCAGGCCCCACTTATTTTGAAGAAGTTTGCGGCGGCACCGCGAGGTATCGTCATCATTACCGGGCCGACCGGTTCTGGTAAGTCGACTACTTTGGCGGCGGCAATCAACGAAATCAATGAGACGCGGCGTGACCACATCATAACCATCGAGGATCCGATCGAGTTCGTACATACTTCCAAGCACTGCCTGATCAACCAGCGTGAAGTGCCCCGGGATACTCCCAGTTTCCACCAAGGGCTTAACGATGCTCTGCGTGAAGATCCAGATGTCATTCTACTGGGTGAGCTCCGTGGGCAAGATACCATGCGTACTGCCCTGAAAGCAGCTGAAACTGGCCACCTTGTTTTAGCCACCCTGCACACCTCGTCCGCAACATCAACAATTGACCGCCTGGTCGAGTCTTTCCCTGACGGCGAGCAGAACCAGATCAGGACAATGCTAGCTGGTTCGTTGGTCGGGGTAATCGCTCAGATGTTGTTGCCGACTGTTGATGGCAAGGGCCGGGTAGCAGCACATGAGATTCTTGCTACCGATGCTGCTGTGCAAAACCATATCCGCAAGGGGCGTTCAGAAGCGTTGCGCGGTGAGCTGGTAACCAAATCCAGTATCGGCATGCAGACGATGGATACTTCTCTCGCCTATCTTGCTAATCTTGGTAAGGTGAGCGAAGTAGAAGCTCGTAACATCTCGCAGTCGCCAGACGAGTTTGATGACCGTCTGCGCGCCGCTAAGTCTGGCAAAGGGTTCATGGCTCCAAAGCTCTGCGGTCAAGGTCAGTCTGCCGTCAGCACTGAATAAGTACCCAATAGACCACTTCTGCACGTGCGCGTGATTTAGTTACCGGGTGCCGGAATACACATACACAGCGCTGGATCCTGATACGAGAAAGCCGCAGAAGGGCAAGGTCCGAGCTATTGATCAGAAACAGGCCGAGCTGTACCTCGGAGAGCGCGGCCTGGAGATCATGGGCATCGCCGAGATCAAGGAGTCCAAGAATGTAGAGGACATGATTGCCAGGCACCGTCCGGTTCCGCTCGGGTCTCTGGTCTTCTTCACGCGCCAGCTATCAACAATGAATAACGCTGGTATGCCACTGCTCAAGTCCCTCAATGGCCTTGCTGAAACTGAAGGCAACCCCAAGCTCAAAGATGCCCTTGATTCTATTTCTTCCGACGTGAAATCAGGCAAGTCGCTGCAGGATGGAATGCGCAAGTACCCCGACATCTTTGATGTCAGGTATGTCGCTATGGTTGAGGCTGGTGATGCTTCAGGTAACTTGTCCAGCTCGCTACAGGAGCTAGCAAGTGAGCTGGAAAAACGAGCCAGTATGGAGAAAGCAGTCAAATCAGCGACAACTTATCCGAAGGTAATCGGCGGCTTTGCCTTCTTTGTCCTTTCTGGACTCATGATCTTCATGATTCCCAAGTTCGCGCAGATTTTCGAGGAAACTGCAGCCACTACGTGTCCGGCTGACAAAGTCTGTTCCAGTGATCTGCCCGGTTTGACGCAGTTTGTAAAGAACCTATCGCTGCTTGTCTATCCGGAGTTTAACGCCTCGTTTTTGTGGGTTGGTAGCGTATTTCTTCGCTTTGCTGCCGCTATTGTTGTTTTCATGATCATCAAGAAAATCATCAAGGCTATTCTCAAGCGTCCTGGGCCGAGAGAGCGCTTCGATGCTTTCAAGCTGCGGGCGCCGATGAAACTTGGGCCGCTGATGCAAAAGATTGCTGTTGCTCGCTTTGCCCGTACTTACTCTTCACTGATCAGCTCTGGTATTACCGCTGTTGACGCTCTGCCCATTGTTGCCGATACCGCTGGTAACAAGATCATTTCTGATGCCATCAAGCAAGCACAGATTGACATCCTTGAAGGTAAACAGTTACATGTGCCGCTGGAGCAATCCGGCGCTTTCCCGCCGATTGTAATCCAGATGATTAAGAGTGGTGAAGAAACCGGCCAGGTCGATGAGATGATGGCTTACATTGCCGACTACTATGAAGAAGAAGTTGACTCAGCCATCAGCTCACTATCAAGCATCATCGAGCCGTTGATGCTTGTCGCTGTCGGTAGCCTAATCGGATTGGCTCTGATCTCTATCTATCTACCGATGTTCAAGATGTACGACAACATTGGCTAAGGTCGCCGTCACTCGGCGCCACGCCAAGCACGATAATGATTGCTAAATAAGCAGAGGTAGCACCGATAACAGGCTATGGTCAGGTCATGGAAAATTCAGACCAGCCTTTTGCCGAAACAATCCTTGGTACCCCCTGTATCTACGCCTCCGATGAAGAAGAGTACTACTCCGAGTATTACACGCTGGAGGAGCTTACTTCTGATATCGGAACTCGCAGCCAGATTGCCGCTCTCTGTAAGAAGCTGCTGACTGAGGATCGCGTCCTGGACGAATACTCATACACCGAGTTGCTGGTACATGATCGCGGCATATTTCAGCTGCAGTGTGTGGCCTTCGACAACAAGACTGAGCTGCTAATTCGCGCTGGCGATATGGATGAAATAGTCGGCGGAAATCGCAGCGGGCACGAGGGGCCTTTCATCTTGCGTGGCGCTGCCCAGCAGAGCAGTGCCGAAGGTGAAACCGCTCCGGCGCCTGAGTAGCGTTATTTTCTCATGCTTGGGCTGGACATTTTCGCTTTCCTTGTCTTTCTCGGGCTGATCAACCCAGTGCTGATTGCTGTCGCAATCGTCGCCAAGTTGCGCTGGCGCAAGTAAGACGTTGCTCAGGATACGACCTTCCCAACAGTTGCAAAAGTAAAGGGCCTATAAAAGGCCCTTTACTTGAACTTTCTTTCAGCTCAACGACAGGGGTTACTGCCTGGTCCTGGAGCCCAGCCACTGGACCCATCTAGGATTGACATCTGACTGTTGACCTGAGCGTTGACGACAGCTAGGGCATTAGACAGCGGAGCAAAACGGTTGTTGAAGCCGGGCACCTTCCAGGAAGCAAACGTTGTCGGGAGTACCTGAAACAGTCCGCCAGCCCTATTACGTCCGACATTCAAGCCGAGCGGCTGCTGGATGATGTTGCCCTGCAGACCTGATTCTTGATTGGCCTGCTTTAGATTCCGGCTGCTGGCAGAGCTAGCTAACTTGTTACTGGTGCCGAATGACTTCCAAGCAACAAACAGGATCTTACGAGCTACATCGGGCCTGAGCTTAGCCTTTGCCTGCTTCTTAGCTGTTGGCTTGTGCTTCTGAGCGTAGAGCTGATTGTAGTTCTTGAGCGCCGTCGGGATAGTGCTGGCATTGAACTTGCAGGTCTGACTCGATGTTGCCCCAGCGGCAACTGCGGCTGGCGTCAAAGACGAGAGTGAAAAGGCAAGGATCAGTAGTAGGGACAGTAATGTGAGAAGAGCAGCTATTTGTTTGGTTTTCATTTGCTGACAGTAACTGCCAAAACGGAGCATTTCCAACTTATCTCTTAGCTAGGCCAGTGCCGGGTCCGGCCCAACCGTCAGTATCGGCACGGAACACTGGCGCAACAAGTACTGTAAGCCAGCAATACCAGCCGCTGTCCCTGAAGAGTCAAAGATTGGCTTGTGCCCTAAACTGTGCAGCGCTGGTTCGAGGCGATGACGCATCGCCGCTGCACCACCGCCACTGACGTAGAGAGGGAAGTCGCCGAGCTCAGCAATGACACTAAGACACTCTTCAATAAAGCTGATGAATATCTCGGCGATCAGGGTAACGTCAGGGTGGTCCTGAGTAGCTAGTTGTCTCCACTCCATGCCCTTTAGCTCCGGAGCTAGCCAGTCGTGAAGATAGTTAAAACGTAGCCATTCGTAGTAGGTTCTTGTGCTTGCTCCGACTCGCAACTGCCGTCGCTTACTGATTGCGCTGAGAATCGGCCCCAGGTCATTTGTGACTAGCAGTTTACCTTGGCGAAGAACCCGAGCGCCGATACCTGTTGAAAGCTGGATGTTACACCCGCTGCCGTCTTGCGCCAAACCGAAAGCTGAGGCGATAACGTCATTGGTGGTAATCTGCGGCAAGGGCAGGCCAATTTCAAGGCAAGCCTCATTGAGTTCTGGCCTCCTAATCACCTGGCGTTTCTGCGGAGGACCATATTCCCAACTTCCCCGCTGATCAAGATCAACTGGACCTTGTAGTGAGAGTGCCAGCTGGCTTGCGTCCTCCTTTTGTTCGGATTGGTATTCTTTGACCAACCTGAGCATCTGTCTGTAGTCGAAGGGGCTGGGTTGAACCCCTATTTCAAGTTTGGATTGGCTATCTTTCGTACTACAGATTTTGAGTCGGGTGCCGCCGAAATCAACCAGTAAAAGTGTCATAGTCTCAAGCTAGGAAGCGCATCCCCGTTTGTTTACAAGTCTGTTTACGAGTTTGTTCGCAAAATGAGCATAAACTCACATGCTGCTTACTACGGGGTCCAGTAGCGTAGCGTGCGGCCAATCAGCTGAAAGTAGTGTGCGAACATTCTGTAATAGTAGCGGGCTTGAGCAGTAATTACTGCTTTTGCTGATCGCAGCTAGACCATTCCCAGGCGCAGCAGTATACGCTCGGCCCGCAACAACCGGTCCTGATAATGGTCTAGTGATCCCCGGGCATAGGCCAGATTGGCGGAGGCAGTTAGCCGGACAGCGGCCCAGCGTAGGACCTGTTCATCATCTAGTTCAGCTAACTGCGCAATCTGTAAGCCGACTGCTATCGCTCCTTCTGCTGTTGTGCCGCTAAACGCCGTTAGAAAACCGGCGTCGTAAGCTGCTGGGCCGTAAACGCCACCCGGGTCAACAACCCACATCTGACCATTTTGGCCATAGATCATGTTGTGAATTCCCATATCACCATGAACATGCTGCTGCGGCTGGCCGCTCTCTTGCTCAATGATCTGCTTGGCCAGCGCAAGTTGCTTTTCTAGCGCCGGTGGTCGTGGCTGCTGGCCGACATTCAGCCAAGGTTCGAGCGTAGCCAGACAGCTTTGCCGGTGCTTGCTCGTCGGATGTTCTTTGACAGCGAGAATGAAGGCAACTGCTTGTTGTAAATCAACCACTTGCTCCAGCGGCCAAGGTTCTCCAGAGATGAACTCCAATAGCAGCGACCCGGAATTAGGATGGCAAGCGACTAGCTCCGGTACTCCGCAGCCCGCCAGCGCTGTCAGTGCTTCTATCTGTCCCAGCAGAATGTCTGCTGGGGCCAGCTTAAGCACCAGCTGTTGCCGACTGTCATCTTCGACACGAATCAAGATCCCGGCCTTGCCCTTGTGGATTGGTCTTACTGCGCGCACCTGATAACGGACCAGCGCTTCAGTAACCAGATGATCTGATATAGTAACCCACGACCCATAGCCCAGAGACTTGAGATTACGCGCTGCTTCATCGGAGAGCCACATGATGCTTTGATCTTAGACACAGATGAAGCAACTGGCAATGTTTCTGCCAGCAAGCAAATGCTGCTGTCGCCGCTGTCCCGGGCTCATAGTCGCATCTATGGATGATTGCCCGCTATGCCCGCTGCAGCTATCTGCCAGTAACCATGATCTGTTGTGGCGCAGCCAGCAGGCTGAAGGCTACGATGGCGTATTGGCGGCCGCGTCAGCTATGGGTCTGGACTTATCTTTGCGTCAAGCGCGAGCCCATTTTGAGAAGCACTTTCCCCGCCAGGCGCCAGCGGCCATTATCCGTCACGACAAGGCGCTAATGCGGATGAATAAAACGACCGCGCGGCGACGTGGCATTGCCGATTTACTGTTTCGAGTTCCAGGCTTGAACGGCGACATTGTCGGGCGCAGCTTGCACTGGCACGGTGACGTCAGCAAGCGCAACGTTGCCGCCAGGGCAGCTTTGCGCGATCTCAAGTGGATGATGGGTAAGGATCAGGTACACCGCGTCTTCCTGACTAATTTACCCGGGAGCGCGGCTCGTCCAGTTGACAACAAGGGGCTTTTCTTTCTTGGGCGCGGCGGTCGCTCTTATGTTGAGCAACTGAATAATGTCGTCTTGCGCCCCGGCGATCTGGTAGCGGAGCAGAGAGATGTCGGCGACTGGCGTTCGGTCTACCCGCAGTGTCAGGCCCACACTGCTATAGCGTCATTACAAAAACAGATGCCCGGCAACATTGATATGCGCTTTACCTATGTGCGCGAGACCCCAGTCGGTTGGGATTACCGCAACTGGCTTGGCCATAACCTGATGCCGCAGTTTCATGACACAATGAATCAGGGCAATGACATCCGTGCCAACGGACTAGTTGCCCTATCGGTCAAGCGCGGTGAGCAGTTTTACCTGCTCCCGTTTTATTACCACCTCGACAGCGGCGCGCGGTCAATGAGCAACTTACTTGATGATCTGCTGGCACCGATGCGTTTGGAGCGATCCGGCTTGGTGCGCGACTTCTACCCGCAAATGTCTACCGATACGGTTATTCCGACTGTTGTTATCTGTCAGTCGCGTGAACGGCTCAGCAAGCTGCGGCAAGCGGCACTACAATCGAGACCACCGCAGTATGAACGAATCTTGTCGATTGCCTGTACTGCTGACTCTATCGATCTGGAGTCCGAGATTTTCTCAACTCTATTTGCTCGGACCACTGAAAAGCTCTCACTCTTACAAGCTCTTGCTCGCTACTATGAGTCGCGGCCAGTCGCCGGACACCTACTGCAGTGGCAAGGAGTGCGCTCGGTCCCGGAAGCAAAAGCTGGGGTTTAGCTCCGTCTTGGGACTACGATCAAAAGAATGGCCTTCTGGAATAGAGACAAAGAAGTAAGCGAGCGGAGTAAACAGTTCCGCATGATCCGCAATCGTATCTTGACTGTCGTCATCTTGTTCATGGCGGCCGCGACGGCCCTCTATGCAGGCTATACATTGATTGCCAACTCTTCAATCTTTGTCCCGCAGGGAGCGGACGGTGTGCTCAAGGCGATTGAGCCTGATCCCGCTTACGGCTGGGGTTCTGAAAGCGTCCGCCTGCTGGATCTCGGTGGCAGTAAGACACAGCAGGATGCTGTTCGCGGCGTGATCGTCAATACTGAACTAAACAAGTTCAGAGTTCAGCAACAGGGAGTCTTACCTGAACGCACATACTACTACTCAGACGGTAAGTTCACTGCCCAGTTGGATGAAAACCGAATCGATGCTGATTTTCCCTGGGTGCGAGTTACTGACATCTGCAATGACGCTCCAACCATTCCTGCTGACGAAGTAACGCTGCCAACGCCACAGGATTTTCTCGATGCCTCACCACAACTACAAACGGATGAAGGCACTTTCCTCGGCGATCGCGCTTGGGTGATTGACTTTACTCCTAGCCCGGCTATCGTCAGTCGCTTACTAATGTTGGACTTCTTTACCACGGTGACAGACGGAGAGCCAGAATCGGCCTGGGTAATCTCTGACAAAGAGCGTAAACTGATTGCTGAGGGCGAGTTTACTTCGCCCCGGGCTTCAATCTGGGTCAACTACAACGGTAATCGTGAGATCCGCCAGATTGACATGATTATTGAACTCGATGGTGGCTCAAGCTACCGCATTCTTGCTCAGCGTTCAGCAGGCATTGATGATTCTATCAGTCAAGATGACAATTACGTACCGCTAGCCGCGCTGGACAACGGCGATCCGCAGTGTGGGCTTTCGGGCTAACAAACAGTTCCTGGCGTCGTTTCATGACAAATAGGCAGAGAGGTGGCCGTTCTTGGGCCATAGTGTGTATATGGCCAAGTTTGCTCATCTCCACTGCCACTCTGAATACTCCAGACTCGATGGCGGATCAAAAATCGAAGACATGCCCGAGGTCCTGAAGGAACTCGGCTTCGAGCACATGGCCTTGACCGATCACGGCGTGATGCAGGGACTGCCATTTTTCCACGATGCGCTTAAGGATGCCGGGATCAAGCCGATTCTTGGCCTGGAAGCCTACATGACTGAGGATCGCCATGTCAAAGACAAGGAGAGCCCAACCTGGCACATGACTTTGCTCTCTGAGAACGATATCGGCTACAGCAACCTATGCAAGATTTCTTCCTATGCCTACCTGGAGGGCCGGTACAAGAAGCCTCGTGCTGATTGGGACTTGTTCTCACGCTACTCTGAAGGGATCATCTGTTTGACCGGGTGTATGGCGGGTCCGGTTATGGGCGAGATCATGGGCCGAGGCCGACTGTCTTTGGCCAAGGAGCGTACTGAAAGGCTGATAGAAATCTTTGGCGCCGACAACGTCTACGGCGAGATTCAAAACGTTGGTATCAGCAAGGGGATTCCCGGCGACTCCGAGGTAGCCAAAGCGCTGAACAAAGAGCCACTGACTGCTGAAGAAGCGGCGCTGGCTTCAACCGACAAAGATGTAGTTGAAGCGGGACAAGTATCCCTGTCGCAGACGGAGGCAAATCGCATCCTGGTTGAGTACATATGTAAGCCACTCGGGATCAAGTACGTCGGAACTGGTGACGTACATTATCTGCGCGAAGATGATGCTGATCCCCACGACACAATGCTTTGTATCGGCACTAAGCAGCTAAAGACTGGGCAGCGTAAGTTTAGCTTGCTCCCGAACCACTATCACCTGCGTAGCTACGATGAGATGCTGGCCGCGCTACCAGAATGGCCTGAGGCTCTGGCCGAAACCGTTGTCGTCGCTGATCGTTGCGATGTAACAATTGAATACGGGCGCGAGTTGCTGCCGCGCTATCCAATCCCTGAAGATGAAGGTGATTCCTCTGAATATCTGGAAAAGCTTTGCCAGCAGGGGCTAGCTGATCTTTACCCGCAGGGCAACCCATATCGGCAAGATGCTTCTGAACGCTTGCAGGTAGAGCTGGGAGTAATCGGTTCGATGGGCTTCAATGACTACTTTCTTATCGTCTGGGATCTGTTTCGGGAAGCGCGCGAACGTGACATTCCCTATGGTCCGGGGCGTGGTTCTGCTGCCGGTTCGATTGTCGCCTACTGCCTGGGAATAACCCAGATGTGTCCGCTGAAGTACGGGCTGCTCTTTGAGCGCTTCCTCAACCCGGACCGTAAGTCGATGCCCGATATCGACATGGACTTCGGCGTTTCCGAGCGCGAAACTGGAATCCCGCTGCGTGATGAGCTGATCAAATATTCTGTTGACAAATACAACGGCGAGGCCGGGTGTACTACCGCTGTCGCGCAGATTGTCACCTTTGGCAAGTTCAAGGCCAAGGGGGCGCTCAAGGATTCGGCCCGCGCCTTGTCCGATCCGACCCCGGAAGGTATCGCCCGGGGTAAGGCTGCTGGCATCAGACTGTCTGGCCTTATCCCCAAGGACCCGCGCGCAACGATCAGGACTGTCTGGGATGATGAGGTTGAAGGACAGGGATTGCGTAACGCTTACAAGGGTGATCAGTTTGATAAAGACATCATCAAACAGGCCGCCTGGCTGGAAGGACTAGTTAGGACTAACGGTACTCACGCTGCTGCCGTGATCATCTCTGAGGTAGACTTGATGACCATCGCCCCGCTACAGTGGGTCAACGATGCCAAGCCAATCGAGCTGCAGTATGACATGGGGATTGCTGAAGCTCTTGGGCTGCTGAAGATGGATTTTCTCGGCCTGAGAACTCTTGACGTTATTTGGGACACAATCAAGCTGGTCAAAAGCAATCGTGGCATTAGCATTGGTGATCCGTACCACGATATTCCGCTTGATGATGAAGCAACTTACAAGAGCTTATCGGCCGGAGAATCAATCGGCATCTTCCAGTTCGAATCTGGCGGAATGGCATCAACACTACGCCAGACCAAGCCAACTGAATTCAACGACCTGATTGCCCTGGTCGCTCTTTACCGCCCCGGAGCTATGGCTCATATTCCGTCTTACGCTAATCGCAAAAATGGCCACGAAGAAACCACTTACTTGCATCCTGATTTGAAAGATATTCTGGGCGAGACTTACGGCATCTGTGTCTATCAGGAGCAGAACATGCGTATCGCTAGCAAGCTGGCGGGGTTTACTCCTGGTCAAGCAGATGACCTACGTAAAGCTATTGGGAAGAAGCTCAAGGATAAAATGGATATCCTGCGCGGACCTTTCCTCGACGGCTGTCGGGAAAATGACATCTCTCAGAAGGACGCTGAGACGCTGTGGGCTGATAATGAAGCCTCGGCCGATTACTCGTTCAACAAGGCTCACGCGGCCTGCTACGCGCTCATAGCCTATATCACGGCCTATCTGAAGACTAACTTCTCAGAAGAATACGAAGCCAGCTTGATGACTGCGGTAATGAAGGACAAAGACAAGGTGCGAACAAACCTGACCGAGTCGAAGCGCATGAAGCTGTCAGTACTGGCCCCAGATATCAATCGCTCAGTTGAAGACTTCACTGTAGCGCCTGTTGAAGAGGGCGAAGGCTACGATTTGCTCTTTGGTCTGATCGCCATCAACGGAGTGAACCATCAAACCATAGCTGAACTACTGGCCGAGCGCGAGCAGCGCGGCGCCTTTACCAGCATGTTTGATCTGATCAGGCGCAGGCCAAAACTTGGCGGCAAAGTAGTTCAGGCGCTGGCTGAAGCCGGGGCACTAGACAACATGCCGGGAAGCCGAAAAGCCAAGAGCGAACTTGCCGAAGAGTCAGTCGACGAAAACAAGAAGAAGCGCAGGCTGCAGGAGCGGGAATATGTCAAGGCAATCAAAGAGTGGCTCAAGGCTCATCCCAACCAAGGCGATGAAACTACAAGTAAGGGCGCCCGCAAGCTCACGGCATTAGAGACGGCCGGAGTCAATAAGGGCGCCATTCATTTCCACGACAACAAGTCCGAAGACACTGTGGATGAAGTTATTCACGAAGCCATCAGGCGTAAGCTACTCAGTGAGGAAAAGCGCAAGGCCAAGCAGGAGATGATCGGTTTGAAGGATAGCGCCTCTACTGATATCAGCAGTGAAGACGATGAACAAGGGGATCCGATTCAAGAGCTGGCTGAGCAGCGCGCCGAGGAGCAGCTTGATCTCGTCGCCGCCATCACCAGTGCTATCAGCCGCGATCTACGTAAGGCTGCTGCAGGCGTCGCTGAGGAACAAGCTGCCCAGGGGCTAGCCTTTGCTCTGGAAGAAGAGCAGGATCCAATTCTCAGCACCGATGAGTGGCCGCCGAAGGAGAAGTTCCTCATCGAGCGCAATCGTCTTGGCACCTATGTCACCGGGCACCCTCTTGACCGTGATCGGCGTAAGTGGGCCTACTACGTTGATCAGGGAGTTGGCAAGATCAACTCTAAGCTGATCGGTAGCAACCTGAAAATAGTCGGAGCGGTAGTTGAGAAGGTTGAGCGCAAGACTCGCAAGGGTGAGCTAATGTGCAATATCACACTTGAAGATCTGACCGGATCGCGCTCCTTGACCATCTGGCCCGATACCTACCAGGGGATTAGGCCACTTATCGAGCTCGGGGAAATACTGGTTTTTGAAGTTGTAGTGAAAGAAGACGCTTTTGCCGCCTCAAGGAAGGCTGAAGAAGCAGAAGACGATGAAGTCGTAGAAGAAGACGACACTCCTGTCCAGCTAATAGTTGGCTCAGCCTACAAGTGGGATCCGGAGCGGATTGAAGTCCCTGACGATGTCGAAGACGCTGGCCAGCGCGCCACACTTACTCTTACTGGTGAAGCTACGCCAGAAATCATTGCTGCCCTGCAGGAGATCAGCAGTGAATACCCTGGCGACGCTCGACTCTTTATCAAGGTTGGTGAAGCAGACCCCGTCCGCACTAGCCTGCTGGTCTCACGAGAGAAGCATGTTCACGCTGAGCTGGCTGCTTACGGTCATGTCCGTGGCATTTTTGACTGAGCGCGGTAGCACGACAAAAGCAGCCCGGACCGGTGAACCAGGAGCACTATCTAGCTATGTACAGTACTACAGAACTAGACGAAATGGCGACCATGACGCAGACGATTGCCCAGCTTAGAGGGCAAGTGGAAGCTGAACGCCAGCGGAGGATTTTCTTTCTGCGCCGATTGACTGTAGTGTTCGCACTGGCCTGGGGCGCGACTGCCGTCGTGCTGGCTGTGCTCCTAGCGCTCTGAGTCAGTCTTGGAAGTGGCTAACTACTGCTGTCCAGTCCTGACAGCGCGTGATGCTGGGGCAAGTGTGGTGCTGCCAAGCAAAGTTCCCAAAGAGAACGGTGTCGATTCCGGCCACTTGCGCTGAGCGACAGAAAGCCGGATTGTCATCAACCAGACAGCTGGCCCCAATATCTCGGCACATTTCGCCTTTGCTTAGTGGTTGCTCGTAAACAGTTGTGAAGTTGACTGCTGCGAACAGATTGGGAAAGTTAGTCGTCACCCAGGCCATGGTTGCCTGGTACCAAGCGCGATTGCGGGCAGTTACCACCTGCAGTTCGAACCTGTTAGCCAGATGCGTTAGGGCTGCTGATGCTCCCGGCATTACTTTCATATGTGACTGGTCTACCGTCATATCAGTCAGCAGCTGCGCCAAATCGATTGTCAGACCATGCCGCTGCCATACTTGTTCGTAGTAACCTTGATAGTCAGCTTCAATAGCGTAGTCAGCACTAGTAAGCTGGCAACCGAAAGCGCGGTTGACTTCAATCATTAGCGCCTCGCTGCTGGCGGCGATCGTATCGTCAATGTCAATCGCGATGATTTCTTTGCTCATACTTACTCCGAGTCAAGATTGGCCTGCGGCCAAACGGTCGGCTCTGGCTCATGGTATTCAGGAAATTTGTGGTAGAGCAAAACGAGCAGCGCCCCGACGGCGGCCATCCCCAGGCAGAAAAGTAGCGAGTAGCCCATAAGTGCCAGCGTAACCGGTACGGCTAAGGCAATGCCTGGCCCGGCGGGCTGCGCCCCTAGACGATGCCCAAATGGCAGCTGTTTACCCCGGTTGGCTTTTGCATGTACAAGGGCTGAGGGAATTGAATAGATGAGAACGATCACCGACGAAATGAGAAAGAAGGCAAAGCCCGCCGGGCCAAAGAGCGGACAGAGCCCGGCGTAGAGCTTGAAATCGCCGCCGCCTTGGCCTCCGACCATGACCATGACCAAACTGATGACCACTGGGATAAGCCCCCAGGCGGCGTGCTCTAGCGGATCGTCAACCAGGAAAGGGAGCACTGCTATACAGAGCACGAAGATAGCCATACTGGTCTGATTAAGAATGACATGACCGCGAAACAGGTCTGTGTAAACAGCATAGGCCAGGAGCGCGGTCAGCAGGATAGCAAAAGGGAGCAGCATCGAAGTACTGACCCCGGCGCGCAACGGTACGTCGAACATAATGGAAAAGTCGAGGCTACTATTCACTGTCGATACGCGTCAGTTCTGTGATCTGGTAGATCACACCGTCATGACTAGGAACAACAACGATCGTTCCCTGCAGCTCGCGGTGAGTGCCGGGACAAGACACTTCTTCACTGCCACGCTTGACCTGCGAGTGATCGAGATAGCGCTCAGCTACCTGCATCTTTTCGGGGCGGCCGGTCTTATGGTTCAGCTCTTCATGGACAACCTTGATCCGTGAGTTGCTCAAAGTTTCTCGGCCGGGGAAAGACCAAATAATTCCCTGGTCACGCATCTGGTCAAGCTCAGTAGTCAAGCGCTGGTACAGCTCCGGAGTCAGAATCTGGTAGAGCTGGTTACTCTCGCCGCTGCCCAAGTATTCACGTACTCCAAGATCGAACTCCTTACGCAGATAGATCCAGACCTGGTCAATGATCTTGTGCCGCTTGCGCCGTTTCTCGTCATCGGGATCTTTGGCCTTGACCCGTTCAACACCCATCTTGCCGCCGAGTCCCTTCTTCTGCTTCTTTTGCTCGGGGGCTTTAGGAGTTGGCTCAGACTTCTTTTTCTTGCGCCCGAACAGGCCGCTCTTTTCGCCGTCAGCAGAGGCGACAGCAACATCGTCAGACTGTTGCCCCTTCTTGCCCTTTGCCTTCTTACCCTTTTTTGCCTTCTTGCCGTCGTCATTCTCGGCTTCGGCTGCCATTTCCCGCGCGTCTGAGATCTTCTGAAGTAGGCCCATGGAGAGATGGTAAGGTGAGGGCCGCTGTTGCGGCGGGTTTTTGTCAGCCGCGCAAGTGCCTGTTTACTTCGTCTGGCTCCAGGAACCACTGCTGCGGCAGGCTAATGCCGTACTTATCGCACTTCTGCGCGACCCGGTTGCGCGAATCAGGAATTGATACGCCACGAAAAGCTTTTTTCTGCCGATCATACTTGAAGATATCAGCTCCGCCTAGTCGATCAGCCCCAGCTGAGTTACGCCAGTCAAGCTCGGTGACTTGAGTTACCCGGCGCGCGCCATCAACTTTCTCCAAAACTACTATCAGCTCTATCGCCTGGCGGAGATAAGAGGCAGCGGTCTCGGAAGTAACATTAGCGTTCTCCAGCTGCAGGCCCATTTTCATCCGTTCTCCGGCCTGCTCAGAAGAATAGGCGTGGTAGGTTGACATACTGCCTTCAGTCAAGATCATCGTCTCTAGCATCTTGGTTAGCCCTTCGAGGTGAACCTCACCAACAATCAGCCGTGAGAGACCGTTATAAAGGTTGTAGTCAAGAACATCTGCCAGCCCGAGCCCATCTACTTTGGGCTGGTAGATGTATTCACAAACCAGCGGCTTGGCGATAGCTAGCTCGGGAACTTGTTCGACGACAGCAATCTTTTCATCGTCACCAATGCTAAACTGGGCCAACGAGCGCAGCAGCGAAGTTTTACCTGATCCCATAGCTCCGACGAAGAGGATGTTTACGTGAGCGGCAACACAGGACTGGAGAAAATGCAGCATCCTCTGGTCTAGCGTTTTCAGTGAAACAAAGTCTTGTATCTGCCAGGCAGCAGCGTTGTGCTTACGCAGTGAAAAAGAGAGGTGATAACGGCCCGGGGTCGGGAGGAATACGCATAGGCGCTCGCCGCCCGGCAGATCAAGGACGCCCATGCGATCGCGTTCAATGTCAGCCCAGGTTGTAACTGATTGGGCGTTGTCTACAAGTTGCTGGACCCAGGCAGTGTAGGCTTCGGATGAGCCAAAAGATAGTTGCAGGAGCGCGTTCTCACCGTTGACCTGGGCTGAAAAACGATCTGGACCATAGCCATCAAGCTGAGTACAATCATCGTGGAGGAGACCCTCGTTGATAATGGCAATCGCCGCCCGTGAAGGCTCATCAACGGCGTCCGCTTGTTGTGGGAGAACGTCAGCCAGCGAACGCTGCGCGCCAGAGTTCCAATTCTTCGCTCCGGCCGGGACCGGCATTACTGGGGGCGCCGAAGCGCCCCAGTCGTGTTCTTCGGGCTCATCAGCAGGTATTGGCTCTAGCTCGCTCACTCTTTCAGAGTAGGTCAGGCACGGCTAGAGGTAAACTCTTTTACAGTGAACCCAAAGATTCGAGCATGCCAACCAGTAGCGGAGTCGTATAGATACCTGCTGCTCCGCCCATGGTTATAACAACACCGATAGTGATCGCTGGCTCTTTTTTGTTCTTGAACAGCCGCATCGCTTGGTTCCACATCTCTTGCGCCTGATCGGAATAAGCGCTCAGCGTATCAGTTACTTTCGAGCCGGTCTTGTCACCCTGAATCAAAGCCTCGACCAGATTAGACACCGAATCAACTCCAGTGCGATAACTAATTCCACGCAGTGCTTCCTCTTTAGTTTTGCCACCCACTGTGTACTCAACCTGGGCCTGAGCAAATTCGCGCGGTAGAATGGCATCCGGGCGATCAGTAGCGGCGTTCTGTGCGCAGCGGACAATAGCCTGATCGATAGTTGTTCCAGCAGTCATTGACATATACAGCTCATTGATAAAGTCGGGGACTTCAACAGCTATTTCTGACTGCCGATTATTGATGTCCGCGCGCAGTCGTAGCACTGGATAAGCGAGGAAATAAAGGACAATGGCGACCGGCAGTATCTTGGTGATGCTTACGGTCAAGATTAAGAAAAGTGCCAGAAAGATACCCAATGACCACATTGACAAGGTGAAGGCCAAGTACTGTTCGGGCGAGTACTTGGCGCGCTTACCCGCTAGAATCAGCTTATGGTCAAGAGCACTCAGGAAACTGCGACCGTCTTCAGTGTTCAGGGTCTGTGAACGCGACAATGATCCGGCCAGAGAGTCAATTAACTGCTGCTTGCGATCATGCTTAATCTTCTCAGTCTCTCCGGATACTGGCTCGGGCATATCTCCTAGCGCCTCAAGGTCGAACAGTTCCTCTATCTGCTTTGAGGCCTCGGCGTTAGCATCAGTTCTAGTTTTGCGGTAGAAGTAACTCCCGATGAGGGAAATGCCTGAGGCAAATATCAGAGCAATAATGACTTCCATCACTGGCTCAACTTCTTTTCGACGTCTTTCAGCTGCTTCTTCAGAAACCACATGCCAAATACCATAGTAGCAAAGCTAGCAAGAGCCATAACAATGCCCATAGTTGTTCCGAATACGGAGGCCAGTCGCTCAGCGCCTCCCGGGGTAGCAAAGAACATGGAGAAGAGGCCGAAGGCAACGATGGCGATGATCAAGCGCTGTGATTTTTCCTGCATAGCGAAGTCGGCCCGGGTCTCCGCCTGCAGCCGCTGCACCTTAGATAACTGATTGGATGTAGATTGTAGTGCAGTTTCCAAATCGCCACCAAGAGTTTGGTGGAGCTCCATCTGCCGGACGAAAGTAGTCCAGGAGCGGAGATTAATCAGCGGCAGGGTTTCCATCAGGCAGGGGACGAACTCACCGCCGGAGGCCATTTTGGCCGCCGAATCGCTAAGGATTGGTCGGAGAGCTTTGGACTCAGCGACGCCATCCATGTATGCCTTCTGAATAGGCTGGCCAGCGGTAACAGTAGCTGAGATGCGATTGAGAAAGGGAACTAACTCCTCATATACGGCCTTCTGGTGGCGGCGCTGGGCTCCGCCGAGGTAAGTAAAGAAGATAGCCATAACCACAATCGGCCCCAGGATCAGATAGTAGAAGGCGCCGAGAAAGAACCAGAGCAGCCCGCCGACTAGCGCTGAAGCCCCAACAAGCCCCAAAGTAAAGATACTGGGCGACTTGTTGAAAATACCGGCGCCGCTTAAGCTACTGCGCAGCCGATCGCCGAGATTGGGGCCACCGGAGCCAGAGTCATAGACGCGGATGCGCTGCGGCCCAGGCATGGCGAAGAAAGCTATGATGCCTAAGCCCAGGGCAAAGAGGGCGGCCAGGATAAACGGACTAGTCAGCTCCATGTCCCGAGAGTAGGGCTGGCACGGCTGTAGAGCGGGTTTCTTAGTCTCGGCCGCGTAGCTTGACCCGGTCCATCACCTTGGTCAGCTCACCGTCGCGAGCGCGAATCCAAAGAGGAGCAATAAGAATGTCGTTAGCCCCTTCCCGCTGCGGCTGAATGTGGCCGCTGGCCCGCAACTGCGCAACCCACTCGGCAGTAGCGGGGTCGAGATAATCGTGTTTGCGTGGATGCAGTACCTGGATAACCTCCATTATTCGCCGCCGCGAGCCGCGCTTTTCCCGTGACAAGTGGATGACGATATCGACTGCTTCTGAGATCAATGAGCGTACTGAGTTTTCGGATGGGCGAGCATCAGAGAAACCACAGAGCTGCTCCAGCTTGGAGATACATTCCCAGGCTGAGTTGGCGTGAATAGTACACATGGATCCTTCCTCGCCCGAGTTCCATGCGGTTAGGGCATCAAATGCTTCTCCGCCTCGCACCTCGCCAATGAAGATGCGATCTGGTCGCTTGCGCAATGTCTGCTTGATCATGTGACGCATACTGATGTCAGTCTCCGGGTTGGGTTTAGTGGCCTCTTCACGGGTCTGAAAGTATTTGTAGTCCTCAGTCTCAATCTGCAGCTCTTTGCGGTTCTCAACGATTAGCAGCCGGTCGTCGCGCGGGATATAAGTATTGCCAAGAGTATTCAGTAGTGAAGTCTTACCTGAGCCAGTTCCGCCGCAGACGATGATGTTCAACCCGGTGTTGATCCATTCTCCGATTTCAGCCGCTAGCTCAGCGGTCATCGTTTCGCGCTCAATAAGCGATTCAACGGTGAAGGGAATATCACGGTGACGGCGAATGACAAAGTCAGCGCCATCAACCGCCAATGGTTCCAGGGTTGAGTTAAGCCGCGAACCATCCGACAGAGTAGCGTCAACATTGGGGTTCTTGGTATTGATAGTCACATCGTTTTCAGTGGCTATTTTGCGCACAAAGTTGACCAAATCCTCATTGTCCTTGAACACCACCTGGTCAATCTTACGTTTTTCACCGGCAACAATGAAGAAGCCCTGATCCCAGCGGTTGTAATAGATCTCTTCGATATCGGGGATACGCATGTAATCTTCCAGCGCTCCGTAGCCAAACTGATAGGCGCGCAACAAATCAACAAGCCGCGCCATATCCACCGGCTGTACCTGATAGTGGCCCTTAATTGACTCTCCGGTTAAAGCAAAGTAAGCATCTTCTTTTTTCAGCTCGGCAGCTTTCTTGGTCCCGTTACTGGTCAGGGTTACGAAGCGCTCCTGGACCAGCGCCAGGATCTCACTAAACTGCGGGAACTCGCTCTGTGGATTGGCAAAACGACGACCAATCCGAATACTCCCCTCTGCAGCTTCAGCTGGCGCAGATACTCGTCGCGTTTCAGCTAACTGATTAGCCCGCTCCTCGGGGCTTAGAAGATCTCCGGCCATGGAGGTGATCATGCTCCGGGCATGGATTGCGGAGCGCTCTTTGAGCCTAGTAGCCCTCGGTCCGAGCCAGTCAACTAACAGCAGGTACTGTTGAGAGCCGATGCCAGGCAGTAGCTCGCAATCAGCTTTATGCTGTTGGCAAGCCGGACTGCGACTTCTTACTCAGGTAACTATGGAATGAGTGCTTAGCCATTTGGTTGATAACCTTGGCGTAACCGGGATGCTCCTTAACCAAGAAGTTACCTTTGTTGTTAGCCCAGGTGATTTCCCTTGATACATCTGGAATCCAGAACTTGTTTTCATCAGGCATCCACGGGAACAGCGTATCAACAATCTGTTGCAGCGGTAGTCCAGAATCAGAGTCAGCACGGATCGTCACCAAAGAGATCTTGTCCTTGGTGACCAGCGGCGGCAGCGGCTTGCCGTTTTCGCGGTCGTGATCCTGCGGGTGCGGCCTACTGGTAGCGATCATCTTCGAGATTTTAGAGGCGTTGTAAAGACGATCCGAATCCGGAGAAGTCATCAGGAACACTTCGTGGGCGTGGCTAAGCCAGGCGCGCTGGGAATCAAGCACGACATCCGTTCCACTGTCGATGATGATTACATCGTAGAACTTGCTCAGCAGACTGAGCAGATCTCGGTAGTGCGAGGGCCCGAAGTGCCAGAACTGATCAGGCTCGTCAGGGGCGGCGAGAACGCTGAAGTTTGACGGGTTATCAGGCCAGTGGGTGAACTTGTACATCGGCTCTTCTCCCGGAGGGGCATTGTCGAAGCTGCTCGGCCAGGCATCTTGGCCTTCGAATCCTGCGGCCAGTCGGCTGTCGATGTAGTTCTGCAGGTCGTACAGGTTAGGCTTGACGCGAGATGTTAGCCGCAGTGAAAGTGAGCCGGTAACGATGTCGCCGTCGAGCACGACAACACGTGGCACCCGGGCCTCCTCGCCCTTGCGCTTGGCCATGTGTTGACCGATGGTAGCCATACAGATGCCAAGGTTCATTGAAGTAGAGGACTTGCCGGTACCACCTGATGGCGAGTAAACAGCTATGATCAGTGGGTTACCGGGAATAATTGAGTCAAACGGAAGCGACTCAAACTTGACCTTGCCCTTGCTCTTCGAGATTGACTTTGGGGTGGGGACTGGCTCAGACTGAGTACGTGCTGACATGACACTCTCAGCAGCATGATCAACAGCGCTGTCGCCCTTATCAGCAATCAAAAACATCAAATCAGTAGGAGTTTCCAGTGCTACCGGTGGTGGAGCGATGTCTGGCGCGGAAACAGGAGCCTGCGGAGCGACAGGTTCAGTTCCAGTGTGTGCGTGTTCTGGCTGGAGGAAAGGAGAACTGGCGTCCGGGCTACTGGGCGCCTGAACTGGCCCAGGCACGGTA
>Ga0105046_10005532_pt1 | contig 19996 bp, 21 predicted proteins | sample MAT03_FD_78385 | JGI IMG/M metagenome (GOLD analysis project Ga0105046, IMG submission 78385) | Freshwater microbial communities from Lake Fryxell liftoff mats and glacier meltwater in Antarctica - MAT-03 (megahit assembly) | ecosystem: Environmental > Aquatic > Freshwater > Ice > Liftoff... | reverse complement strand
GAGGACCTTAAGTGGGTAAGGGAAAAAGATGGAAAGTGGAAGATGGAGAAAAACGATATGGGAGTTCTCGCAAAGGTTGCTATAGACTTAAAAGATGAAGAAAATGGCGCACATGTCATGATAGTAGGAGACCCAAATAATGGAAAAAAAGGGCAAGCCTATTATCTTAAGGAGAAATTGGATAAATTCATTAATGAGTTTAACAAAATTTCCGGCGAAAAATATGACTTGATCGCTAAAGACGGAAAAGAAGATCCATTAGTAAAAGATGACCCAGACCAGAAGAAAAAAGACTTTGCCGAATTGAATTTTGATCAGACTCCAATGATTGCAGCTGTTGCTGTTTTGACAGATAAGCAAGGTAGAATAGCAGCATACGAGGCCGATATTCTTTCAAAGCTTGCCCAGAAAGTAGGAGCCAAAGATTTCAAGTTTGATGTGATCGAAGCAAGCTACAGTGCTCTATCTTCTACAGTTGCTGCAGGTACAGATTATGAAGCTAAAATGTTTGTTACCGCACGTTCGTCTGCGATCACACCCACTATGAAGTTTAGGGGTAATACTGTCAAAGTAGAAAATGGAGTCGGTGTTATTAAATTTAAAGCATCGGCTACTAATTATGACGCAGAAGGCAACTCTAAACAGAATTGGGAAGGTCAGGTATTAATGCCTCATCCGTCTAAAGAAGGCGATACTACCTTTAAGGTGAAAGGTGAATATATAGTTGCCAAACCTGTTATTGATGTTAAATCTGCATCAGTAGGTGCTCTGTACTATAATTGTGGAAATGATTTGAATATTCAGGTTCCTGCTCTGGGTGCGAATTATAAGCCTTCATTTAGAGCCACAAATGCCACTATAATACCTGGAAAGGATAAGGGTGCCATAATAGTAATTCCTACCATTAAGGGAGTAGATGCGAAGGTAACGATTTCAGTTTCAAGTGATGGGTCAGCCATTGGAACTAAGGATTTTCCTATAAGAGGCGTTCCTCGTCCTCAAATTGTAGCTAAAATTGGAGGCGCATATGTAGATCAGAAGAGAGGTGTTACTGCCCCAGGTCCTTCTTCTATTCAGGTATTGGCTGAACCAGATCCTGCTTTTGCTGCCGCACTTCCAAGAGAAGCCCGATACAGCATTACGGAAGGTGAGGTTACACTTGCCAGAGGTAAGAGAGAGATTACCACTCTTCCAATCCGCAGTGATAATGTTAACCTTGGAACAATACGAGGACAAGCACAGGCGGGTGATCGTATCATTATTGTTATTAAAAAGGCAAAGAGACTGAATTTCAAAGATGATGCCGAAGATGTTCCCATTAATGCGGCATCATCTGTTATTACAATTCCTGTAAATTGACAGTTAAACTACTTTCTACTTAAAACTTAACGATGTATGAAATTGAAATATCTGATTTTAATTTCCTTCTCTTTTCTTGTAACCATCACTAATGGTCAGCAGAGAAAGAAAAAAGGAAAAAAGGCTACAGGTACCGAAGTTGCGGCACCTGCACCAGTAGAAGCAGCACCTCCACCGGTGGTTGTTGTTAATCCCGCAGATGCAAAGTTGGACAGCTTAAGACGAGAAGATTCAGCAGTTGTAGCTCTGGGATATGATCCACTTTCTGTACGGAAAGTTCATAATTCAGACGTGATGTACCGAATGCAGGTATGGAGGGTTATGGATTTACGCGAGAAATGCAATCAGCCATTCTTTGCACGTGACAACGAGATAACCAAAGCAATTATCGACGAGGTTTATGCAGGAAGGTTGGATGCTTATGCGAAGGATTCTTTGACAAGATTATTGAATCTAACAGATTTCAAGGATAAAGTGGTCGATCCATCCAGTGCTCAAATGGACGCTGAAGGAAATCCTATTCCGGGAACCGGAACCCCTTTCATGGCGAAACAACTTTATATTTTAAAGTTTAGGGAGAATTTGCTTTTTGACAAACAAAGATCAAGATTCTACTATGATATTCAGACTGTAACGTTGTTTATACCTGCTGAATATAATACCATAAAAGGTACTGAGACTGAAGTGGCTTCGTTTAAATACAAAGACCTGGTGAAAGCATTTAGAAATATGCCTAATGCCAGGTGGTATAATTCTCAGAATAGGGCAGAGGACAAAAAGATTGCTGATGCTATGGATTTGCGCCTTTTCTGCTCAAGGATTATTAAATTGTCAAATCCAAAGGATATGATGATTGAAGATTTGCCTGAGTATAATACGAATGACCGATCCATTCTGGTTGCATCCCAAAAATATGAGTATGATTTGGTTGCAAAAGAAAACGAAGTCTGGGACTATTAGGTTTTTAAAGTTATAGGAAGGGGGGACAATTGTCCCCCTTTTTTTGTCCTAATAGATATATGATTGCCATTCTTAAGGCTACCCCTGTCTCGACCTGATCAAGAATAATCGAGTTTTTAGAATCGGCACTTTCGGAATCAATCTCAACTCCCCGGTTTATTGGACCTGGATGCATCACAAAGGTATTACTACGAATATCAGATAGATGAACACCAAAGAAGGAATGATACTCTTCTAAGCTGGGAATAAGCTCTTTATCTTGTCTTTCCTTTTGTATTCTTAAATTGTAAAGAACATTGAATTCTTTAAAATCCCTTTCCTTAAGGACATCCCCGGGGGAGAACTTACGCATCACCGTGTTAGGCCCGAATTTTTTATATTTTATTCCAAGTTTTGTCCAAAGTTTCTCGGAGGATCCTGCCACACGGCTATGTTGTATATCACCTATCAAGGCTATGTTCAAATCGGTGGTTTTTAATCCCTTATCAAAAAGTGTGAATAAATCAAGGAGAGCCTGAGTTGGATGTTCATTCGTTCCATCACCTGCGTTTATAACAGGGATGGAAGTTTTTTTGTATATAAAATGTGAAGTTCCGGATACTTTATGTCTGACTACAATCAGGTCTATTTTCATCTGAAGGAGATTCTGGACTGTATCGTTTAGTGTTTCCCCCTTTTTGACTGAGCTGGAAGTCGAGCTAAAATTAATAACATCGGCAGAAAGCCTTTTTTGAGCAAGTTCAAAAGATATTCGGGTCCTGGTGGAATCCTCAAAGAATAAGTTGGCAATCGTGAGTTCTTTTAAAGCAGGCACTTTTTTGAAAGGTCTGTTCAGAATTTTTTTAAATTCAGTAGTTGTTTTGTAAAGAATCTCAATGTCTTCCCTATCAAGATCATCTATGCTTATTAGTTTATTGGCTTTAAAGTTTTGCATTTTTTTCTTTTGAAATTGTGGCCGAAATTTCACTTCCTACCAATTCAATTAAAATTTTCTCTGTAGGATCCAATTCGATTCTGATTCCTTCATAGTCGACAGAAATGGGGATCTCACGATCAAGATGACGATTTACCAATACCATTAATTTTATCCATTTAGGTCTTCCGAAGTCAAGAAGTGCATCCATTGATGCTCTAATTGTTCTTCCTGTAAAAATAACATCATCAATTAGTAAAACAGGTTGATTCTCTATTTCAAATCCAACGTCACTTTCGTTGGGATAAATCAATTTATTGTGTGTTGCAATATCATCCCGATAAAAGGTTGGATCAATTTTTCCTGCTTTTATTTTTATCTGCGAATTGATATTTATTATGTCACAAATGTGTCTTGCAAGGCTTAAACCACGGGGTTGAACAGCAAGAATTTTTAAATTCGGGTGAAAATAGAGCAATTCTACAACCTGACTTGCAAGTCTTGCAAGAACAGCATCTGCCTTTAATTTATTGATTATCAAATGGTATGGTCTATTTTCAATCATTGATTTCAAAAGATTTTAAGATTATGCAACTAATCTTTTTTTCTTGTGTGATGTTGAATTGTTTTTTTCTTATTTTTGCCGTCCTTTTCGGGGTGTTACCAGAGTGGCCAAATGGGGCAGACTGTAAATCTGCTGATTAATTTCTTCGGTGGTTCGAATCCATCACGCCCCACTCAAAAGCGGGAGTAGCTCAGTTGGTAGAGCGACAGCCTTCCAAGCTGTAGGTCGCGGGTTCGAGCCTCGTCTCCCGCTCTATTGAAAAGCCGACATAGCTCAGGGGTAGAGCACTTCCTTGGTAAGGAAGAGGTCGAGGGTTCAAATCCCTTTGTTGGCTCAAATTAATTTGTATTCGTTTCCTTCATTTGATAAATAATCATGGCTAAAGAGAATTTTGACCGATCTAAACCCCACGTAAACATCGGTACAATTGGTCACGTTGACCACGGTAAGACTACCCTTACTGCTGCTATCACTAAGGTTCTTTCCAAGAATGATCCTACAGTTCAGATTCGCGATTTTTCTTCTATCGACAATGCACCGGAAGAGAAAGAGCGAGGAATTACCATTAATACATCCCACGTTGAATATTCTACAAAGAATAGGCATTATGCACACGTCGATTGTCCGGGCCACGCTGACTATGTAAAGAACATGGTAACAGGAGCAGCGCAAATGGACGGTGCAATTCTCGTTGTAGCAGCAACCGATGGTCCAATGCCGCAAACAAGAGAACACATTCTTCTGGCCCGTCAGGTAGGGGTTCCTCAGTTGGTTGTTTTCATGAATAAAGTCGACATGGTAGATGATCCTGAATTGCTTGAGTTGGTTGAAATGGAAATCAGAGAATTATTAAGCTTTTATGAGTTTGATGGTGATAACATTCCAGTGATTCAAGGTTCTGCTTTGGGTGGTCTTAATGATGACGCTAAGTGGGTTCCGACGATAGAGGCTTTGATGGAAGCTGTTGATAGTTTTATTCCAATTCCAACCCGATTAACTGAGTTACCTTTCCTTATGCCTGTTGAAGATGTATTTTCAATTACAGGACGAGGTACAGTTGCTACTGGTAGAATCGAAAGAGGAATTGTAAACTCAGGTGAAACTGTCGACATTCTTGGAATGGGCGCAGAGAACTTAAAATCTGTAGTTACAGGTGTTGAAATGTTCAGAAAGATATTGGATCGTGGAGAAGCTGGCGATAACGTTGGTTTACTTCTACGTGGTATTGACAAAGACCAAATCCGACGCGGTATGGTTATTTGTAAGCCAGGTTCAGTAAAGCCTCACTCTGAGTTCAAAGCTGAAGTTTACGTTCTTTCAAAAGAAGAAGGTGGACGACATACTCCATTCTTTAATAAATATCGACCTCAGTTTTATATGAGGACAACCGATGTTACCGGCGAAATCACATTACCTAAAGATGTAGAAATGGTAATGCCTGGTGATAACATTACAATCAATGTAAAATTGATCAATAAGGTTGCCATGGAAAAGGGCCTTCGATTCGCAATTCGAGAAGGAGGTAGGACTGTAGGTGCTGGTCAGGTTACTGAAGTCCTTGATTAATAAGAGATTAGGAAGTTCCGCAATTTGCGGAACTTTTTTTTCATAATGTAAAAGGATTGCACTAATTTTGCAGTCCTTTTTTAAAAACGGGTGTAGCTCAATTGGTAGAGTAGCGGTCTCCAAAACCGTTGGCTGTGGGTTCAAGTCCTACCACCCGTGCAAAAAGTTTGATTGACGATGAAAAGAGTAATAAATTTTATGAATCTTTCCTATCAGGAAATGGTAACTAAGGTTAGTTGGCCTTCTGGTAGTGATTTGAATAATCAAACCATTCTTGTTTTGGTTGCCTCTATCATATTCGCACTTCTAATTGGAGTGATGGATTTTGGATTCGAATCTTTAATGAAGGTATTTTATAACCTGTAATTTTAGGAAAAGTGGCGGATCTCAAGTGGTATGTAATCAGGGCAGTTGCCGGACAGGAAAAGAAGGTTAAGAACTATATTGATACTGAAGTTATCAGGCAAAAGCTTGAAGATGTAGTTACTCAGGTCTTGATTCCTTCTGAGAAAGTAATGGAGTTGAGAAATGGAAAGAAAGTAATTCGAGAGAAGAATTTTTTCCCTGGATACATCATGGTTAATGCCGACCTGAACAATGGTGAAGCTTTTCACACTATTAAAAGTGTTCCCGGAGTTATTGGTTTTTTAGGTGCAAACAGAAGTTCAATTGAAAAAGTTCCTGTTGCCTTAAGGGAATCTGAAATTAATCGGATTTTGGGAAGAGTTGATGATTCTCAGGATGATGTTATGAGATTTGACACCACTTTTATTAAGGGAGAGGTAGTCAAAGTAATTGACGGTCCATTCAACACTTTTACAGGAACGGTAGAAGAAGTATTTGATGAAAAGAGAAAACTTAATGTGATGGTAAAGATCTTTGGTCGAAACACACCTCTTGAGTTGAATTATACACAAGTAGAAAAATTACAAACAGTTAAAAATTAGCAATGGCTAAAGAAATAAGTACCTACGTAAAGCTCCAGATTAAGGGAGGCGCTGCGAATCCATCGCCGCCGATTGGACCTGCTCTTGGTTCCAAGGGTGTGAACATCATGGAGTTTTGTAAACAGTTTAATGCGAGAACCCAGGACAAAGCTGGTGTTGTGGTTCCCGTTGTTATTACTGTTTATACTGACAAGTCTTTTGACTTTGTCATCAAAACTCCTCCGGCAGCGGTGCTCCTTCTTGATGCAGTGAAACAAAAAACCGGTTCGGCAGAGCCTAACCGGAAAAAGATTGGAACAGTAACCTGGGATCAGGTTAAGACAATTGCAGAAACTAAAATGCCTGATTTAAATGCATTTGAAGTTGAACCTGCTATGAAAACTATCGCTGGCACAGCGAGAAACATGGGAATTATGATTGACGGTAAAGCACCTTGGGATAAGTAACTTATGGCAAAGCTAACAAAAAACCAAAAAAAGGCTCTTGCTGTCGTTGACATAGCTAAAGAGTATTCACTGGCGGATGCTGCATCGCTTTTAAAGAAAGCCACATTCACAAAGTTTGACTCATCTGTTGATATTGATGTTCGTTTGGGTGTAGATCCACGGAAAGCAGATCAGATGGTTCGTGGTGTCGCTGCACTACCTCATGGAATCGGAAAAGTTGTAAAAGTTCTTGTGCTTTGCACACCAGATAAAGAAGCTGAAGCAAAAGAAGCGGGTGCTGATTTTGTAGGTCTTGATGATTACATCGCAAAGATTGAAGCTGGATGGACTGACATCGATGTGATTATAACAATGCCAAGCATAATGGCCAAAGTAGGTCGTTTGGGTAAAGTGTTAGGTCCACGTGGTTTAATGCCTAATCCAAAATCAGGTACTGTTACAACTGACGTTGGTAAAGCGGTAATTGAGGTGAAAGCAGGTAAGATTGATTTTAAAGTTGACAAAACCGGCATCATTCACACAAGTATCGGTAAGGTTTCATTTACACCTGATAATATTTCAGACAATGCAATGGAACTTATCAATGTGATAAGTAGACTTAAGCCTTCGTCTTCTAAAGGAACCTATTTCAAGTCAATCACATTGACTTCGACAATGGGTCCTGGAATTAAAATAGATAAAAGTACCATTCCTGGATTGTAATCATGACTAGAGAAGAAAAAGGACTTGTTATAAAGGATCTGGCCATTAAATTTGGTGAGACAGCAAACTATTATTTTGCTGATGGATCAGGAATGTCAGTAGAAAAAACAGATAACTTCCGGAGAGAATGTTTCCGAAGAGGTTTTGAATATGTTGTTGTAAAGAATTCGTTGATTGAAAAAGCACTGGAGCGAAATCAATTAGTTGATGAAGGTTTTAATTCTTCTGTGTTAAGAGGATTTACCGGAATCATCTTTTCTGAAGATCCAAAAGCTCCGGCGAAACTGATCAAGGAATTTTCAAAAAATAACAATGGGCTTCCCGCCTTCAAAGGTGCCATTGTTGATAAATCGTACTTCTCAGGTGCGGATCAACTTGATACGTTGATGACATTGAAGACAAAGAATGAGTTGATTGGCGAAGTGATTGGTTTACTCCAGTCTCCAATCAAGAATGTTGTCTCTGGTCTTACGGCATCAGGTTCCAAAATTGCAGGAGTGCTAAAAACTTTGTCTGAACGTTAATCGAATTGTAAACAAAAAAAAATGTCTGATCTTAATAAAATTGCCGAACAGTTAGTAAACCTTACTGTAAAAGAGGTTAATGAATTAGCCACAATCCTTAAGGATGAGTATGGTATTGAGCCAGCAGCTGCTGCTGCTGTTATGGTAGCTGGTCCTGCTGGTGGAGGTGATGCTCCTGCAGTAGTTGAGAAAACATCTTTCGATGTTATTCTTAAAAGTGCTGGTGCTTCAAAATTAAATGTTGTTAAACTTGTGAAGGATCTTACAGGTCTTGGTCTTAAAGAGGCTAAGGATCTTGTAGATGCTGCTCCTAAGCCTTTGAAAGAAGGTGTTTCTAAGGACGAAGCAGAAGGCTTGAAAAAGTCTCTTGAAGAAGCTGGAGCTGAAGTAGAGGTTAAGTAATCTCCTTCTTGTTAATTTTTTATTGACAAAGGTCGGTTTTTTACCGACCTTTGTGTTTTCATCTGGGGTCGACTGGTTTTGACAGCGGGTGGTTTATTTAAATGGCATGCAAGGTTTGTTCAGTTCCTTCAAAAACGGTTCAATTGTACACGGCGAAAATTCTTACGCCTTGGCTGCCTAATCGGAGATTAGTTTAGCCTTTGTCCTTCCAAAGTTGTCAGCGTGGCTTTGGGTTTTGGGCATCATCACATGCTGGATTGGGTGTCGATTTCGGGTAGGTACCTATATTACAACCTGGAAAAACCAAATAAGTTGCCACCACTTTAAGGTTGGCTAAGCATGTAGAAGTTTATTTGGGCTCTTGTCTGGACGTGGGTTCGAATCCCTCCGACTCCACAGCACCTTTCATCAATTGAAAGGTGTTTTTTTTGCTGTTGTATTCGAATATTGTATAAGTATCTTTGCATTATGAAACTGATCTGGCAAATAGTAAGAAAGCTTGTTTCTAATTTTTACCTAGGGACCTCCTCATTGTTCCTGATTTGGATTACCTTTTTTGATGGCAACGATTTAATCAGTCTCTTTTCTAATCGCTACAAGCTATCCGAAACAGAGTCTGAAATTAATTTTTACCACGATAGAATCAATGTTGTCATCGCAGAGCAGGCAAGATTGCATGGCAACCCAGATGCCATGGAACGTTTTGCCCGGGAAAAATTTCTAATGAAAAGGGGCAATGAAGATGTTTTTATTTTCCCTCAGGAATCTAATAATTCCATATTCGATCGCCTGATTGGATTCTGACCGAAGGTTCTGAACAGGCCTCAACCTTTCCAATTTTAAACGTTTTAAGGTTGTAAGAATCGCATATCTGCTTGATTTCTATCGCAGATCGATCATCACAATAGATCTCCATTCTCACTCCGGAATTGAAGGTTTTTAATAATTCTTTATCTTCAATCTTAGCTTCTTGCTGGATTAATCTGAAAATTTCAGGAATCTCCCAAACAACATTCTTTTCGATCTGCACATTCTGTATGAAATTTTTGACTTTCGAGTGTCCTCCACCTGTGTTGTGGATGATGCCCGATATTTTTGATGTTTCGATGTTCTTAAATATCTCCTTCAAGATTGGAGCAAATGTACGGGTAGGAGATAACAGCCCTTCCCCCAAAGTCTTGTGGAGCTGTAAGGGAGAATCTAATAGATCAAAACGTCCACGATAACCGCCCGATTCGAGGAAATAATCATCAATACTTTCCGGGTATCTTTCTGAATAATTGTTTTTCAATAATATATGTCTGGCCAGAGTAATGCCATTGGAGGCAATTCCGGAATTTATATCCTTTTCATAATTCGTTTGGCCCGTTGAAGACAATCCAATGATTACATCTCCCTGTTTTATTTTTGAGGCTACAATAAAATTTGATTTTGGAAACCGGCAACTCACATTCGAATCTACAATGATGGTTTTTACGAGATCGCCAACGTCGGCTGTTTCGCCCCCTCCAAAAATAGTTGCTACTCCCAAAGAGCGCATCGTTTCGCAAAATTCCTCTGTTCCTTCAATGATCGCTTTAATTACCTCACCGGGAATAAGCCTCTTATTTCTTCCCAATGTTGATGTAACAACGAAATCTGTGCAGGCACCTACGCACAAAAGATCATCAATATTCATTACTATAGCGTCCTGAGCGATTCCTTTCCAGACATCCACATTGCCGGTTTGTCTCCAATATAAGTAGGCAAGAATCGATTTTGTGCCTGCTCCATCCGCATGCATTACATTCAAGAAATTTGCATCTTTTCCTAAAATATCGGGTAATACTTTGCAAAAGGAACCGTGTTCTATTCCTTTGTCAAGGTTTTGAATGGCCTGGTGTACTTCTTCCTTAGCGGATGATGCGCCAAACCTGGAATATAAATCCTCCATATATGATCAAATTGAGTTGTAAAAGTAAAGGTCTTGGACATCGGTATCAGAATAAATTTTTATTCAGGAATATGGATTTTACTGCTGAATCAGGAAAAGTCACTTTCATAACCGGCTCAAATGGTTCGGGGAAAAGTACTTTACTCAAATTGTTGACAGGCGCATTGCAACCATTAGAAGGAGCCATTCAGCATTTTGAAGAGGATAAAGAAATTTCTGCAGAATTAGTATGGAATAAAATTGGCTTTGTAGCTCCATATCAGGAATTACCGGAGGACTTCAGCATGGAGGAATTAATTGGTTTTCAGAAATCATTGAATGAAAACTCGTCAGCTGCAGGATATTACAAGGACCTTGTTGCGCTCTTTGGAATGGAGGATGATTACAGAAAACTCATCCGGTATTTTTCTACAGGCATGAAACAAAAAGCGAAGTTTATTCTGAATCTGGGTGATGACAGACCTTTTTGGTTTCTGGATGAGCCTACCTCAAATCTTGATTTGGTTTCTTCACTTCGTTTCTGGGATTTTATCAATGCTATGAAAGCAAATAAGGTGATCATAGTGGCCAGCAACGATCCAGCAGAATTTCGACATTCGGAACAAACCATCCAACTATAGGTACGCAGGGATACCTTATCTCTTTCATTTGTTTTCCTGATAAATCAAAATTGTGCTATTTCGCGGTCCCATTTAGAATTATGAATACAGAACATCTGAAATCCGTTCAGAATCGCCTCTCAGACCTGAGGGGCTATCTTTGACTACGATACAAAAAAATCTGAAGTAGAAGAGAAAGAAACCGCCACTCATGCTTCTGACTTCTGGGATAATGCAAAGGAAGCTCAAGCTAAAGTGAAAGAGCTGCAGGCGGTTAAAGTGTGGACTCTGGCTTACGAATCAATCTCAAATTCTGTTTCCGATCTTGAAACTTTGCTCGAGTTTTACGAGGCAGGTGAGGTGGGTGATGCGGAACTGGAAGAAGAGTATCAAAAAGTATTGAAAACGCTCGAAGAACTGGAGTTCAAAAAGATGCTTTCCGGAGAGGAGGACCAGATGAGCGCTATCCTTGAAATTAATCCGGGTGCGGGTGGTACTGAAAGCCAGGATTGGGCTCAGATGCTTATGAGGATGTATATGATGTGGGCTCAAAAACAAGGATTCACTGTTAAAGAGATCGATTTTCAGGCCGGTGATGGTGCGGGTATTAAATCGGTGACTTTGGAAATTGAAGGGCAGTTTGCCTACGGATTTTTGAAATCTGAGATTGGAGTTCATCGCCTTGTCCGGATTTCACCTTTTGATTCTAATGCCCGACGCCACACTTCATTTGCATCTGTATATGCATATCCGGAAGTCGATGATACAATTACCATCGAAGTTAATCCGGCAGATGTTCAAATGGATACCTCCCGGTCAGGAGGTGCGGGTGGTCAAAACGTAAATAAGGTAGAAACGAAGGTTCAGTTGACCCATATTCCAACCGGGATAGTTGTTGTGTGTCAGGTGGAACGTTCTCAACTTGGAAATCGCGAAAGGGCAATGCAGATGTTAAAATCACGTCTTTACCAAATAGAAGTAGAGAGACGAAATGAGGAAAAGGCCAAAGTCGAAAGTTCTAAAAAGAGAATCGATTTTGGATCCCAGATTCGAAATTACGTTTTACACCCATATAAACTCGTCAAAGACAATAGAACCGGAGTTGAAACTTCGGATACGCAGGCTGTGTTGGATGGTGATTTGATGGATTTTATTAAAGGATACCTTTTGATGCAGGATTGATTTTTATCCTGGTTTCAAATGTTTTTTTATTTCAAACAGGGATGAAATCATGGGCACAAAAGGATAAGGGTTTTCTTTTTCTTCCGGATTAAACCAGATTACTTTTACCCCTGCTTTGATGGAACCTGCTATATCGGTTCTAAGTCCATCGCCAATCACAAGGCTGTTCATAACCTCTGCGCCCGCTTTATTTAAAGCGAAATGAAAGTACTCAGGATCAGGTTTTTTGCTTAAGGCTATTTCTGATGTAGTGACTGTTTTGAAAAATCCGGAGATTCCAGAGGATATTAATTTGGTATGCTGGGCATCTTCAAAGCCATTGGTTATTATGTGGAGACTATATTTATCGGCCAGCCACTCAAGGATTTCCTTTGCTCCTTCAATCAGATGTGCTCCTGAGCTGCAGTTCAAATAATAGGCATCATGGAATCCCTGAGGTACTTCAGAATTCAGATTGAATTCTTCGAAAACAAGCTCCATTCGTTTATTTCTGAGTTCTTTGCGATTGAGTCTGTTTTCATCAAAAATATCCCAGACTTTCAGGTTTGCCCGATGGAAGGATTCGATAAATCTTGATTTTGGAAATAAACCCAGAGCTTCAAGTGAAAACTGATTGTAAAGTAAATTCAGTGTTTCATTGGAGTTCCTGTCATAGTCCCAGAGAGTATGATCCAGATCGAAAAATATATGCTCAATAGCTGACAGTTTCACAGGGCTGTTAAAGTAGAGTATCGTTTAACAAAGGTTGCTCTCTTATTTTTTTAAAGGCTTTCGATTGGTATGCTTTATCAAGAGGCTCCAAATGCTTTGTCCGATGGCAATCTGACCCAAGAAAGTGAACAAATTCCTGATCTATCATCCATTCTGCCAATTTGAGAGCGGGTGGGCCATAGTAGCCTCCAAGCGACATCGTATTGATTTGAAGGTAAACACCACTATCAAACAATTCTTCTACTTTCTCCTTCTTCGTTTGCAAATAATGATATCTCTCAGGATGCGCAAGCACAGGCTTGTACCCTTTTAACCTCATTTTAAACAGAACTTCTTTCAGGTAAGCCGGTTCATTGAGAAAACCGGTTTCAACCAAAACAAAGTTGTCTTTTAAAGTGAGAAGTGATTCTCCGGCCTCTAAAATTTCAATAAAATGATCATCAATAAAATACTCGGCGGCGGCATGGATTTTAAGTTGAGATCCCGATTCCTCAAGTGCTTTTTTAACTTGTTCCAAAACTGGAAATATGGTATCAGGTGTGTTTTGATAAAGATCCTGAATGATATGAGGTGTGGTTATAATTTTCTGATAACCTCTGTTTTCAAATGTTTTAAGCAATTTTAAGGTTTCATCCATGTTCTGGGCACCATCATCGATTCCGGGAAGGAAATGACTATGCATATCCACCTTAATCGGCGGTACCTGCAATTTTTCTTTGTCTGATTTTAGGAGAAATGAAAAGAAACCCATGGACTGCAAATCTAACGAAAGATGCTGTTTTATGTGAAATTCAAAAAAAACTGAAATTAATTTTAAATGGGTCTTCAAAGTTAAACAAAGACTCTTAGGGATTTTCAATATTCTAATTTGCCAAAAAACCATAGGTTTTTTTTCAAAAAATGAAAATCGAAGTTTTTTTTATTTAGAAAATTTCATCATTGCATTGATAATCAAAATGCTAAGTGTTTTGTGAAAAGTGTTATGGAAATACTGCCCTTTTTTGAAATGGAATTTTCAAATTGAAAATTCATTTTTTGATTTGGACTCTTTACATCTTCATTTGCAAACTGGATCGGATGCTACGAATAATCATTCTGCCAAAACTTTAAGATCTTGAAATTCAAACATATATAACAGATGCGTACATTTTCCAATGAAGAGGAACCACTTTTAGTTGAAAACAAAAACAGGTTTGTACTTTTCCCTATTCAACATTCTGATATATGGCAAATGTATAAACAAGCAGAAGCAAGTTTTTGGACAGCTGAAGAAATTGACCTTTCTCAGGATGCCACAAACTGGAATGGATTGAATGATGGAGAACGCCATTTCATTTCACATGTTCTTGCATTTTTTGCTGCATCCGATGGTATCGTAAATGAAAACCTTGGTGCTAACTTTTTTAATGAAGTCCAATATCCGGAAGCAAAGTGTTTTTATGGATTTCAGATAATGATGGAAAACATCCACGCAGAAACGTATTCATTGCTCATCGATACTTATATCAAAGATCCAAAAGAGAAGCAGCGTTTGTTTCAGGCAATTGAAACCGTTCCTTGTGTAAAAAAGAAGGCAGATTGGGCTCTCAAATGGATTAATTCTGAAAATTTTGCTGAGCGGATAATTGCTTTTGCAGCGGTGGAAGGAATCTTTTTTTCAGGTTCATTCTGTTCTATTTTCTGGCTCAAAAAGAGAGGTTTAATGCCTGGCCTTACATTTTCAAACGAACTGATTTCGAGAGATGAAGGGCTGCACTGCGATTTTGCCTGTTTATTGTATACGCAGCATATGAAAGGAAAACTAAGTAAAGACCGGGTTTTCGAGATCATTAAAGATGCGGTTTCAATTGAACAGGAATTTGTGTCGGATGCTTTGCCGGTTAATCTGATAGGCATGAACTCCAAACTAATGAATCAATACATTGAGTTTGTGGCGGATCGGTTAGTTGGTGCTCTTGGCTATCCCAAAATTTATAATTCTACCAATCCATTTGATTTCATGGAAATGATTTCACTTCAGGGTAAAACAAATTTTTTCGAGAAGAGAGTGGCAGAGTACCAGAAGGCGGGAGTCATGTCAGAAAAAGATCACCATAAATTTTCCATGGAGGAAGATTTTTAGTTAATCCGAAAAGGGGTGTTTCTAATAAGAATGCCCTTCGTTTAATTCTTAGCACGCAAAATAATCTGATAGATATTTTATGTTAAGGTAAAGAAAGGAGGCCACTACCTGATCAGGTTAAAATAGCCTTTTGTTTCCAGGGTATTTCCTTCTTCGTCAACACCCGTTGCCCAATACGCATAGGGCCCAGCCTGAGCCGGTTTTGTATCAATCAGACCAAACCATTTTTCGTTGATGTTGCGGGTAGTAAAAATTACGTTACCCCACGAATTGAAAATCCGAAGTTCATAGTCCCGGATAAAAAGGGAGTAGCAACCGAAACCATCATTAAATCCATCTTCGTTTGCTGTAAATACATCCGGAAAACGAAGTTTTGAATTTTGAATGTATTCAACCGGATTGGAATAACTGCGGTCCGGGTACGAAATCGAATCTTCCGGCACTACTTTAATCTGGTAAATTACTTTCTGTCGTATGGGATCTCTCTGTTTGGTTTGATAACTCAGTGCATTTCCAACATCCAAGGCCGATGGAATATCCGAATCAACTTTCGTTTTTCTCAATAATTCGTACCTGTTAATTCCACCTCTCCAGCCTGAAAATGCGGTCCAGATAAACTGTTTGTCTGTTTCACCAGGGGTTTCTAGACGCAACAAAACCGGACATAGGGTGTCGCTTGATAAGGATTGGTTTCCACAAATGTCTTTGTAAACTATTTTGTAACAATAGGCTGTTGTGTTGGTTCTTGCACTTGTATCGGTAAAAGAAAGACTATCCACAGTAGCGATTTTCTCGAAAAGGTCCTCTTCTCTTTCTTTTCTGAAAATTTCGAAAGTTTTGGCAAGAGGAGATGATTTTCCTGATAATTTGATTCCATTTTTCTCAACCGTTGCCGTGAGGAATTTTATTGGATCGGGAGGCCTGTTTGAAATGGCCTGTCCGCAAATCGGTGCTGATAAATAAAGCAGTAGACCTGAATAGCCAGCCACCAATCGCTTTGTCATAATTTGGTAACAGTAGGTTTCTCCACAAACCAGATTTAAACTATCGATGTAGTTTGTGTCAGCGAAGCTGATGAGGTCTTTTATAGAAACGCTGTTCCGGAGCAACTTGAATTCCACAAGATCAGCCAGCAAAACTTTGGGCCATTCCAGATAGATTTTCTGATTGTCAGACCTTGTTTTTACCCAGAATAGCGTCCAATCGGGAGCCGCAATCAGATTTCCGCAACCATTTAGTGTTACTGCTCTGATTCCGGATTTCTGGCTTGCAGAAGGGATAAAAAGTGTGTCCTTCTTTTTTGGATTGTCGTCTGGGGTTATATTGGTTTCAACAGTATTCCATGACAATTCCTTTCTGAATTGGTAGCCGAACGGCTCGTCTGCCCTTGTTTGGATACTAAGTCGGTATGTGAGCGTATCAATTCCGATTAAAGTATCCGCTTTCGGAGCTTCGTTGTTTTTATATAAGGATACTGTATTTGTAATTGGGTCTTTATTACACGTTGGTGGCAGATCTCCTTTGATAGTGAAGGTAAAGCTGGCCACATTTCCAATAAAATTGTACTTGTATTTAAAGATTTTGATTTTGTTTTGAACAAGTATGTCTCCACTTCCATCCCCCGGAGAAAATTGATACGCAGAAAAAACAGTATCTGTAAATGAAATCAGAATCGTGTCTTTACAGGTAGCCCATGAAAATTCAGGTTTTGCTGTGAAGCTATACACACGAACTTTCCTTTTCAGGGTTTGGCCTCCACCCCGTAATTGATCAATAATGTATTCTCCTGGACTTGAGTATGTAAAAGAAATATCGGTTTGCCCCACCGGCAAAGTCTGGTAATCGGTCGGAACCCAATCTGGTTTGTATTTGAAATTAAAACTGATTGCAGCAGAAGCTTCGGCACAGGAACGAACGGACACAGTAAACGGTGCACATCCTATCGAGTCTCCGATAAAATTAAAACAGGCCTGTCCAATGGCTTCAAACCTGAATCCTGCAAATCCAAGGAACAGGAGAAAAAGGGAAAGAGATTTAAGATTTATGGTTTTCAAATGAAAAGGTTCTGAAAAATTCAGTGGCGGCATCCATATCGGGTTTGAAAATTCGGTCAGAATCTCTGAAAGATATTTTAGTCCGAAACTCTGACAACATGTTCTCCAACACCGGGCTTGTTTTTAATGGCCTTCGAAATTCGATGGCTTGTGCTGCAGCAAGTAACAAAATTCCTAAAACAGATTCAACGTTGTCCAGCACCTTGTAGCATTTCAATGCAGCATTGGCGCCCATGCTTACATGATCTTCCTGGCCATTACTGCTTACGATGCTATCCACGGATGCGGGTGTTGAAAGTTGTTTGTTCTGGCTAACGAGAGAAGCTGCGGAATATTGCGGAATCATAAATCCACTTTCCAGTCCCGGATTTTTTGTGAGGAATATGGGTAGTCCACGGTCTCCTCCGATAATTTTATATATAAGCCGTTCGGCAATGTTCGCTACTTCGGACATCGCAATGGCAAGGAAATCCAAAGCTAAAGCCAAGGGTTGACCATGAAAATTTCCTCCTGATATTACTTTGTCTTCTTCCATAAACACAAGAGGATTATCGGTAATGGAATTCAACTCAATTTCCATCACGGAATTAACATAATCCAATGTATCCCAGGACGCTCCCAAAACCTGCGGTAAACACCGGATGGAATATGGATCCTGCACCTGTTGTTTTGGTTGATTGGCGATCTCTGAATTTTTAAGAAATGCGGTTAGCTTTTCAGCGACTTTTAATTGCCCACGATGCGGTCTGATGGCGTGAATGGAATGATCTAAAAAATCAGTCCTTCCATCAAAAGCATCTATGGCAAGAGCACAGACGGCCATGGTATTTTCCATGATTTTTTTCGATCGCCAGATGGAATCGATTCCGTAGGCCAGCATAAACTGAGTGCCATTCAGCATGGCAAGGCCTTCTTTTGCTTTTAAAGTTGAAGGGTTTAATCCATTCTTTTCCAAAGCCTCTTTTCCGGAAATTCGTTTTCCATTCCATAAAACCTCCCCTTCGCCTAAAAGAGGAAGAGTCATGTGTGCCAGAGGTACCAGGTCGCCAGAAGCGCCTAAGGATCCCTGTTCATAAACCAAAGGAGCCAGACCAGCATTATAAAATGCAAGGAGCTTGTCCATCAGATCTGTACTTATGGCAGAATGTCCTGTAGAGAGACCTTTAATTTTCAAAAGCAACATTAATCGGGAAATTCGTTCCGGAACGGGTAGCCCGATTCCACAGGAATGTGATCGGACAAGGTTGATCTGTAAAGTCTCCAGATCTTGTTCATTTATTTCTTCCCGGCAGAGTTCGCCAAAACCCGTGTTGATTCCATAAATCGGTTTTTCAGAGGTTTTGATTTTTTGGTCCAGAAAAGTTCTGGATTGTTGCATGATTTTTCGGGTTTCAGGAAGAAGACTGATTTCTTCGTTGCTTTGAAAAATATGCTGTAATTCGTTTAAAGGTAATGTATTGTGGTGTATTTCAATCGGCATCTGGCATGCATTAGGTATTGCAAATAAACGATTTTTGAACTTCAGACCTGAGATTCAATTCAGGTAAATTTCGATTATGGGTTTGGCCAGGATGGATTAAGAATTTCATTACAGGAAAAGTGAGATAATCTGATTTATTTCCAAAAAAGTGAAATTAGTTCGATTATTTCCAAAAAAGTGAAATGAAAAATGACTCAGCATTTATTCTAATGGCAGATATCATTAATAGTCGCGAATTTCTTCCTGAACCTTTAATGAACAATTTCAGAGAACTTTCCAGCGAAATATCTGTGGCATTCAAAAGCAATTTCATCTCTCCAATCACGATAACTCTTGGTGATGAATTTCAATGCGTTGTAAAGTCCGAGAAAGCTGGAATAGAGGTAATTCTTGCATTTGAAGAACAGATAATAAAGTTGGGTTTTAATTTTGTTCTACGTTTTGTCTTACTACAAGGGAAAATTGAAACTGAGATTAATTCGAAAGTAGCTCAAGGCATGCTTGGCGAAGGATTTATTGAAGCCAGACATGCTCTGCAAGAATTGAAGAGAACGGATAATAGGTACTTTATTAAACTATCAAATCCTGCTTATAAGTCACTTGAACCTCTTTTGCAAATTTACCAATACTTTAAAGACAGATGGGATGTGACTAAAGATTATCCAATTGTCGCAAAGTTTCTTCAAAATCTTGATTATGGAGAAGTTGCTAAAGTACTGGATATGAATCCATCACAAGTTTGGAAGCGAAAAAAAACATTTAAAATTAATCAGTATTTTCAAATCAAAAGAGCGATCTTATTACTTTTACAACCATGAACATTGGGATTTTGATAGGAATACTATTTGCAGCAGAAATTATTCTTGCTTTTGGTTTTTCAGCAATTGCTCAGGTGTATAAATATAAAATTGGAATCGATTTCAGGTCTGTTTTCAAACGACTAATTGAAAGAGAATTTATTGTTCTTACTCTTGTTAATGGTTTTCCTCATGCTCTGACGTTTTTCAGTGCACTAAAGTTAGCTACCCGACTTAAGAGAAATGATTCAGATGAGAACCACTTTAACGACTACTATTTAGTTGGAAATCTGGTTTCGGTTGGAGCAGCAATTGGGTATGTCATTCTAATTCAAAAGTTTTTCCTATAAGAAGTTCAGATTTTATTCATGATCCTTTACAATACAAGTAATCCATCTCAAAAATCCACCTTTAAAAATGCTGTTTTTCAGGGATTGGCCGATGGAAACGGCCTTTTTATGCCTGATAGCTTGCCCATTCTTCCTCAAAGTTTCTTTGAAGAATTGCCGGATTTGTCATTTTCAGATATGGCCCTGAGAGTTACGGAAGCAATCCTGGGTGATGAGATCCCCCACCCGATACTAAAGCAGATCTGTGATGATTCCTTTTCTTTCCCGGTGCCATTGGTTCAGGTTGCGGAGAAAACCTATTGTCTGGAGCTTTTCCATGGTCCAAGTCTTGCATTTAAGGATTTTGGCGCTCGTTTTATGTCCAGAATTATGGCGTATTTTAAT
>Ga0105046_10005530_pt1 | contig 19998 bp, 9 predicted proteins | sample MAT03_FD_78385 | JGI IMG/M metagenome (GOLD analysis project Ga0105046, IMG submission 78385) | Freshwater microbial communities from Lake Fryxell liftoff mats and glacier meltwater in Antarctica - MAT-03 (megahit assembly) | ecosystem: Environmental > Aquatic > Freshwater > Ice > Liftoff... | reverse complement strand
TCCGTGTGGAGCCCAACGCCTTCCAAACGGAAACACAGTGATCTGCAGCTATCACGCAGAAAAAGGCATCAAAGTCTTTGAAGTGACCCCCGACAAGAAGATCGTCTGGACCTACACCGGCCCACACAGAGCGCACGAGATCCAGATACTTACGACCAACGGCAAGCCAATTGAGGGTCTGCCGTTGAAGTGACCTGCGAATTCTCGCGACATCTCAAAATTTAACGGCTCAGACGATTCTGACAAATTTAACATGGCGAAGTCGCTCAGTCCGGCGGAATCGACCGCAATTAAGGCTCAAAAATCGTAGCAATCAGCCTGGATTTTCAACACGGCCACAATTCCGAAAGCCGTTCTGAGTTGCAAAACCGATAGAAACGTCAGGTTAAGTAGATGTCGTTCGAAGGGCATGAACGAGCGAAGTTTTATAAACGTTAGAATCGGCACATTCGTCAAAGTCCGCGTTGAGTTCTCATCCAAAGATTCAGGGAATTGAATGTTTTTCTCAGCCGCCGAGACGCTCTATATGATTCGTAGATCTGTTTCTTTACTTGCGGTTCTGCTGACAATCTCAGTATCGATTCCGATCTATGGCCAGACTGCGGAATCGCTATCCGGCGATCGCCTCGCAGATACCCTGCAGAAACTTCAGCAGCGGATGGAAGCTCTGGAAACTCAGAACGCGCGACTGGAATCGGAGTTGAAGCTACAGCAACAATCGGACATCAGTGATGAATCTGAGCCTGAGGAATCTCAGGATTCCGAATCTCCCATCGGTTCAGAAGATGCTCCGGATTCCCTTGAGGATCTACTGCAGGCAACGGAGACGACAGACGACCGTCTGAGCAAGATTGAAGAAGGAATCAAAAAGGACGCTGAGGCTGCAAAGAAGAAGAAAGAGGAAGACGCGAAGAAGGACAAGAAGTGGTTCGAGAAATACACAATTCGGGGATATGCCCAGTTTCGTGTGAATGAAGTTTTCAACAACGATGGACCTGCAAAGGCCCATCATGTTGGGGACAGCTCGGTCGGTGACAATCAGAGCTTTCTGATCCGCCGTGCCCGACTTGTCTTCTCAGGCGACGTCTCTGAACATCTTTCTCTTTACTTTCAGCCTGACTTCGCCTCTAACGTTCCAGGAAGTCCGGATGCCAATCAGTTCGCTCAGATTCGAGACCTTTACGCGGATGTGGCTCTCGACGACGAAAAGGAACTACGCTTTCGAATTGGGCAGTCCAAGATTCCCTACGGCTGGGAGAATCTACAGTCCAGTTCCAACCGACTGCCTTTGGACCGCAGCGATTCACTGAACAGCGCCGTCCGAAACGAACGTGATCTCGGGATTTTTTGCTATTGGACTCCTGTCGAAGTGCAGAACACTTTCAAATACATCATGGATGAAGGGCTGAAGGGATCGGGAAACTATGGTCTTTTTGGAGTTGGCGTTTTCAATGGTCAGGGTGGTTCGCTTCGTGAGCAGAATGATGACCTGCATACCGTAGCTCGTGTCGCTTATCCGTTTTGGTTGAACGACAGCCAACTGGTTGAAGTCGGGATGCAGGGCTACACTGGGCAATACACGGTCCTGACAAGCTCAATCAGCCCACTTGGAGTTGGCCCTGCGACGGCTCCAGGCAACAATCCCGACGGAATCAAAGACGAACGTCTTGCATGGACATTCATCTATTACCCGCAACCCATCGGATTTCAGTCGGAATGGACCGTCGGGCGTGGTCCCTCACTGAATGATGCGCAGACCAATATCGGCCACTCAGCCCTGTACGGCGGCTACGCGATGGCGATGTACCGCCAGAAACTTGAAAAAGGTGAACTGATTCCATTTGCTCGCTGGAACTACTATCAGGGCGGATACAAAACGGAACGAAATTCACCACACGCGCAGATTGAAGAGTGGGAGTTTGGTACCGAATGGCAGTTCTCCAAATCACTCGAACTCGTCGCGATGTACACAATCACCGACAGAACCAACACTCAGGCCATCGGCACAGCAAATACTCGATCGTATGAACAATTTAATGGGCAACTCTTGAGATTCCAGGTGCAGGTGAATTATTAGGCTTGCCTCCCACCACCATCACTCGGATGCTTGCTGAGGCCGTTCACGCCTCCTATCAATCACTAAGTCTCGACATATCTTTTCAAGAAGTGCCCACAGGCCATTCGAAGATGTCTGGTACCCGCCAGCGATTCTGCAACCACGCTGCATCCATTCCGCCCATAACGGAATTTCTTGATTGTCCGGATGGTGCTGGGACAGAATGTGCTTCTACGGCAATTAAACAGTCTTTGCCTTGAATCCCCAACACCTTTAGACTCAGTGGGTTCTACGAAGTTCCTCCCCCCAGTCCAGCTGAGTCACTGCATGAATCCCATCAATTTTGCTCTCCGCCGCCCAAAGACCGTCATGGTTTTGCTGCTGGCGATTGTTATGGCGGGGATCAGCGTCATCAGGCCTTCCAGTGTTGATAGCTGGCTGCGCGAACACGGCGTCGAACTGCCGCTGAAACGTATGGCGGTCGATATTTTCCCGGCCCTCAACCTGCCCGTGATTTATGTCTGTCAGCCCTACGGTGGCATGGACCCGGCGCAGATGGAAGGGTTGCTGACGAATTATTACGAGTACCACTTTCTTTACATCAACGGCATCCATCATGTGGAAAGTCGCAATGTGCAGGGTGCGGCGCTGATGAAGCTGCAGTTTCATCCGGGCACGAATATGGCCCAGGCAATGGCCGAGACCATTAACTACGTGAATCGCTCTCGAGCCATGATGCCGCCGGGCACGGTACCGCCCTTCGTTATGCGATTCGACACGGGCAGTGTCCCCGTCGGCTATCTGGTGCTGTCGAGCGGCACGAAAACGATCGCGGAGATTCAGGATCAGGCGCTGTTTAAAGTCCGCCCGATGTTTTCTTCACTGCCCGGCGTTTCTGCGCCGCCTCCGTTTGGAGGATCGGCACGCAGTATCGTGATTCGTGCCAACCCGGATCGCCTGCGGGCCTACGGGATCTCGCCGGACGAAGTGATCAGCGCGCTGACGACGGGAAATACGATCAGCCCGTCCGGAAATATTCATCTCGGCGAATTCTTTCCGGCGGTGCCCACGAATGGCATGGTTCGCGATATTCGCGAACTCGGCCAAATCCCCCTGAAGACCGGCGAACAAACCGTTTACATGCGCGATATCGGCACGATCGAAGATGCAACTGACGTTACCACCGGTTACGCTTTGGTCAACGGCCGCCGCGCTGTTTATATCCTTGCGACCAAGCGAGCGGACGCTTCTACGATGAACGTCATCAGCGAGATTCGCAACGCGCTGCCGAAGATGCAGAGGGAACTTCCGGACGACATTCAGGTCGCGTTTGAATTTGACCAGTCCCCGTACGTCACACGCGCGATTCGTAGTCTTGCGACCGAGGGTATTCTCGGTGCCATCCTCACGGGCTTGATGGTTCTGCTCTTCCTGCGAGACTGGCGGAGTGCGTTGGTTGTTGTGTTGAACATCCCACTGGCGATCCTGTCCGCGATCGTCGGGCTGTGGATGACCGGACAAACCATCAACCTGATGACCCTGGGCGGACTCGCACTGGCCGTTGGGATTCTGGTCGATGAAGCGACCGTCGAAATCGAAAATATTCACACGCAGCTTCCGCATTCCAGGTCCGTGGCACATGCAGTGCTCACCGGAAATCAGCAAACGGCCATGCCGCGCCTGCTGGCAATGCTCTGCATTCTGGCAGTGTTCGTGCCGACATTCTTTATGGAAGGTGCTCCCCGCGAACTGTTCGCTCCGCTCTCACTGGCGGTGGGGTTTGCCATGATCAGTTCGTACCTGTTGTCGAGTAGCTTTGTGCCGATTCTCTGCGTATGGCTGCTGAAGAAGCATGATTCAGGGACAGCGTCGGAGACAGACACAGCACAATCGCAGTCACCCCGCGAAAATTTCTTCGTCCGCAGCTATCGATCGCTGGTTCGTATCAGCGTTGCCACGCGCTGGATCACAGTGCCGGTCTACATGGCTGTCTGTGGCGTGTTGTTGTGGCAATGTTCGCGACAAATCGGCGTTGAAATTTTCCCGACAATTGATGCGGGCGAATTCCGACTGCGAATGCGAGCCGCTGACGGGACACATATTGATTCCACCGAGGCCATTGCAAAAAAGGTACTCGATACCATTGGTGATGTTGTCGGCAAGCAGAACGTTCGTCTGACACTCGGTTATGTTGGCACAGTCCCGGCCTCGTTCCCGGTAAATGCCGTGTACCAGTTTTCCCGAGGCCCCGAAGAAGCAATCCTGCGAATTGCATTGCAGCCGGGCAGCGGGATCAGCACCGAACAAATGAAGGCCGAACTGCGATCAACGCTTGCCGAGAAGTTTCCGGGCGTGCGGTTCTCGTTCGAGCCTGCTGACATCGTGAGCGAAGTCATGAGCTTTGGCTCTGCAACGCCAATCGAGATTGCCGTGCGTGGCGGGTCCATTGCGGAGAACCGCGACTTCCTGAAGAAAGTGCAACAGTCGATGTCGTCGATTTCAGCGCTGCGTGACATTCAGGTTGTGCAGGCACTGGACTATCCGACGATCGATGTGAAAATTGATCGGGAGAAGGCTGGCCTGTCCGGTGCTACGGTGAACCAGGTAAGTCGTTCGGTGCTGGCAGCGACTTCGTCCAGTCGATTTCTTGTGCCGAACTACTGGCCCGATCCGAAGAGCGGAATTGGCTACCAGGTTCAGGTTGAGATTCCTCAACCGGCTATGTCGTCGCTGGATGATCTGGGAACGGTCCCGGTCCTCCACAAAGAAAACGGCAGTCCGTTATTGCTGCGTGATGTCGCGCAGATCACTCAGGGAACCATGCCGGGCCAATTCGATCGCTACAACATGAAGCGCGAATTGTCGCTGACCGCGAACATCACCGGCGCGGACCTGGGAAGTGTGTCAGGACAAGTGATCGCGGCAGTGGAACAGGTCAAGAAGGACGATGATGCCGCGAAGGATGCGTCCGACAAAGCCGCGATTGAAAAAGCCGCCAAGGCTCCACCCGGTCAGCCAGCACCAGCGAAGGCAGGCCGCATTACCTACGAACTACGCGGGCAGATTCCACCGCTGCGACAAATGCTGAGTGGACTTGGCGTCGGATTGCTGTTGGCGCTGCTGACAATTTTTTTAATGTTGACCGCCAACTATCAGTCGTTCCGATTGTCACTGGTCACCGTGTCGGCCGCGCCAGCCGTGCTGGCCGGAGCTGGCATAATGTTGTGGCTGACTCATTCAACGCTGAATATTCAGTCATTCATTGGCGTCATCATGGGCCTGGGCGTTGCAATGGCCAATGCAATTCTGGTCGTGACTTTTGCCGAACAGCGCCGACGTGAAGGTGAGTCTTCTGCGTCGGCCGCTGAGAACGCCGTCGTCGGGCGATTGCGTCCGATTCTGATGACCAGTTGCGCGATGCTGGCAGGTATGCTTCCAATGGCTTTAGGATTGGGTGAATCCGGCCAGCAAACCGCGCCATTGGGCCGCGCCGTGATGGGAAGCCTGATGGCGGCAACTGTGGCGACGCTGTTCATTCTGCCAGCAGTGTTTGCCATGATTCAGGGACGACGCTCGATCGCGTCGCTTTCGCTGCATCCATTGGATCAAGAGAATTTGTCGAAAGGAGATGTGTGATGCCATATCATTTTTACTGCGTGGCAGCGACTTTGGCTGCGACATGTTTGTTCTCGTCGGGCTGCGACACTCAACTTCAGCAGGACGGAGCCGGAAAAGAAGTTGCCGTGGCCGAGTTGCCGAAAGTCGCAACTGAGAAACCCGTCCGTAAGACGCTTACTCAAAAGACAATCCAGCCGGGAATAATTGAAGCCTTCAGTACGACGCCGATCCATGCCAAGATTGGTGGCTATGTCGATCTGGTGAAAGTTGATATCGGTGATAAAGTCATCGGCCCCGCACGCGATGCAGAAGGCAGGATCATCTCACCTGGCCAGGTTCTGGCAGTCCTCACGGCCCCGGAAGTGGAAGAAGAACTTCATCAGAAGCAGGCAATAGTCGAACAGGTCGCGGCGGAAGTTCTGCAAGCAGAAGCCGCCGTGAAAGTGGCTGAATCCATGCTGGTATCGGCCAAAGCAGGCGTCGAAGAGCATGTCGCCGGGCAACAGCGTGCGACAGCTCAATATGAACGCTGGAAGTCAGAATTCGACCGCATGAAGACACTTTCCGAGGCAAAGACTGTCACTCCGAAACTGATGGAAGAAGCAGAATTGCAGTTCAAGAGTGCCGATGCCAGCCGCAGCGAAACGAATGCCCGCGTCAAATCAGCCGAAGCATCGCTGCACGAAGCGAGTGTCTCGATTGAGAAAGCTCAGGCTGACGTTCTGGCGGTGAAGTCTCACCAGCGTGTCGCTGAGGCGGATCGGGACCGCGTCTCTGCGTTGCGGGATTATCTGCAGATCACAGCTCCGTTCGATGGCATAATCACCGAGCGTCGGATTGATCCCGGACATCTCGTACAGCCGTCTCGAAGTGCTGCAGATACTCCGTTGTTTGTGCTGGTGCAGGCTGACACCGTGCGGTTGTTTTTGGCGGTACCGGAAGCAGATGCCGGGCTCGTGGAGAATGGTCGGCCGGCAAAGATCACTATTTCGGCTCAGAGCAGCGTTTCATTTGATGGCACGGTAGCCCGAACGGGATGGGCGTTGCAATCCGGAACGCGCGCACTGCGTTGTGAGATTGATGTCCCAAATCCGGAAGGCAAACTGCGCCCCGGCATGTATGCTCAGGTGGAACTCAATGTGGCCGAACGAGCGGACGTTCTCTCCGTCCCAAAGACCGGTATCGTCACAAAGGATGGTCAGTCCTTCTGCGTGACTGTAACATCCAACGGCACCATTCTGCGAAAACCCGTGCAGACGGGTATTCGTTCCGCGACCGACGTTGAAATCATCTCCGGCCTGGACGGCACCGAAGACATCCTGACTGCCAACGCGGCCGCATTCTCAGATGGCCAGATGGTGCAAAAGGCCACGGCGAAATAGCCACCACGCCAGTCTGGTTATTCCGGTTTCAAGGGTCAATCCGCGACGTGCGAGGAGACTGATCATGCAGCGTGATCCGATCCGATGCTAACCGCAAGGACTTCTATCGGTCAGCAAACGGCATGGATGTCGTGCGCGGAAACCGGCAGATGCTGCTGAACTGGGAGTGCCACGGATGGCGCGATTGACTACAACATACGGCATCGCAGCAGTGCTCTTCACGTGCCTCGTGTTGACCGGTTGTCGCAGTACCAGTGTTTGCAGAATCAAAAACGTTCCCACGCATCGTGAATCGCTCCGCACGCCAGGCCAATCTGCTGCACCGGCCGATGATCACAGTACCGCTGTTCCTGCTGACACCACGGACGGGACAGGTACTGTCACACTGGTAGCCGCAGAAGGCGAAGTTGTCGATGAAACAGAGCCCGCTGCCGTTCAGCCACCGGGAAAATCTGCACAAACAATCGATCTGTCCACGGCACTCATGCTCACCGCCGGACGGAGTCCGCAGGTTGCATTTGCAAATGCCCAAATTGAAGAGTCCCGTGCTCAACTGGATCGCGCGGAATCACTGTGGCTGCCGTCATTGCGAGCCGGAGCGAACTACAACAAACACGAAGGACGAATTCAGGACGTCGCTGGTACTGTCATCGAAACCAGTCGCGGTTCCGTGTACTCGGGACTCGGAGCCGGTGCGGTCGGTGCGGGTTCGCCGGCAGTTCCGGGTGTTCTCGCTCAATTTCATGTCACTGACGCAGTGTTTCAGCCTCGCATCGCTCAACAAACCATGCGGGCTCGAGACGCGAATGCCCGCGCTGCTGTGAACGACAGTCTGCTGGCCACTTCACTTGCCTACGTTCAGTTACTCCGCGCCTCGCAGGACCATGCAGTAGCGAACGAAGCGATGCTGCAGGCGCAGGAACTGGAACGCGTGACACGGGAATTTGCCGCTGCCGGTGAGGGACTTACGTCCGACCACGACCGCGCACGTGCCGAATTGGCCATGCGAAAATACGAACGACAACGTGCGGATGAAGGAGTTCAAGTCGCATCAGCGCGACTCGCTCAGCAGGTCCGCTGGGAGTACGGTCAGTTGCTGCAGCCTGCGGAATCGCATTTGCATCCGATTACCATGATCGATATCGACACGTCGGCGCAGAGTCTGGTGTCAATTGGACTATCAAATCGCCCGGAGATCGCTGAGTCGCGGCATCTGGTGTGTGAAGCCGTCGAGCGTCTCAATCGCGAACGCTACGCACCTTTGATTCCCAGTGTGCTGCTGGGCGTGAGTTACGGTGGTCTGGCCGGAGGGCTCGGCAGCAATCTGCAAAATGGTGGTGATCGATTGGACGCCGACGCCGTCGCGTACTGGGAACTGCGGCAACTTGGGTTCGGCGAACAAGCGGCTCGCCGCGAAGCACGTGCTCGCATCGTTCAGAACCGCACAAAACAAATTGCACTGATGGATCAGATCGCCCGCGAAATCGTCGAATCACATGCTCAGGCTCAGTCCCGCTGGTTGCAGATTCAGAGTTCTCAGGAAGCCGTCGATGCTGCCCAGGATTCATTTACCCGCAACTGGGATCGCATTGAGAATGGCCAGGGGCTTCCAATCGAAGTCCTGCAATCCATTCAGGCCCTGACGAACGCTCAACGCGAATACACACGGGCCGTTGCCGACTACAACGTTGCCCAGTTCACACTTCACCGATCGCTCGGCTGGCCTGTGGACGCGGCGGCAGGCACCGAGAATCCAGAGACAGAAGCTTATCCGGCATTCTAAGCCTGAATCACCACCGCACTGGCCTGACCAACGCGTGTCACACTGGTCTTCAGGAACAAGCCATTCGAAGTTGTCTGATGCTCGCCGTGTACAACGTTGAGCGGCTGTTCTGCATCTGGTGTCGCAAAGTTCAGCGTCCTCGGAATCACACCGTGCTGAGCTGCCAGCAATGATGCTGCAATCTCACACAATCCCGCACCACTGCCAGTACTTCCCATGTAGCTCTTGAAAGCTGTCACAGGAACGGAATCCGCCTGATCACCAAGAATCCGGCGCAAGGCGGCTGCTTCGTAGCGGTCTCGCATCGGATGTCCGGAGGCACAGGCGTTAATATGCCCGAGATCCTTCGCGGTCACGCCTGCACGCGCCATGGCAGCTGTCGCCGCGTTGAAGACGGCTGTCGCTTCGTCTGGATGGCCCTCGCGGCTTGCGACCGCACTGGCACCACAACCGAGCACTGTTCCCAGAATCTTTGCACCACGAGCTTCGGCATGGGACCGAGCTTCAAGAATTAATGCGCAGGATGCTTCAGCAACGGCTTCACCTGTGCGGTGTGCATCGAAAGGACGTACGCGAGTTTCGGCGGGGCCGTCAGCCAGAACATCCCAGTGGTAGCTATGACACGATTTTACAGGGTGCAATCTCGTTCCTGTAACACCCGTAATCATCACATCCGCCCGATCGCGACGAATAATGTTGGCAGCCTCAGCGATCGCCAATCCGCCTGACGCTTCATCCTGAGTGATAGAATTGTTTGGACCGCGGGCATCCAATGCGATGCCGATGTGACAGCCTGGCATATTCGGCAGATAGCGCAGCAACCACAACGGCTCCATCCCAGCGATGCCAAATTCGCCCCAGCGATCAAAATCGAACTGCGGCCGACCGTTCTTTACGGACATGGATTTCAATGCTGCGCCGATCAGGACTTCCGGCGGACTGGACATCAGATTCGCGCCAAAGCCAACACCGATCCGGTCGGGAGCAACGGCACCGGGTGCCAAGCCCGCATCTTCCATCGCCTGCAGCGATGCGGCGACGCCCATCTGAATTTCGCGGCACATCACCTTCAGACTTTTTCGCAGCGTCTTAAGATGCTGTTTTTTGGCAGTCTCGTCATTGAAGTCGCTGACTTCGCCGCCAATACAACCAGGTGCTGCAACATAGGACAGCAGCTCAACTTTCTTCACACCGGTTTTGCCATCCGCGATATTGGACCAGAACGCATCGCGTCCGATTCCGAGCGGCGAGAGAATGCCAATGCCAGTGATGACGACGTCACGAGGAGAAGTTTGCGACATGAATGTACTCAGTGAAAAATCGGTCCCGGTGCCGCTTCAAATCTGAAGACGTCACTTAATTTCTTATGACAGTATTTCGCGGCAGCCTTCAGTAACACAAGGATCGACACTTTAGAAGTGTCGAAAAACTACCGCCTCCCTGAAAGTCAATTTGGCGTGGCAGTTTAGCAACCTCAGAATCCCAATACTGCGCGGCTGGCGTATTTTACGAGAACCTGTGACGAGTCGGAAACAATCCCGCTGTCTGGGAGGTTTTTACGCAGGACTTTTCTCAGCAGGTCGTGGTTGAAATGGGCGATTTTGCGATAAAATCACATTCTTGCTGCGTGATCGGATTGCGATTCAGCGACGCTCCGAGATGAGAGATCGCTGTTCTTGACTGAGTTTTTCGTCCAGAATCATTGAGATTACCTCGAATCGCAGAGACAAATCCGCAATCGATGCGCATCTGTTTTTGCTGACCTATGTGAAATGCCACGCCCGTTTGCCTGCCGATTGGACAATTTCATTATGCTTTACGTCGTCATTCGCTCAGCCGCTTTCCGAGTTCTGGTGTTCCTCCTGCTGTTCGCGGGCGCGACTCCTCGCATCGCGAAAGCCCAACTGAAGGGCAAAATTGCCGATAAGCCAATCGCGATTGGGTATCTTCGAAATGTGACTCAGCAAAAGACAATGGAATACGTATTGAACCTGACCGAACGACTCGAAATCGGTGCCACAATGCGTTCACAATTCAGTTCAGAAAATATCCAGGAACAGCTCGCGGGGTCGCAACCCAAAGTCGATGACCCGGTTTATGGCGTGGCATGGTACATGGTGACTGGGCTCATCCCGTCATACGACACCATCAGTTTTCAACCGGTCGTTGATGAAGCCGATGCACGTCGCCTTATGAATGGCGAAAAGGCGAACTATGGCACCAATGGCTTTATGGAAGACCTGGGAAACAATTGCTACAAATCTGGCTACCGGTTTTCAAGCGAATCACCATTGCCCGAAGGCTATGATGAATCTCAAATTACGACCAGCAATAACAATCAACAACCCGGTGGCTGGAAGAACGAACAGAAAATCATCGAAAAGGACGGCAAGAAATTTCTGCAGCACAATCAATCGTATACTCAGTATGGTCGCTACTACGACAATGTTCTGTACAAAGCAGCATTCGAAGAACTACTCGAAATGGAACTGCCAACTTCAGGTTCGGTAACCACCAGTATTAGTTCTGAAAATGATCTCGGATTCGACGCCTATCTCGATCGGATTCCGATCGGCATCCGACAACTGGGATGGAACATGCTGAGCGCTGCGGTTGGCACTCAGCTTCAGCAACACGATGACGAACCGGAAACGACCTACAATATGCGACGTTCGTCCGGCGAACTGGGCCTCGCTCTGAGCAAAGCCGTGTTGTTCGATATCGATAACTCTTCCGGCTGGATGCGTTTTGCATCTGCCGATGACGACTCGCTGCGTGGCGAGTTTCGAATTCGCTCACGTAACAACAGTGAACTGACAAAACAGCTCCAGTCTGCCGCGGGCCTGAGTCAGTTTGCTCCGATCCTGAACGATAACGCAGCGGCCACGATTCACGTCTGCCTGCGTTTTCCTGAAGAAGCACCAGCAGCGTTGCTGGCCACTGGCACATGGTTGCAGGAAGAGATTGATCGCGAATCAAAAGGCGATCCGGGCATGGTCGATGCCGCCCGCGTGCTCTCAGAAACGCTCGCTGGTATCGCCGATCATCGCAACCTGGAACTCCTCGCCAAAGCTGGCTGGTCTGATGCTTCGGGTGGTGTTTTCTACGGCGGCGTTCAAGTGAGCGAGAATCCTGACTTGCTTCGCAGTCTCCACCACTTCATGACGCACGCAGGAAATGTGCCTCCGAATATTGATGAAATCATTACACTGTCAGAAGAAGACGGGCGTCCAATGATTCGAGTCAACGTTCCACCACAGGAAGTCGGACAACTCGCTGAGACTTCCGGCATGCGGATTAGCCATGCATATTTGATACACGAAGGCAATCGCTTGTGGTTCGCCGCAGGTGCCGAAAACGCAAAAGAGATTCTTCGTCAATCAATAGATCAATGCAATTCAAGCGGCCTTGCGTACCAGACTCCGTTGCTCACGGTAAAAATCGACATGCAGCGTTGGCTGGATTATCCCCTCGAAGACGCTTCAGGTATCGCTCCGTTGCCACGCTGGCTGGATGAAAATACCTGGTGGTTCCCGCTAACTCCGATCTCAGTCAGCAACGGCATGATGGGCAGCGATCCCGGAAAGTCCGAACCAATCATGCAGCGAGTCTTTGATCTTGGTGGTTCGCAACAAGGATCACTCACAGTACAAGCGGATGAGAGCGGCATCCTGGTCCAGGCAGCTCTCGGCGAAGCCCTGGCAAACCACATGGTGGCCCGCATGATCAACGTACAGGAAGGCATGATGAAACGCCAGCAGGAAGCGCAGAAGGCTGCCAACGAAGCTACAAAGAAAGCACTAGAAGCGGCAAAATCAAATACCCCAACACCAGCGCCTCCGAAGTAGACGATACAAAACGGAGTTTTCAAATCTGTAGGACGGAACTCTCATCCTGCTCAAGCCGCGTGTTTCAGTGGCTCATTGCTGGACGATGCCGTCGCACGAACTACGATCTCCGCTTTTACGGTCTCCTGAAGCTCTTCCAGCGAACAGCCAGCTCGATAGCCAAACTGAATCGACACGCAATCGCCTATCGCCACTTCCATGGGATCAGGGATCGGCAGGACCAGCTCATTCATCAGCCACTGCACCGCCCTGCCCTCACTGAGCACAAACGCCAGAAAATTATTCGTCAGCAATCCAATGGCATTGAATTGACCGCCACGATGGATCTCCAGTTGCACATCAACATGGAATTCGACGGCAAAGTCAGTTCCATAGTCCATCGTGCTGTAGTAGTGTGGATCGGCAAGGCAAGACTCCTGCAAATTCGGCCCCGGTGGCTCGAAGACTAGCACCGCCGCCGTGTATCCGGAAAAACAAAAATCCTGATGAATCGGCATGACAGCAAGCATTGAAGTCTCAGGAATGAAGCACGGCAACTGACCACCAAATTTCTGCCGATAACGGTCTTTGAAACTGTGGATGACGTCCAGTTGTTTCTCGCGGACCAGACCGACATGCAGCATTTCACAGATGACAACATCCACCGGTTCCGGTGGCAGATACGTCATCGCATCGGCTTGCACGACGGTGACTCGTTCGCCATTCAGATTGTCAGTCAGAAACGATCGAGACGCCCGAACCAACGCGGGATTGCGTTCGACGCACCAAACCTACCGAGCCTTCTGAGCTGCGAACCACGACAGCACTCCGGTCCGGCCGCCAAGTTCAAGCACTGTTCCATTCAGCGGCACTGCATGTTCTATTGCTTCTTTGAAGGGAATCATTCGCGACTGATCGCGAAGCATGTTGAAGTGATAATGCAACGGGATGAATTGCCCCAGAAGCAATTCCTCAGGGACATTCGCAGGAATCTGTGTCACAGGTCGCTCGCAATCAGAGTTTACCACCAAAAACCGGTTCGCCAGGTCCAGCGCGCGGGATGCTAGGAACTCAACAAAAACAGGACAAGACCGGTATCAAATGATGGATGAAGAAAAGACTTTCAGGCTAAACTATATCCAACAAGAAAACTCCATGTCCTGCCACTCCGCAGGACGGATTACTCATTCCGTCCCGTCCCGCTGCTCTCCTGCCGTCAATTCGCCATGCATCAAATCCCATCTACAGTTCACACGATGCTTTGGCTCAGCGTCGCCTTCAGCCAGGCAGCTCATGCCGTTGACGAGACACCAACATCCACCGAAACTTTCAACCAGCACGTGAAGCCGTTCTTCGCGCAACACTGCCTGCGATGTCATAACGTCGATGAGATGTCGTCCGGGATTCGAGTCGATCATTTGACAGCTTCGATGGACGACAAACATCTGCGGCTCTGGGACGGTATTCGAAATCAGATCGCACACAAGGCGATGCCACCGAAAGACGAACCACAGCCGCCAGATGCCGAACGCCAGCAAATCATCGACTGGATCACACGGGGTCTCGACGAGGCCCGCAAACGTCCGACTCCGAAAAACGGCAGCGTCCGACGACTCACTGTCGCTCAGTATCGCAACACAATTCGCGAACTTCTGCTGCTGGAAGATGACGTCGCGGATGTGCTGCCGCCGGATGCAATTTCGCGGGACGGATTTGTCAACAATCAGGAGACTCTAACTCTCTCGCCATTGTTATTGGAGACATATCTCGACATCGCCGAACAGGCACTGGATCGATGCATCGTCGATCCAAAAACAAAACCCGTGATCCAGAACTTTCGAGTCGATATTGGGACTGCGATAAATCCAGCCCCTTGTCCGGACGATCTCATTCTGGGAGCTGACAGTCTGCTGCTGAACAATGCCGACTTCAGGGTGTCGCAACTTACGGCGCAGAAGCCTTTCGATTTCACTCCATTCGAAATGCAGACCAAGTTTCGATTCATCGAAGGCTATGCCGGTAACGACACCGTCCGAGACTGGCGAGAATACGACAGCATCTATCACGCCGTCTTTGCCTGTATGCGAGGAACCCACGGCTATCCCAAGGGGCTTGCGTACAGCACCGTCCCGGAAGGCCTGCTGCTGCGTCCGGCGATTCCGAGTGTCGAAGAATTCGGCGTTGAAAGCACGTACGGCCCGAAAGCCAACTTCAAAGTATCACTTCGTGAACTTCCAGATTACGGTCGTTTTCGAGTCACCGTGAATGCCGCAAAATACCATGACGGCCTGTTGCTTGATCCCGGTACTTTGGTAGCCGAACCACATGCAGATGCAGCGAAAGCAGAGACTTCGAACGTTCTGACATTGACCGATCCTGGAACGCCGCAAAAGATTCAGCTTAAACAGCCGGGCGTCTATCAGGTCGATGTTTACACAACGCCCATCGACGATGCCAACAAAGAAAAGCCGGCTGAAAAACCGTCGGAACTGAAACTCACGCTCGGAAATCGCGAGTTCACGGCAACGCTTCACCAGCCCGCGTTTCTTGTCGTTCGACTTCCTGCAGGAGAGCTGCGCGTCAGCGCGAACTATGCCGGAGCCGTTCCGCTGGAGCGGATCGTGCTGACGCCACTCGATGAACCGTCTGAGATCGCTCAGCGGTTCGCGAAATTTGAAAAACGGGCACCGCGAGTCGGCGTGCATCTGGGATTGCGGCGTGATTGTGGCAGTACGTTGAGTCAGGTTGGTGAACCGCAGACGGTGTTGAGCGAAGACATCACTGCCTATCAATTTGAAGGTGCCATTCGCAACTTCCCAAGTCCGGATGTTGAAAAGCAAAATGAAAACTATCTCGCCGGTGTTCGCGAAATCGGCGTTCGCAGCGAATACACCGACGGCCGCGATACGCCACGACTGTTGATTCGCTCCGTGGAATTTGAAGGGCCTCTGTACGATGCATGGCCGCCAGCGCCGCATCGCAACATCTTCATCGATGATTTAATGGGGTCAGACCCTCGACAGCCGCAGAAAGGGTCAGACCCCATTAAATCCTATGCCCGTGACATCATTCACAACTTCGCCAGCCGCGCGTTTCGTCGCCCAATCTCTGCCACTGAAGAAACGGCGCTAATGAAAATCTATTCGACATCATTCGACAGTGGCCTGAAATTTCAAGACAGCGTCAAAGACACGTTACAGGTAATATTAACGTCGCCGCAGTTTTTATTTTTAATCGAAAACAGCCCATCGCCCGGAGCTGAGCCAATCACGCCAGACGAACTCGCTTCGAAGCTGTCGTTCTTTCTGTGGAACGGGCCACCGGATCATGAACTTATGGATTCTGCTTCAACGGGAGCATTGCCTAATCAACTGAATTCACAATGCCAGCGCATGATCAATGATCCGCGATTCGATCGGTTTATCCGCGAGTTCACGTCTCAATGGCTCGCGTTGGAAAAGTTTGACGTGCTTGAACCTGACAGGAAACGATTTCCGCAACTTACCCGTGATACTCGTTCGCAACTCCGTAAAGAGCCTGAAAAGTTTTTACAGCACCTCATCCGCAACAACCTGTCCGTGCGGCAACTGATCGAATCAGATTTTGTACTCGCCAACGATGTCGTGGCGAGTTACTACGATCTGCCTGAAATGCCCGAGTCTGGATTTGAATTCGTCGCGATTCCACATCACCGCGAAGAACTGGGCGGCCTGCTGACTCAGCCAGCCATTCTGGCCGGACTCTCCAACGGGCGCGAACCGAATCCTGTCAAACGCGGTGCATGGTTCGCTCGCAAATTCATTTCCGAACCACCGGACGATCCGCCACCCAACGTACCGGCTCTTGAAGAAGATACGAAAGACCTGCCGCTGCGTGAGCGACTGGAACGGCATCGTAATCAGCCCGGTTGCGTCCAATGTCATTTGAAGATCGATCCCTGGGGCGTACCGTTTGAGGAATTCGATGCCGGTGGTCGGCTGTTGAAGCAATCATTCGGCGCGCATTCAACACTACCTGACAAAACAACAGTGAAAGGTGTGCAGGATCTGAAGAGATATCTGGCGAACGATCGCCTCGATCAGGTAGCATTCAGTTTCCTGCGTCATTTAGCGGTTTACGCGATCGGTCGCGATCTGACATACAATGAAACGCTATACCTGAAAGAGCAAACGCTGGATCTAAAGCCTGATGGGTACCGAATGCAGGAACTCATTCGATTTGTAGTTCACAGTCCGATGTTTTTGGAGAAGTAGGTCCAGCCTGCCGGGCTGGATTTTCGCCGTAAGGCGAACCGATGGACGGACGTCCGCTCAACGTCGCACTTTTGCTGTTCAATGAACCGATTTTGGTCGCAGGTCGCAACAAGTTGCGAAGTCCTTTCCGGCAGAAAGGACCTACAGGAAACTACTCATGTCAAGCTTCAGCAAAATTCACCGTCGCGCATTTCTCCACGGCATCGGCGGCGCTTCGTTGGCGTTGCCTGTTCTCGACGCCATGGGCGCCGATGTGGCTGAAAAGAGTCCTCGCCGCTTCTGTGCGTTGTACACGGCGAATGGGATGTCGCTGCCTCGCAACGAAAATGGCATTGATGAATGGAGCTGGTTTCCATCAACAGGTGAAGGTCGCGACTTTGTCTTCGGCAAGTCTACCGAACCGCTCAGCCCGTTTCGAAATCAACTCAGCTTCATGGGCGGCCTGTATCATCCAAGCGGCGCAAAATCGGACCCACACGTTTGCTCCGACATGTGGCTCACTGGCGCGCCGCTGCACAATCCGAAACCGGGAACATATAACTCCGTCGGTCTGGATCAAATGATCGCGTTACACACGAAACAGTACTGCCGACAGTCGTCGCTGGTGCTATCCATTGATGCCGGAACCGGATTTCTGTCACGAACCGGAACCATCTCCTACAGCGTTGAAGGACGCCCAATCCCTGCCGAAAACAATCCACGTCGCGTCTTCAATCGTCTGTTTCGTGGCGATCGTGAATCGATTGTGTCCGAGCGTCAGGCGCTGCAGCGACGTATTAAACTCGTCGATGCCGTTGCTGCAAGCGCGCGTTCGCTGAATGAGCAACTGGGGACATCCGACCGCGAACGTATGGACCAGTATTTGACGTCGCTCAGTGAATTGGAGTCGCGACTGATAGCTTCAGAACGCTGGATTGAAGTCCCGCTAAAACCGCAGGATCACTCGCATCTCAATCTGGACGCCACCAATGAAGGCGAGCCAGCCGAATACTATCGCAATATTTTCGATCTGATCGCACTGGCATTCGACGCTGACATTACGCGATCCGTCGCGTTCATGCTGAATCGCGAAGACGGCATGGGCATCAGTGATACGTTTCCACTCAAGCTGGGCCTCACCCGAACTCACCACAGTTTGTCACACGCCGGCGACAAAGACGGGCAATTAGAATTCGCGAAATACGACCAATTCCTGAGTCAGCAGTTGGCTCATTTCTTCAATCGTCTCACAGAATACCGTGACCGCGATGGCAGCGTGCTGGACAACACCATCGTCCTCTTCGGCAGCGGTGCCAGCACGACGCACAATCCCAAAAATCTCCCAACGCTCATCGCTGGCGGCACCAACCTTGGCCTGCAGCATGGTACCTACTGGCGCACAGGCGAAACCAGAATGTCTAACATGTACCTCAGCATCCTGCGTTCGATGGATATTGAGCTTGATTCTTTCGCCGACAGCACGACGACGCTGAGTGGCTCGATCTTTGGTCGGGTGTGAATTCCGGATTCGCCACCTGCCTTCCCATATTCCTGTAACGTAAAGCTCCTTCGATGAATGATTCCACGCGACTCAGCCTGATCCTCGCTTCATCAATCCTGACCGTGAATTTTCTGTCCGTTTGCATGGCCGACGACACGCTCAATGGCCTAAGCGATGCAGAAAAACGTGGAGGCTGGGAACTGCTGTTCGACGGCAAGACCACCGATGGCTGGCGTAATTATCGTCAGACACAGATGGGAAACGGTTGGGCGGTCAACGATGGACTACTGGAACGCACGGCGAAAGCGGCGGGCGATATCGTAACGACCGAACAGTACGAGAACTTCGAATTGTCACTCGAATACCGCATCTCAAAAGGCGGCAACAGTGGGCTCATGTTTCATGTGACCGAAGATCTGCCGCAACCATGGAACAGCGGGCCGGAAGTGCAGATTCAGGACAACGTCGATGGGCATGATCCACAAAAATCCGGCTGGCTGTATCAACTTTACAAACCCGTCAAACCCGCCTGGGCGACGATGTTTGAAAATCAGGTCGGATTCAAAGGCAGCGAAATGGATGATGCAACTCGACCAGCCGGGGAATGGAATCAACTGTACTTGCGAATCTCGCCGCAGCAGTGCGAAGTTGCCATCAATGGCGTAAGTTACTATTACTTCAACAAAGGCGATGCGGAATGGGACAAGCGGGTTGCTGTCAGCAAGTTCGCCAGGTTTCCTCAGTTCGGCAAAGCGAAGAAAGGTCATATCTGCCTGCAGGATCACGGCGATCCAGTGGCGTTTCGGAACATCAAAATTCGCGTCCTGTCCGAAGATGGCGGAGTTGCCGATCCTGTCGATGGCCAGTTGCCACTGAAAGGTGTTGTGGCGTTTCCAGAACTGGAATGGGAAGGATTCGACGGTGCCGACGAGAACGGCCGAGTTACAACGCTCAGACCCATGGTGTTGACTCACGCTGCCGATGGAAGCAATCGAAACTTCATGGCGTCGCAACGTGGCGACATCTACGTCTTCCCGAACGATCCGCAAGCCGAACAGGCGACACTGTTTCTGGATATCCGCGATCGCGTTCAGGACTGGAAGAAGGATAACGAAGAAGGCCTGCTGGGAATGGCGATGCATCCCAACTATAAACAAAATGGCCAGTTGTATGTGTACTACAGTTCTTCCGCCGAACCACGCACATCGATCGTGTCTCGTTTCAATGTGGCTGCCAACGATCCCAATCGAGCCGACCCGAACAGCGAACAGATCGTCATGAAGATTCCTCAACCATTTTCCAACCACAACGGCGGGTCAATCGCGTTTGGTCATGACGGCTATCTGTATATCGCGCTTGGCGACGGCGGCGGTCGCAACGATCCACTGGGGCACGGACAGAACCTGCAGACATGGATGGGCTCGATGCTTCGAATCGATGTTGATAAGAAACATGACGGCAAGAACTATGCGATCCCGGCTGACAACCCTTTCCTTCAGCGTGAAGGTGCTCAGCCTGAGATCTTTGCCTATGGATTTCGCAACGTGTGGCGACTGACGGCTGATCGCAAAACCGGCGCACTCTGGGCGGCGGACGTCG
>Ga0105046_10005529_pt1 | contig 19999 bp, 17 predicted proteins | sample MAT03_FD_78385 | JGI IMG/M metagenome (GOLD analysis project Ga0105046, IMG submission 78385) | Freshwater microbial communities from Lake Fryxell liftoff mats and glacier meltwater in Antarctica - MAT-03 (megahit assembly) | ecosystem: Environmental > Aquatic > Freshwater > Ice > Liftoff... | reverse complement strand
TGCCCAATCTCCAATCTCGTGCGTCGAGGACTCTCGCAGCAGTCAACCTGAGGAACGAATGATCCCCTCGGTTCACCTCGACGATTGGAGAAGCCTGGGAGTGCAAACAAGAGATCCTTCGGTGTCGCATCAGGATGCCACAGGCGCAGACGGATCACATTGTCTGTAAAGCCTGGGCAGGCCACTGAGCGTGGCAGAGAATCTCCTTATTAACATGCACCGAGGGGACGACCGAAGCCGCCCCCTCATCGAACTAATTTCCGGAACGGAGAACGTTACGACACGACCGCCAGTTCCTCAATAGTTACGAGTTTGAGCAGATCGTCCTCGACTTCCACCCGGATGGTCGTGTGCGCGAGATATCGACTGGTGAGCAGTCCTTCCGCGAGTGGGTCTTCGATCAGATTCTGAATAATCCGACGAAGCGGCCGTGCTCCATAGGTCTGATCGTAACCGCGGGTTCCCAGCAAATCCATTGCCTCGACGGTGATTTCGAGGGTGATTTCCTGTTCGGCAAGTTGCTTCCGCACGCGCTTGAGCTCGAGTTCGACGATCTCGCGAATTTGCTCCTGCGTTAGTGAGTGGAAGACAATCGAAGCGTCAATTCGATTGAGGAACTCCGGCCGGAAGGTCTGCTTCAGTTGGGCCATGACCTTTTCGCTCATCTGATCGTAGTCGCGCTGCTTGGTCTTCTCCGCATTCTGCTTGACCATGAATCCAAGGTTCATTTCGCGCGAAATCTGATCAGCTCCGACGTTTGAGGTCATGATGATGATCGTATTCCGGAAATCGACCTTCCGACCCTTCGCGTCGGTCAGGTTTCCATCCTCCATGATCTGGAGGAGCATGTTGAATGCTTCCGGGTGCGCCTTCTCGATCTCGTCGAGAAGGATCACCGAGTACGACTTGCGTCGTACAGCTTCGGTGAGCTGACCACCCTCTTCGTAACCAACATAACCCGGGGGTGCACCGACCAATCTCGCAACGGAATGGCGCTCCATAAACTCAGACATGTCGATCTTAATCAGGTGATTCTCGGAACCGAACATGAACTCGGCAAGCGCTTTGGCGAGCAAGGTCTTACCCACTCCGGTTGGCCCAAGAAATATGAATGTACCAATCGGGCGTCGCGGATCCTTGAGACCAGCCCGTGCCCGACGAACTGCCTTAGCAAGCGTGGTAATGGCTTCAGACTGCCCGATGATGCGTTCGTGCAGGGCGTCTTCCATATGCAGCAATCGCTCGGACTCTTCGCCGGCGATCCGGTAAACAGGAATTCCTGTCCACATCGCCACTACCTGAGCGATGTCCTCTTCAGTCACGTAGACGGCATCTTCCGCATTCTGATCGCGCATTGCCTGAGTTTGCCGCTCAATGCGTTCTCGCAACTTCACTTCGCGATCACGAAGTTCAGCCGCCATCTCATAGTCCTGACTATCGACCGCAGATTCGAGTTCGCGCTGCAAGGATCGGAGACCGGCATTGGCCTCCGTCATGCTGGGCGGTGCCGCCGAACGCTGCATGCGAACGCGCGATGCAGCTTCATCGATCAGGTCGATTGCCTTGTCAGGCATAAATCGATCAGTGACGTAGCGCGCCGCGAGATGCGATGCGGCCTTAAGCGCCTCATCAGAAATTTTCAAACGGTGATGCTCTTCGTAGAGCGGTCGAACACCGGTCAAAATCGAAATGGTGTCTTCTATCGAGGGCTCTCCAACATTCACTGGCTGGAATCGGCGTTCGAGCGCGGCATCCCGTTCGATGTATTTGCGGTACTCATCGAGTGTGGTCGCGCCGATCGTTTGGACTTCACCGCGAGACAGCGCCGGTTTCAGAATGTTGGCAGCATCGACGGCACCTTCGGCGGCGCCAGCACCAACCAGAGTATGCAGTTCATCAATAAAGAGAATGCTGGAGGTCTCTTTGACCTCGGCCACGATTTTCTTGAGTCGTTCTTCGAACTCACCGCGATACTTGGTGCCCGCGACCAGTGCACCGATATCCAGTGAGATGAGACGTTTGCCCTGGAGGCGCTCTGGCACATCGCCGTTGACAATCCGCTGGGCAAGCCCTTCAACGATCGCGGTCTTGCCAACCCCGGGCTCTCCGATGAGGGCAGGGTTGTTTTTGGTTCGACGAGAGAGAATTTGCATGACACGGTCGATCTCGACCTGTCGACCCACCAGCGGACCGAGCTTGTTCAGTCTCGCGGCCTCAGTTAAATCGAACCCAAGCGCATCCATGTATGGCGTCTTGGTTTGGGTCTTCGACTGACTCTGCGTCGTGGAAGACTGACTTACAACCTGCATGACCTGGGCGCGAACCTTTTCCAGATTGACCCCGAGGCTTTCGAGGACACCCGCTGCGATTCCTTCGCCCTCCCGGACGAGTCCAAGCAGTAAATGTTCGGTTCCGATGTAATGGTGATTGAGGCGGCGGGCTTCATCGACGGCCAACTCGATGACCTTCTTGGCCCGTGGGGTCAAACCGATTTCGCCAACAACCGCGCCTTCGCCTCGACCAATGATGAACTCAACGGCCGAACGAACTTTCGGCAACTGGACTCCCATGTTGCTGAGAACACGCGCGGCGACGCCATCACCCTCTCGGACGAGCCCCAACAGGAGGTGCTCGGTTCCGATGTAATTGTGGTTGAAACGCTGTGCTTCTTCCTGGGCGAGCGTCAGAACTTTGCGTGCACGCTCTGTGAATTTATCGAACTGGGACATTCTTCGCTCTCCCGGTGCGTCAAGCTCCCGTCAAACGAGTGGAGCTGTAACCGCCCTTCTACGATAAGCATACGTGATATGACAATCTCTTGGACGTAAATACTGCCCACTTTGGGAGGTCCGGCGTCGTGACTTTCGGACTTCGCACTACTTCGCTCTATTTACAGCCGTTGGTATCCAGGCACATTTGCCGCCAAAGCCCATCTGTGAAGGTCGGCATCTTCCGTGGTTGCCGCCAGGTAGTTGACAGACAAAATGTCTGTCAACCCGGTACTGATTCGATCGCCAAACAGTCAACAACATGGAATCTCAATCCCGCGACTTACGACGTCCAGCCATCGCTGCATCCTGTTCCGTGGCGAACCAGAAATGTCCGCGGGTCTTTCCGGAAGGAGTGCTCTCGGGCACAAAAGAATATTGGGCCGCCAATCCCTCAGACCGGATACTGTTCAGGGCAAGGCTCTGTACCGCCATTTGGAATCTAACTTTGTCGGGTGGGAATCGATTCAACCGGAGAAAGCGCGATAAACAGAGGTAACTCCGCGTGAAGAGCGTCCAAATTGGCACCAAGAATTGCGAGCGGAACATTGCGACCCCTCCCGCTCTCGGATCAACTCGAGAAGAAAATGTTCAGTCCCGATGTGTTCACGGTTGAGCCAGCGTGCCTGATCTATTGACAGTTCAATCACTTATTTGGTCCTCGGCGACAACATAACATCGCCAGGCACGCTCGTTTGCTTCGTTCGGGCAGCGACTCGACCGCGGATCGAATTTGCCGCAGCGTCGACGACGAAGTCGTTGAGCACAACACAGGTGTTTCTTGCACTCTCAATGGCCAACCCCATTAGGAGATGATCGGGGCCCAGAACATGGTGATTCAGGCGCAGGGCCTCTTCTTGCGAAAGCGTCAACACATTGCGTGACTGTTCTGTAAATCTGATGAAGAGTGACATCCTTTGCGCCACCTAACTGTTGATTCTCACGGTCTGGCGAGTGACGAAAAAGAAAGCGGCAGGCACGAAATCGTGCCTGCCGCTTCTTTACTCGCTATGTGTCGCGAGCGTCCTCGTCATCGAAACTCTAACAGACGATTGTGGTGGCTTTATCCACTCACCCCCGGCTCTACGACTTGGCTGCGCGATATCCTGCGGCAACCGCATCTTCTTCGGTCGCGAAGCAAATCTCAGATTCCGTCATGTCGTACGATCGCCCCGTGGAAACATGGTAGATCTTCGAACTCTCATTACCCTTGATCGGATAACCGTCGGGGCATGAGGTCGTTCCATCTCCGCGTACCCACCCAGTCTGCTCGGCAGCCGGGGCTTCGGTTGCTTCCACAGGTGTGGCAGCATTGCCGAGGGCTTCACTGGAATCAACGGCCTCTTCAACTACCGGGGCGTCTTCGGCAACTGCTTCGGGAGTTGCAGCTTCCGGGGCTTCGGTAACTGCTTCAGGCGCTGCAGCCTCCGGAGATTCGGCAACTGCTTCAGGCGCTGCAGCCTCTGGGGCTTCGACAACTGCTTCAGGCGCTGCAGCTTCCGGGGCTTCGACAACTGCTTCAGGCGCTGCAGCTTCCGGGGCTTCGGCACTTTCTGCTTCGGCTGCTTTCGCCACTCGCTCGGCCTCTTCTGCCTCCTCGAGATCGAGGGCTGCACCGGCCATGGCGAATGCCATTCCAATTGCGGAGAGCGGCTCACCGTCGAGGTCCAGAGGAATTTCAGTCGGTTCGGCATTCTTCCGAGCACGCTTCGGTTTCTCAGCCGCAGGCACAGTGTCGAATTTGTCGGCAATCGATTGAGCAGTGCTCGACTGAGTTTCGACTTCAGTCGCGACCTTCTCGGATGCCTGGCTTTCGCCGGACTGGGAGGTGGAGTCGCCGTCGACGCCGTCGCCCTCTTCACCCTCTTCGTCAGAGCGTCGACCGCTGCCGATTTCGATCCCTTCAGCTTCGAGCGACGCGTGGATGACTCCGATGATCCGATCACGCTCAGCCAGCACATCGTCGCCGAAGACGGCAATCAGTTCTTCATCCGGCGTATCGAGTGCACGTCGGAGGCTCAAGCCCATCCGGCGACGCTGCGGGTCGATCCGAATGATGCGAAGAAGAAGATCGTCGCCCTCTTTCACGACCTGCTTCGGATGCGTGATCCGCTCGTCGGTCAGTTCAGAGACGTGAATAAGACCTTCGATACCATCTTCGATGCGAGCAAAGGCGCCGAAGTTCGCAAGTTGGGTAACGGTGCCCTTGACGAGCTGACCCACTTCGTACTTCGCGGCAACCTGGCTCCAGGGCTCAGCCTGGGTTCGCTTGATCGAGAGGGCGATCTTCTTTTCCTGGGAATTGATCCCAAGAACGTAGACATCGATCTCCTGACCAACCTTGAGGATTTCCGATGGGTGGCGAACTCGGCTCCAGGAGAGCTCGGAGAGGTGAACCAGTCCGTCGGCTCCGCCGATGTCGACGAATGCGCCAAAGTCGCAAATCGAGGAGACACGGCCACGACGGACCTCGCTCTCCTTGAGTTCCTCGATCAGCTTCTCCTTCATCACATCGCGGCGTTCCTGAACGGCCTGCCGCTCAGAGAGGATGAGCCGGTTGCGATGGCGGTTGATCTCAATAACCTTGAGCGGAAGCGATGTCCCGATCAGGCGGGCCATATCGGCCTGCTTGCTGGCATCGTCACCACCGCGGATCTCGGAAACCTGCGAGGCGGGCACGAAACCGCGAACGCCATCGAGGTTCACCAGCAGTCCACCCTTGTTGTAGTTGGTGACTTCTGCCTCGATCACGTCGTTCGCTTCGTAGATTTCCTGAAGCTTGCGCCAGCTCTTTTCCTGACGGGCTTTGTCAATACTGACAACCGCCTGTCCTTCGGTGTTCTCTGGCTGCACGACGAAAACAAGGACGGACTCGCCGATGGCGAGTACCTGCTTCTCCTCCGACGTGAGACTGGAGAACTCACGCGCCGGCACGACCCCCTCGGATTTCGAGCCGATGTCTACCAGGATTTCATCCCGGTCGATGCGCATGATGATCCCATCCATGACATCCCCGTATTTCAGGGTCTTGTAGTCATGACTCGGATCACTTAAATATTGCTCCAAGAGCGAGGGCCCTTCGCCCTGTGCCAACGCTCCAGCGTTGGTATCCCTCAGCTCACTCACGTCCGTACCTTCCATACACCGTCCTTAAATACGATGGACACGCAATTGGTCTCCCTTGAGGGCGCGCCCTACCGGCTCACGCTCCGGGGAGACTTGCATCGGCCAGTATACCGCCGCTGACGTTGCTGGCGCAACAGAACCGACAACTTTTCCGTATCGCGCTCGCAAATTTCAGAGTTTTCCGTTAGGCCATCCTGAGATCTGCGGTTAATGCTCGCTCAATCTCGAAGTATGTTGCCACGTCATCAAGTGCTATCAATGCTCCATCTATATCGGAAGCACTCACCCAACCCATGTGCCCGATCCGGATCATCCTGTCGGCAAGATAACCCTGCCCACCTTGAACGACGACATCATGTCGCTCGCTCATTACCGCGATCATGGCTTTCGCCGAAACATTTTCCGGAAGGGACACGGCAGTCACTGTATTCGATGCGAAGGCAGGATCAGCGAAGAGTGTGAGACCCATCGCTTCGACGCCGCGCCGCGTCCGCTCACCAAGCTCAGCGTGGCGCTGCCATACCCGCTCAACACCCTCTTCCAAAATGAGTTCAAGCGCAGCATCCAACGCGTAGAGTGACGTCAGAGGCGGCGTTGTCGGTGTCATGCCCTGCTCGGCAAAGGTACGAGCGCTCTTCAAATCCCAGAAGAACTTGTGGTAGGTCGACTTTCCATACGCGTCCCAGGCACGCGGGCCGATTGCGGCAATCATCATTCCCGGGGGGCACATCCATGCTTTTTGCGACCCGGACATCACGAAATCGATTCCCCATTCATCGACAAAGAGTGGCAATCCCGCAGCCGAACTCACCGCATCGACGACCACGAGTGCACCATGATCGCGAATGACGGCTGCACTCTCCTTCAGTGGATTGGTGACCGCAGTGGATGTCTCGTTGTGAGTCAGGAAAACTGCCTTGACGTCAGGATTCGCTACCAGAGCTTCGCGAATCTGATCCGGTGTCGCCGCACTTCCCCATGGGATGCCAAGGCTTCGGACATCAAGTCCAAAGACCCCTGCAACGTTGCGAAATCGATCTCCAAAGTCACCCGTGACAACCATCAGAACGGCGTCGCCAGGACAGAGCAGATTGACGATCGCCGTCTCCCAGCCGGCTGATCCTGAGGCGGGCCAGACAAGCACTTCAGCATCAGTGCGATGAACGGTTTTAAGACGATCGAGAATCGACCGGTAAAAGATCTTGAAATCCACGCCTCGATGCGAAATCATCGGCCGCTGCATTGCGGTGATCACCTGAGGCGGGAGTGGCGTTGGTCCGGGTAGGCGAAAGTTGATTGCCACAGTTCAGACTCCAGTTCGAACAGGTGGAAACAGGGAAGGACCCCGATCTCTGCGCAAAGTGTATCGATCGGACGAAAGGGCGTGCCAGCAGGCTCAGGAATCACGATTCCATCATGCTAGAATGCGGAATCTTTGAGCGTCGTCGCACGATTTTCGGTGTTGTCGCCCCTCTCACATCACGGGCGAGGGAGTTTTGGCCGAACCGAGCATGGAAGTCTCTCTTTCACCGCGTGCACGAATGGTGGTGATCTGGATCGGGGTGATCGTTGGCAGCGTCATCCTTCTTGAAGCTGCCCATGCTCTGAAACCATTCGCATGGGCGATTATCACGGCCTTCATTTTGCACCCGCTTGTCAACAGCATTCATCGCAAGACACATCTCCCCAAACAGTTGATTACAACATGGCTCTATTTAATGCTTGCCCTGGTCATAACGATCCTGCTGATCAACTTCATGCCCTCGGTCGTTGAGCAGTTTGACGAGTTGAAGGATCAACTCCCCACTGCCTCGAGCGAAATCGAGGATTGGCTGGAAACCAACCAGAAGGAACAGCTCGCTCAGCTTGGGATCGAACCTGATTTTCTGGAACGACGAATAGATGAGGCGACCACCGAGTTAGCCAATGCATTGAGTTCGGCGGCGCTTCCCGTTCTTTTTGGAACGGTATCGGTCATGATCGAGGTCATCGTCTACCTCGTCGCATCGTTTTATTTCATTGTTTATGGTGATAAATTCATCCAGGCGTTACGCCGGATTCTCCACACCAGATACCATGGAGAATTTGACCGCCTCATACAGGAAATCAATACCACGCTGGGTGCGTATATCCGTGGACAGGCGTTACTTGTGGCGATCATGACCACCTGTTCATTCATCCTCCTCTATGTACTCGAGATCCGTTATGCGATCATCATCGCGATCGCGACCGGTTTTCTGGAACTTATTCCTCTGGTTGGCCCGTGGGCAGCCGGAGGCATCGCAGTGACAGTCGCAATTTTTCAGGACACTACTCCGTTTGGGTGGACCCACCTGACGCTTGCAATCGTTATCGGTCTGAGTTATTTCGCCCTGCGTCAACTCGAGGATGTGCTGATCATTCCGAATGTCGTCGGCCGGATTGTTCATCTGCATCCGCTGCTGGTGATCTTTGTGATCGTGATCGGTACGTCCCTCGGGGGAATACTGGGTCTCATTCTGGCCGTTCCAATTGCAGCAGTAATGAAGATTCTGGTTTCGTACTTCTATCAAAAGCTGATGACACGTGAGGAGCGACACATCGAGGTGCTCGACGATTCACAGGACATTGAGCGATTGGTCGGATTGATGCACGAACGGGTGAATTGGACCATCGTGCTCCTGGTTCAGCCTGACATTCTTCGCTGGGAGGATTTACCGCTCGTTCGCCGTTTGGCGTCGTCGGCTTCGGATCACTCCGTCGCGCTTTCGATCGTTACACCAGATGGAATCGCGGGAACCCTCTTCACGACGGTGGGATTGGCGACGAGCACTTTTCCACTCGCCATCCCATCGTCCAATGACGCCTTCGTCAGTCCGGCTTAACTCCAACTAACTCACGTGGATCCTTGTACAGGATCAACTCGGGCAAAATCCGATCTTTGTCCACGTGAATGAGGCCGATTCCGAAATGATCTGACCACCTACGGTCTGTGGCCGACCCGGGATTAAAAAGAATCGTGTCTTCAACACGCTCGATTCTCGGAATATGGCTGTGACCATAGATCGCGAGATCGACCAGCCCGGCGAAGCGATTCTTCACGACGCTGCGGGCCGTTCCGACTCCATTTCCGTGCAAAAGACCAAAGGTGAATCGGCCAACGGTGAACTCGATCTCGGCTGGCGCTGCTTCATCCAGTTCCCACAGATCGGTGTTACCGCTGACCGCGAGTAATGGTGCGATGTCAGCAAGAACTCTCAGCGTATGTTCCGTGCTGGCATCACCGGCGTGAATCAAGAGTCCGCATTGAAAACGCCGGAAGAGCGCCAGAGATTCTGGCGGCAACCCGCGGCGGCTCCCCGGGTAAATGTGCGTGTCCGAAATGACGCCGATGGTCAGTGGTGCGTCAAATACCCGCTGGTTCGTGATGATCGGCTGTTCAGACAAGCGGTCCAATTCCGGCTTTGGCGAGGGTCTGGCGGACATCGTCAGCTTCTTTGTCGTTGAGTGGTCGAAGCGGAAGTCGTGGGGACCCGCCGTGAAGACCGACTGCTTCGAGTGCGACTTTGAGGCCAGGAATACCATGCTTGGTAGTCACAGCGGCATTGGGCGCCAGCATCTTCAGTTGCAACGCGCGTGCCGCAACGTGATCACCAGCTTCGAAGTGTCGCTGGATTTGCTTGCACTCTTCCGGTGCGACGTTTCCGAGTGCGAGAATTCCCCCGGTCGCTCCCAGGCAGAGCGCCGGGTACAGGAAATTTGCTGATCCGGCCAGCACGGAGAACCCGTCTGCCGCCCCTCCAATCATTTCGCCGACCTTCGGAGCGTTTCCACCGGAATCCTTGACACCGGCGATGTTTGGGTAACTGGAAAGTTCGGTGACGAGTGAACTGGCAAGATCGACTCCGGTGTATGCAGCCATGACATAGATCAAAACCGGCACCGGCGATGCATCGGCGATCGCCTTGAAGTGATCGGCATAGGCCTTGTGGTCGTAGCGTGGCTTGTAATAGTACGGAGTGACGATCAAGGCAAAGTCGATTCCTAGATCCGCAGCTCGTTTGGTAAGTTCGATCGTGCCACGAGTCGACTCGGCTCCCGTCCCGGCCATGACGGATTTTCGACCTGCCAGGGTCTTCGTGCCGGCTTCGATGACTTTCAACTTTTCGTCGGTATCGAGCAGCGCGTACTCTCCATTCGAACCGAGGATCACCAGTCCATCGAGCGACGTATTTGCGTAAACCTCGGCGTTTTCGCTGAATTTTCGGAGATCGAGTTCACCGTCATCGCCGAAAATTGTCGCGACCGGAGCGTAAACACCGCTCGGAACCTTGGAAGCTGTCACAGAATTCCTCCGCGCCGGAAAACCCGGCTACTTCTCGTCGACCACGGAATAAACGATTCCGTTCGTGATACTCGCGAAAATTGCTCCCACCACAGCGCCCCATGTTGTCACAGAAAGCCCGGGAGTGATTCGCGCGGCGATACCAAAGAGCACCGCATTGATCACCAGGGCGAACAAACCAAAGGTCAGACAGGTCAGGGGCAACGACACGAACTGCAGTGCTGGTTTCACGTAAGCGGTCAGGATGCCAAGGACGATACCAAAGGTGAGCACCGCAGCTTCACTCTCGTAGGTCACAAACCGATCCTGAAAGATCGTTCCGACCGCCAGCACGGCAACCATGCTGCCAACGATGTAGGCGACAATCCGGCCGATCACGCGCTGCCCTCTCCGCCTCGATACGACGCCGGAACAAGAATGCTGAAGGCTCCGTACCGGTGAAGTGCCTGGTGCGGGTTCGGAAATTCATTGGGTTCACGGCCGGCAATGATTTCATCGAAGGCGATCCGCATGTCGGCGACGACCACCGGTTCGATTGGGGTTGCGCCATGAGAGGGATACGCAACCCGCATTGTTGCCACTACCGGTTCTAGCGAGGCCAAGCTAGACCGGTAATCGAGCACATTCGTTGTCGGAGCAGAGGCATAAAGCGATCCCAGGTAAAAAACGTCAGTTGGGAAACAAATCTGGTTCGCGCGGTCAATCACGACAATTCCACCCGGCGAATGCCCTGGCGTGTGCATGATTTCAAGAACACGACCACCGAGATCAATTGATTCGCCTCCCCGAAGTAATGTTGTTGCATGCGACGCTTGGATCTCGATGCCATCCGGTGAGACCCCCTCAGGCAACTTGCCGAGCAGAGATTCAGGGGTAAACCATTTTCGCAGTTCGTTCGGGGTTCTGGTTCGCTCTAAGTCCCCTGCTTCTGCTTCGTGAATCCAAATATCATCGAACTGCCAGTTTCCGCCGACATGATCCCAGTGTGCATGACTGTTGATCAATGTCACCGGCAACAAGGTAATCGCGTCGACGACCGCATTGATGTCACCGACTCCCATGCCGGTATCGATCAGCACCGCGCGGTCGGTTCCCACGATGAGGTACGACCGAACTTCCTCAATGTGGAAGGGTTCAGCAATGACATGGACTCCGGGTTCAACTTCCCAGACCTCGAACCAACTTTGGACAACCTGTCTGGAAGCGCTCAATTCCCGAATCCCATTCTCGTCTCGTCGAGTCACGTGTGAGTGTTCGAACGTTGATTATAGGACCAATTGATCCGTGCTCTACACCCAATGCGGGTTAGGTCTACCCCTGATCGCTCACGTTCGTTCATTGATTACATCATTCTACTCCGCTATCATTCTGATAGTTATGGTGAGTTCACGGTTGCAAGGACGGTATTCAATGGTCTATCTGGTCGAACAACGCACGCCCCGAGCCGGGGTGGCTGCTTCGCACGATCCTGCATTGTCGTTTGGCTGTCCTGTCGCTCGCACCGCCCAACTCATTGGAAATAAGTGGACTCCACTCATCGTGCGCGATCTTGCCGACGGTCAACGTCGCTTCAGTGAACTCGAACGCTCGCTCGTTGGTATCAGTCCGAAGACCCTCTCCGAGCGGCTGAAGCGGCTGGAAGAGGCGCACGTGGTCGAACGACAGTGTTTTGCCGAGGTGCCCCCGCGCGTTGAGTACTCACTGACTGAAAAGGGTTTTGCCCTGTTGCCGGTCATTGACCAGATGCGCGCATTTGGTACCCGCTGGCTGCCCGGCGAGTGCGCGCCTGAATGTGACGAAGAGTAAACGACCGGTAAGCCGCAAGCCGCAAGCCGCAAGCCGCAAGCCGCAAGTGCAGTCTGTTAGTTTCGGTTCGCGTGTTTCCAATCACCTTTGGTATCGTTCAATCCCCTTTTGCGAGCGCATTCTGCGGCCAGACTGAACTGCTCTTTCGATCATTCTGTGACGTTGCCGTGTGGGGTGCCTCGGCAATCTATAATTGCGAGTCGGCGCAGCGGTGTGCCGTCAAGTTCGCTCAAGATGATTGTGTTTAAGGAGTAGCGTGACCGTGACCGACCGCCGGCTTCGAGTCTTTTCCGGAATCCAACCTTCGGGTGTCAGCCACATCGGTAATTACCTGGGCGCTATCCGGAACTGGGTGAATCAACAACAGAAGTATGACAATGTATTTTGCATCGTCAATCTGCATGCGTTGACACTCACTACCACCCGTGAATACCTGCTCGCAAACACGGTCACTATGGCAAACACGCTGCTCGCGGCAGGAATCGATCCTGAACATTCGATTCTCTTCGCCCAGAGCGATGTCCGGGAACACTCCGAACTGAGTTGGTTGCTCGATTCCGTGACTCAGTTCGGTGAACTCCGCCGGATGACGCAGTTCAAGGACAAATCAGGTGGCCAGGATGAGGGCGTATCAGCGGCGCTGTTCATTTATCCAGTGCTGCAAGCCGCTGACATTCTCCTCTACGACACCGATCTAGTTCCGGTCGGAGAGGATCAGAAACAGCACATCGAATTGACCAGAGATGTCGCAGTTCGCTTCAATGCCCGCTATGGAGAGACATTCGTTATTCCGAAACCGGACATCAAACCGGAAGGTGCACGCGTGATGGGTCTTGACGACCCGACAAAGAAGATGAGCAAGAGTTCCGCCAGCGCGGCCAGCTACATCGCCCTCACTGATGATGCGTCAACAATTACGAAGAAGATCAAACGGGCTGTAACCGATTCCGATGGTGAAGTTCTCTTTCGCGAGGAAAAACCGGCGCTCTCCAATCTTCTTTCAATCTATTCACTGCTGAGTGATGAACCGATCCTGACGATCGAAGCCCGCTACGCTGGTCGAGGCTATGGTGCCTTCAAGAGCGATCTCGCTGAAATCGTTGTCAGTGCACTCGCTCCAATTCAGAAGCGTTTCGTGGAACTGGAACGCGACCCTCGAATTGCCCTGGATGTGTTGGCCAGGGGTGCCGATCAGGCGCGAGAACAGGCGAGCGCCAAAATGACCCTGGTTCGAGAGCGCATGGGACTGGATCTCGACGCACTCAAGCAGTAGTTGCCCGGTATGCGGACTTCGGTCTTCCTGGAGCAAATTGATGCCTGATGGAGCAGCGGCGGGCGGTGTCCGCCGCTTTTTTGACGAATATCGTCATACTTGGAACTCGACCGGTCCAGCCGGTCGAGGTTTTCTCGCGGGCGGTATCGTCTATCTCATGCGGGCTATCGGGTACTCGGTTGCTTTTCCGCTGTATGCGAAGGAGCGTGGATACAGCCCTGGCGATATTGGACTCTTTCTGGCCGCGAGCGGGTTCGCCCTCTTCTTGCTCGGAGTGCCGATCACCCTCCTCGGAGGGCGCGGTTTTGCCCGGAAGGCGCTCGTCGCCGGTCCAACCCTGGCAGGATTCGGAATTCTGCTGATTCTGCTCGCCCCGGACGGCGCAAAATGGATGACGGTGGCGGGCGCGTTGCTCTCCGGAGCAGGGGGCGCCAGTTTCTGGGTGCTTGGCGATCCGCTCCTCGCAGCGACGACTCCCATTTCCCAACGCGCTCATGTGTACGCGCTCAAGTTTTTCGTCGTGACGATTGGCGTGGCTCTCGGGGGCGGCTTGGGCGGCTGGATTCCCGGTGTGAGCGAACTGCTGGGTGCATCACCGTACGCCGCCCTAGTTATCGCGCTATCGATTTTCGCGGTGCTGGATCTCGTGCAATCGCTCATGTTTGCCAGAATTCCACCGTATGAACCGCCGGTTGTTCTCGCGAAACGCGCACCCGACCAGCCACGTGCGCAGAAGACGAGTCGAGCCTGGCTGCCCTGGGCGGTCATGATCGCGCTCTCGGTGCCAGAGCTCGGTATGGCATTCGGCCACAACAGTATCCGGCCGTTTCTTTCCCTCTTTTTCGATGAGGTCTACGGCCTATCGGCATCGTCGACCGGGACGATCCTCGCTGTCCTGGGATTGCTCGGCGGAGTCGGTTCACTGGCTGGACCAAAAATAGCCGCCAGATTGGGTAACCTCCCCGCGATCGCGGTACTTCGCATAACTGGCGGCACCGCGATCGTGTTGTGGTTTACCGGAATTGGACTGCCTCCTATTCTCATGTGCATGTTTGTTTACTACGTGATCATGGATGGCACCGAGGCGATTTTCATAACCGAGGCAATGCAGCGCCTGCCGATTTCCCGGCGCACCTGGTTCAGCGGCATCTACGCGATGGCCTGGAGTCTGGCATCGACGGGGGCGTCGTTGACGAGCGGTTTCGTTCAGGATCGAAACGATGGCGCCTTTGGCATGGCATTCATTCTGGGTGCATGCGGGTATCTCTTTTCGGTCGTCTGGATGCTCGCTGTGATTCCTCGGCTCCCGGTCATAACCGAGTCGGATTAGGGCTGTTTCACTTGCGCGCTATGTTAGGATGAACCAACGGTCTGTCCCCTGGGCATCCACCCATATGCCGCGTTTGAGGCGAGTTTCGTAATCGCAGACGGACCGGCCTCATGTACCCCCGGAGGCCTGAAATGTCCGAATCAAACACCAACCAACCGCCCGTTTTTTTCGAAGAGATGACCCGCACCGAGCGCGTAATGGCAGCGGTTCGCGGCGAGCCGGTGGATCGCGTCCCGGTCTGTTTCTGGCACCACTTCCAACCTTCCGGCTCAGGGCGAAAGTTGGCCGACGCGACCCTGCGCTTTTTCGATTCAACTTACAACCTGGACATCATCAAGGTGATGCCCGATATTCCCTATCCATTTCCCAGGAAATCGATCCAGAACCCGTCGGATTGGCGATTGCTGGAACCACTCGATCGAGATCGGGCTCGTTTTTTCACACAGCGGCTGGAATCGGTCGAAGCACTGCGTGATGAAGTCGGGTATGACGTGCCCGTGATCGTGACAGTCTTCAGTCCACTCTGCGAGGCACTCTACTTCGCGGCCGACCACGAGCGATTCCTGAGTCATGCTCACGAGCATCCGGTTGCGGTGCACGAAGGCATCAGCATCATCGCCGAAAATCTGCGGGACCACTTGCGGGATGTGATTGCCGCCGGCGCAGACGGCGTCTTCTTTGCGCTACAGGGTTGCACGACCTCGATCATGCCGGTCGAGACATATCGCGAATTCGGCCGGCCGTACGATCTGCTGGCGCTCCAGGGTGCAGTCAATGGGTGGCTCAATGTGCTGCACATCCACGGTGACCGCGATCTCATGTTCAATCAGGTGCTGGACTATCCGGTCGATGTGTTGAGCTGGTCCGATCGCATCGCTGGTCCTTCACTTCGCGAAGCTCGGGGAATGACCAGTAAGTGCCTGATGGGAGGATGGAACGAGTTCGGCGCCGTATCATCCGGGCCAGTTGAGAAAATCCGAACCGAGGCGGAGGATGCTATCGCCCAAACTGCCGGGCGCAAGTTCATTCTCGCGCCCGGATGTTCGGTTCCCGACGAAACCGAAATCTCCTGGCTGCACGCCGCCCGCGACATCGCCGAGCAACTGATCATTCCCTGATCGCGGAGCGACATCTATGTGGTCAGGACGGCGCTGGTGTCGCGGCGTCCGTTTCGTCCTGATTCATCATTCGGTTCAGACTCAATGATGTAATGACCACGGCGATGCCAAAAAGAGTGATCACCGTCAGGACAACGCGGACAGATGCGATCGTTGCCACCCCACCTGCGACAAACGGCAAGAGCGCGACTCCGAGATATCCGCCCATCAGACAGGCGCCCGATGCGCCGCCCGGGTCGCTAGGGACCGCGACGCCCGCTAAGCTCAATGCAGTTGGCGCCATACCCGCGAGACCAAGACCAGCCACCCCACATCCGAGAATTGTCAACGAGGCAGAATTGCTCGCCACGATCAAGACTCCACCGACCGCCATTACCGCTCCCTGAACAAAGAGTGAGCGTTGAGGTCCGAGTCTGTTCGTCACCGGAACGTTAACGAGACGTCCGATAAACATCGCCCCACCGAGTGCGATCACGGCCCTCACACCGATTGACGCGGAATTGCCTTGCTCATCTCGCAAGTAGATTCCGATCCACTGCGCGATCAGGAGTTCACCGCAGAACGAGATGCTGCAGATGACGGCGAGAACTCGAACATCGGTCCGGCGAAGGAGATGAAACGCAAATTCGGGGCGCGCGGCACCGTGAGCTCGCGGCCGTGGATCTGGTCGGACGATACGTTCCCGTACCGCGATCGCAATGTAGAGCGCCAGCATTAGGGCCAGAAGGAGCAGGACAATTCGATGTCCGCCACCCAGTGCAAAGACAACCCAGGCAACGGCCGCACCGAGCATCGCGCCACCGCTGAAGCCAGAATGCAGCGGACTCATCAGGTGACGCCCGGTTTCGGCTTCGACCTCCATCGCCATGGCATTGACGGTCAGATCGATCAGACAACTCCCGATCCCACGCAACACGAAGATCGCGGAGAGCAGGAGAAGTCCCTCTCCGGATGTGAAGCCGATCGCTGCCAGCCCCATGAAGCCAGCAGCAATTGCCGCCAAAAGTCGTTTGTCGATCCATGTGGTAATCAGACCGCCGAACATCAGCAGAGGAAAGGCGACTGTCAATCCGATCCCGCTGGCGACGCCGAATTGCCCATTCGAGACATCGAAAGCATCGATTACATCCGGCCACAGCGCCCCTGCAGTGCCTTCCTGCAATCCAAGTCCAACCAGACCGCCAGCCACGAGACCCAATACCCCACGCTGATCTCGTGTAAAGGCGCGCGTTACGGCTACTGACGGAGAAGACAATGGGATTTCCTTTTCCTGGCGGCTACCCCTGGCAAAGAGATAGAAAAGGGCCGGAAGGATTTTCCGGCCGTCATCGGGTTAGCTTGTAAGGTATGGTAACCCAGCCCAAAGGGGCCTCCTGAAATTGGCCTAATCGCGCGATGCCATGATGTTTGTCGAATGCCCCGGATCGAGCCGTGCCTTGGGGTCGTAATGGGTAACCGCGTGATTGATGGCTGTCACCGCCTCAGCGGCACCAGTGGCGATCAACTTGAACTTCGCCGGGTACCAGCAGATGTCTCCTGCGGCGAACACACCTGGCATGCTTGATTCCATCGTGATCTTGTCCACCGCGATCTGGTTCTTTTGAAGTTCCAGTCCCCATGTTTTCAGTGGACCGAGATCGGCGAGGAACCCGATTGCCGCGATCAGTTCCTGCACATGGGCTTCGGTCACATCGCCATCGGCGCTCTTGTAGGTCACGGCCGCGAGATGACCATCCGGCCCGGGGAATACCTCAACTAATTCGTATCCCGGGTAGTGCAACTGCACGCTCGATTCCTGAAGCTGCTTGACGGTTGCTTCGTGAGCGCGGAATTTCGAACGGTGGATCACTCGCAGGCTCTTCGCAACCGGTTCCAGTGTGACGGCCCAGTCGACCGCGGAATCTCCGCCACCGACGATCAGCACATCCTTGTCGCGGAAATCCTCGACCCGCTTGGCGAAGTAGTGAACACCTTTGCCTTCGAGTTCCCGCACACCGGGTGCTTCAAGCCGTTTGGGCTCGAATGCGCCGACTCCAGCGCAGATGATGACCGTCCGGCTGAACCGTTCACCGCGACTCGTTGTCAACTTCAACACATCATCTTCAAGTCGTTCCAGGTTGAGAACCTCTTCATTGAAGCGCGTGGTTGGCTTGTCACGCATCGCCTGCTGGTACATCTGCTCGACAAAGTCCTTGGCGAGCACTTTGGGAAAACCGGCGACGTCGAAGATGAACTTTTCCGGGTAAATGGCGGTGAGCGCTCCGCCCGGTTCCTCCAGCGAATCGATGATCTGGCAGCGTGCCTGTCGCATACCAGCGTAAAACGCGGCAAAGAGTCCGGTCGGTCCGGCGCCAATAATCGTGATGTCGAAAATGTCTCGATCTTCGGTCGCAGCCGCGTCCGAGGTCTCACTCGTGAGATCGCTCACCCTGTTCCTACTCCCCTTCTCGAATCATCCGGCAGGCGCGTCATTCGTCGCGAAATCCCTATGTCCGCAAAGTCTACCATCGGGTTTGCTTGCGACCGCATGATCATGCTCAACCGTTGACGTCGGATGTTCGACACTCTCGACATCTGGAAGATGCTGGTTCGCTGTACTGTTACCCCCGTACAATCGGCAGGTTGTTTGCAGGTCACCATCGCACAGGGTTGAGGGAGCACATCCATATGGTCAGTTCGCCGACAGCGCCTTCACACGAAGATCTGGATGCGCTTCTTTCGATTCGCGGGCGAAACGTGCCCGCCGCTCCAATTTCAGATCCCCGGTCTTCGGCCGATTACATTTCGTTTATTTATGGTTTTCCAGACCGGGCGTCGTTACCGAACTCGACTGTTGCCGCAGCAACCAACCGCGCGCTCGATAAGCATGGCGATTGGGCGCTTCAGTATGGCAAAACGACCGGTGTCGCTGAACTGATCGAAGTGCTGATCCAGAAACTTCAACGCGATCAAGGTCTCAGCGTCGCGAACGAGAACGTCATGATCACCTCCGGTGGATCGCAGGGTATTGAGCTCGTGTTCGACCTCTTTGTCGATCCAGGCGATATTGTTATTGCGGAAGCGCCGACGTGGATGGGTTTCATCGATGCCCTGAACAATGTGGGCGGAAAACTCATCACTGTTCCGCTCGACGAGCATGGCACTGACACGGTTGCCCTGGAGCAGGAACTCAAACGGCTCGCCGGTGAAGGTATCAAACCCAAATTCATCTATATCATCTCCAATTTCCAGAATCCGAGCGGGATCTCAACCACAGTCGAACGCCGTCAGCGGATTGCAGAACTTGCCGCCGAATATGGGGTGCTCGTTCTGGAAGATGACGCGTATCACGATCTTCGCTTTTCCGGAGAGCGCATCCCCTCGATCTATTCGCTCGACAACGCGGGTTACACAATCTATCTCGGGACACTCTCGAAGATCATGGGCGCCGGGATGCGAATTGGCTGGTTGGTCGCTCCGGAGCGCGTGATCCGACGACTCGCCCAGCTCAAGTTCGATGGCGGATCGAACATCTTCGGCTCATTCGTCGCGGCCGAGTGGATTCCCGACCACCTCGACGATCACATCGATGGCCTGAAGTCAATTTACGGTCTGCGTCTCGACATCATGTTGCACGCTCTTCAGGAACACATGCCGGAGGGCGCAAGTTGGACCAATCCGGAGGGCGGCTTCTTCATCTGGTTGACGCTTCCCGACCAGATCGACGCGGGAGATATGCTGCCGCGCGCCCGCGAACGCGGTGTCGAATACCTGCCCGGCGCGACCTGCTACACCGATGGTCGGGGCAAAAACCAGATCCGGCTCTCCTTTTCATTCGCCACCGATGATCAAATCAACGATGGTATCCGAATACTCGCGGACGTCATTCATGGTGAGTTGTTGGAACTCGGCGACGCATAAAACGAGTTGATCTTACTCAAAAGTTCAACAGCAGCCTGATTTCAATTTTCTTTAAGACTAGGCTGTTTGTTATGTCGCGTTGACAAGGCGACACGGTGTACGTATGCTGGCTTTGCGCTAAACGTACACTCTCGCCAAGTCAACCCAGATGGCTGGTTGACTTCGCCGGTAAGGCGAATTGATGAGCACTGGTCCCTTCATCAAAGAACGGTCGCGATCGGTCCGAGAAGCGACAGATGTCGTCTTTCTGATCGCTCAAATCGCCCAGCGTCGATTTGTCGGGCAGGTTCGCGCGCTTCAACAGACACGCAGACGGGCGCTCTCGATCGTCTCCGATCAACCGTGGCGACTGGG
>Ga0105046_10005527_pt1 | contig 20002 bp, 12 predicted proteins | sample MAT03_FD_78385 | JGI IMG/M metagenome (GOLD analysis project Ga0105046, IMG submission 78385) | Freshwater microbial communities from Lake Fryxell liftoff mats and glacier meltwater in Antarctica - MAT-03 (megahit assembly) | ecosystem: Environmental > Aquatic > Freshwater > Ice > Liftoff... | reverse complement strand
TATCGATACGGCCAAGGCGGAAATTCAACAGCTGCTGATGGATCGACACCATATTGCCGTCGGTCAGAAGCCAGATTTCGAAGTTGTCACGAGTGCTCAGTTGTCCGAACTGTTCGGAAAAATCACCGGCATTATGACGGCTTTGCTGGCGTCAATTGCGGGTATTTCGCTTCTGGTCGGTGGAGTCGGCATCATGAACATCATGCTGGTTTCCGTGACGGAGCGCACGCGGGAAATCGGCATCCGCATGGCTGTCGGCGCGAGAGGCCGTGACATCATGATTCAGTTTCTGATTGAATCGGTTGTCCTGAGTTGTTTTGGCGGGGCCATCGGCCTTGCTGTCGGAATTGGTGCTTCCGTTGGCATTACGAAACTCATCAATTCGATCAGCAGTGGAGCAGATTGGCCCGTTGTCGTTTCCATTCCGGCAGGCATCGTGGCGATGGTCTTCGCCGCCGTTGTCGGACTTGTCTTTGGTCTGTACCCCGCATGGCGCGCCAGCCGCCTCGACCCCATCGACGCGTTGCGATACGAGTAAACAGCCACCTGTTTGAGCCTGAGGCGTTAGACGATTCGACCTCAAGATCTCGGCTAGCGCCTCAGGCTCAGATGGCTTCTCTTCTGCCGCTTGGACTACAGTAGTTTCGACAGCACCTTGCCGTCATGGGCAACTTTGAACGGACGACCTGTTGGCGAATGCACGATCTTTTCGAGTGGCAGGTTGAGGGCCGAGGCAATCGTTGCGTTGAAGTCTGCTGGAGCAACTCCGTCCTGATCAACACCATGGCCGGCAACGTCTGACTTTCCGTAAAACTGCCCGCCCTTGATCCCGCCGCCTGCCAGAACTGATGAAAATACGGCCGGATGATGGTCACGACCGGCGTTGTAGTTGATGACAGGCGATCGACCGAATTCTGTCGTCAGGACAACAAGGGTTTCGTCCAGTAGTTTGCGATCCGCAAGATCTTTCAGCAGGTTCCCCATTCCGCGATCCAGAACTCCGGCTCCCGTCGGCAAAGTTGCACCGTTGTAAATACTGTTGTGCATATCCCAGCCACCGCATGTCACTTCGACACATGGGACATTGTTTTCTACAAGTCGGCGAGCCAGTAGACAGCCCTGACCAAAAGCACTGCGACCGTAGCGATCGCGGTCTTCTGGTTTCTCTTCGTTCAGATCGAAAGCCTTCAGTTCACCGCTTGTCAGCAGACTTGTGGCTTCGGCATAAAAATCGGAATACTGTTTGACGTTTCGCAGCGGATATCGATCGCGGAATTTGCGGTCAAAACCATCGATCAATGCCTGGCGCTTATCAAATGACGCAGCTGTCAGGTATTCCGGTGACTTTGTATTTTCGAGTCCTCGATTTGGATCACCGATCGGCAACGGACTGAATGTTGGATCAAAGAATCCCGCGCCCGGATGCCGTGCTGGCGCGCTGATGAGGACGGTATCAGGCAGCGATTTATTCTGACGCCCTTTGAATTGCTGTATCCACGGCCCAAGTGACGAATGTCGTTCGGTTGCGATTTGTTCATAGCTGGTTCGCATCAGATATTCACCGGCTTCGTGATCGCCGGTTTGTGTGTACATCGATCGAACCACCGCGAAGTGGTCGAACAGCCCCGCTAACGTTGGCAGAAACTCACTGATCTGAGCTCCCGGAACGTTTGTGGCAATGCCCCTTGTCTGTCCCTGATTTTCGTGCCCTGGTTTCAGGTCAAACGTATCGATATGCGTCATACCGCCGTTCATAAACAAATAGATCAGCCGCTTGGCTTTTCCGCCGCTCACTGCTGCAACGGCCTTTTCCTGAGCGGCTTTGCTGGTGCCGCCAAGGAACGGAAGAATACTAACTCCCAAAGTCGATTTGGCAGCGTATTCGACGAATCGACGGCGGTTGATGTCGTCAAGTTTTCTGAGCATAGTTCGCATGACGGGAATCTCTTACTGTGGTGAATTCAGACGACCTCAGGAGGGGACTGGAGTCCCGTCCTGCAAAGTTCGCTATTGAACAAACAAAAACTCGCGTGTATTCAGCAACGACCAGATCACATTTCCATAGCCCGCAGGACCAGCCTGGCTGATTTCATTCACTGCAAGTTTCTTTTCTTCCATGTCCGGCTTGCGATTCAGAATCGTCAGAAATACCGAATCAACACCATCATCGACAGTCTTTCGCTTCATGACGTTGTTGTAAATTGTCGAGTTGCTTTCCAGCAACATATGCGAAATCGGACCATTGAGCATGAACAGCACTTGTGGTACCGACCCTGTCGTGGACGATGCCGAAATCAACTCCCGATCGGACTGTCCGAACATTCGCAGAAAGTGATTGGCCGGTGCTGGCGACGGCAATTCGGAAGCTCGAGCCAACAACACACCCTTATAGATATAAGGAGCCTGGTATTTTCTTTGTTCACCGTCCACTTCGCGGAACTTTCTTTCTGCCTCCAAAACTTCTTCTGCCGAAGCCTTCGTCAAATCGAGATCAATGGCAGTTGTGCGGATTTCGGCCGGCATTTCTCGGTATTCGTCGGGAACTGCAAGCGTCAAGATCGAATCCCAGGCCTGTTCGGCCGTCATGCGACGCAGCAATGGACCTGCGAAGTGATACGGATCCCCGGCATTCGTTTCTTCGGCAGTTGACTGACGCTGATAGACTTCAGTGTTGTACAGGATTCGCAGGTATTCCTTCATGTCGAAATTGAGTCGCTTCATTTCGGCTTCCAGAAACGTCATCAGCTCCGGATTTTCAGCGACGGTACTGTCCATCATGTCATCCACAGGTTCGATCTGCCCCAGACCAAACGCTTGTTTCCACAAACGATTGGCGATCGTCAATGCGAATCGAGGATTGTCTTTGGATGTGACCCACCGGGCAAAGGCGTGACGCGGAGATTCGTCTTTGCCAATCACTGCAGGCTTACCAAACAACGATTTTGGCGGAACAACTTCACCGGCCTTGCCGTTGTCATAAGCATAGTTTGCCGGCAGCGTGATCTTTCGATCCACCTGATCGTTGACGATCATCATGCTGATGCTCAGCTGACGATCGAATCGGTAGGAGTTGTTTCGACGATCTTCCTCTTCCTGGACAATCTTGTCGTATTCTTCCTGCAGGCGATCATTCGGATTGCTCTCCCAATATCGCTTGTCGCCACCGCTGGTATTTGTCTGTGTGCCGAAGGTGAACGCAGCCATCTGATAGAACTCTTTCTGAGTCCACTTGTCAAACGGGTGATCATGGCACTGAGCACAACCAATGCGAGTTCCAAGAAAGATGCGCACGGTGTTGTTCATGTTGTCCAAAGGCATACCCGAGTCGCGCTGGACATAGCCGGTTGCTGGATTGTGCCACATCAGTCCGTCAGCACTCAACAGTTCATACACGAACTTATCCCAGGGCTTGCTTTCGGCCAGAGACTGCTTAATCCACTGGCGATATCCTTCGCCTCGAACGTTATTGTTCAGATTGTCGGTGTATCGCAGGACATCCGCCCAATAATTGAACGCATGACTTGCATAGCCGTCACTGTTCAGCAATTCATCGATCAGCATGGTGCGTTTTGCTGGATCAGGAGAGTTCAGAAATTTTCGTGTCAGGCCCAGCGTGGGAATCGTGCCGGTCACATCCAGATAGATGCGACGGACAAATTGCTCATCAGAGGTTTTCTGATTTGGTGTGGTTTTTGTTTTGGCATAATTTGCTGTCACCATCCGATCGATCTCAGCCGCCGATCGCAACAAATCTTTTCTCTTCGCCGTATCCACAGGCTTTGATTTCACCAGAAAGCGAGGCGGAGGATCTTCCTTTTTTTTGTCGTCTGTCTTCTTTGTCGGCTCAGGTGTCAACTCTCGAACCTTCGCTGCATCCGCGCTGGCTTCGGTCGGCATTTTTAATCGTTTGTACGATTGATTTCGTCCAGAATAGGCCGCCACAGATGCGGGATCCGCTGCAATTGCCTTTGTGAATTCTTCGACCGCCGCTTTATAAGATGCTTTACTGTGCAAAGCATATCCGCGATAGCAATGAGCCGGAGCGTTGTTTTCCTGCAGCTTGATAGCAGTATCGAAGCAGGCAATCGCCTCTTCAGTTTTTTCCTGATCCAGCAACGCCATACCTTTTTGAACATGGGCTTTCGCGAAGTTCGGATCTTTTCGAATTGCCATATCCAGATCTGCCATGGCTTTGACAGGGTCGCGGTTCAGAGCATACAGGAACGCGCGATCGCACAATGCATCGACAAGGTTCTCGTCCAGTGAAATTGCTTTCTCCAGATCTGCAATTGATTTCGCCGGTTCCTTCTTCGCCAGGTAGGCCGCCGCTCGACGCTGATAGGCAATGGCCAGATTCGCATTCAACTCAATCGCTTTACTTTCATCTGCCAATGCCTGATTAAAGTTACCCTTTACGCCGTACGCCAGACCTCGCATGCTGTACGCTTCAGCTGACTTTGCATCCGCGTTGATCGCTCGATTTGAACTGTTCACAGCTTTGTCGTATTCGTGTCGGGCCACATAAGCCAGAGCACGATTCAGATGTGCTCCGATATGATTGCTCTCTTCCAGTGTCGCAAAATACGCGCTGTCGATGGCGTCCAGATATTTGCCTTGCTGGTACAGCGAATGAGATCTCTCCGCATAAGCATTCGCGCGGTCGCGGAGTTTTTCAGGTTCGCGGCCAGTCAGCGCGGTGACAACATCGAAGTCTTTAATCGCGTTGTCGTATTCGCCTTTGCCATTGTAAACCATGCCACGTGCCACCAGGGCTCGGCCACTTTTTTCATCGATCTGCAATGCGGCGGTACAATCCTGCATCGCAGCGTCCCAGTCGCGGCTCTCCATCCTGCCCTTCGCAGCTGTCACAAGATCTTCAATTTTCTGACTCTTCGCATCCAGCACCGGCGGAGTTTCCGGCTTGGCTTGAAATGCCGATGCAGAATCGCCGGACATCAGCAAGACAAGAATCGCTCCAACGGTTACGGAAAACGAACACCGAAACATCCCTGCGTGCCGACCGAAACCTGCGATACTCATCGTCTGACCTCAACAGTGTTGCGAAACGAGCGACATCAGCAGTCAGGCCCATTATTTCTCATGGTAAGTCCGCTGACGTTTAGAATCCGCTAGTTTAGCGCTGATCTTCTGGACAGGCCAGCGAGTTGTTCCCGAATTTGGAACAAGCAGTAGAGATTTTATGCCACTTCCGGCAAAGCCAGACTTCACTGCAAACTCTGCCGGAAAAACTCTGAATCGCCCTCTGGGTGACTTCTGCGAAAAAGCGACCTGGTGCCGCGTCAAATCTTGATTTTGGGGTAGAGTTTTTTGAGTTTTGTCCGAGCGTTTTCGATGGTGAAGTGCCAGTCGACTCCACGTTGCTTCGTATTGGTTTTGTCCGACCAAGCTTTGATTTCTGACTGCAGGACATCGAGTTTGCCCAGCGGCTGGTATGTTCATTGAAGGATGCAGGGTTGAAGGCCGGCGGCTTGCAGCAACTGGAATCTTTCGTTCAAAAGTTTCGCCGTCGGCTGGGGATTCACAAACTCGACAGCGGCCTGAACATCGAACTCACCGATGCTGATGAGCCTGGCTGTGGCCGATACGCTGGCGGAATCCCCTGTGAAATGGGATCTGACTCGCAACGCACAACGGGAACTTCTGGAACAGCAACGCCGTGCCGCTCGAGCTGCAACCGATCGGCTGATGAAACTGACGCAAGTGGCTGATGAAGTGCTGGAGTTCGATCAACTGCGACGTCGGCTGCGGGACCTGCTGGGCGATGAACTCGGTCGCCAGCGACTGGGCGACTGGCGTTTCTTTGTCTCCGGCCGACGACAGCAACTGGCAGCAAAGGAATGGTTCACCGAAAAAGAAGTTACTGCGGTTGAAAACAAACTCCGAGCTAATCTTAAACGAGACGAGCGGGCTTATCCGACCGAAGCGATCGAGCTTGATCCGAACATCGCGTGGTCGTGGAACAGTTTGGGCAATCTCTACTGCGACTGCCTGCACCGCTTCGAGGACGCTGATGTCGCTTTTTCAAAAGCGATCGAGTTCGATGAAACCCGTATGCCGGCCCAGCTAAATCGCATCTTTCTTCAGCGGGACTTTCTGGGAAACCTTGAAGCCGGCAGACATTTAATGGACGCTTTGGCAGATGACACATCGTCGAATTGGCGGGACACTCTTCTACTGCACAAGGCGTTGTTTTTTGCCTACGATCAGAATTGGGGGCTGGCGGCGAGGCAGCTGTCACGTGCTCTGGATCTGCTCGAAAACGGACTGCCGGCAAATACTACTGACGACTGGATCCGTGCCGCTGCCGTGCTTTTGCATCTGAACTATGGTCGGCAACTGATGGTGCTCCTTGAGCAGCGTGGCGACGATCAGAAACTGCGGCCGTTCTAAGAAAGCGTTCGAGCTCACTTAATCGGCGACCGTCGATCACTGCTGAATGTTGCGGTCGAAGTCCGCCTCACCGCAGAATGGATCTTTGACCAGATCGCCTTGAGAAGAGAATGGTTGCCTGAATCAACAAAACGCAGCAACGGCGACGATAGGTGAAACAGTCTGAGTCGTATCCATCCGTATCGGGGCAGAGGCGGATCGACCTGGAATACCAACCAGCGACGATCTTCCCGTGATCAACGGCGAACTTGAGCAGAGGCAGATGGCTAGCACATTTATCAGCTCTGATATTTCGCTGCGGCTTTGTGTAGCACGCGCCAATTTTGCATCGTCGAGAAAATTTCTACGTTTCACCGGGTTTGACTATGACCGGATTCGGTGTCAAAAGCCATCCCTGGTGGCGAAACGAGCCGACGTGGTGTTATATTCAGCCGACTTAGGCGATGAATTCATGCCTACAATGGATTGAAGTCGGAAGAGGACCTTCAAAGATAGCGATGCTGGAAAAGCTTGCACTGCCGGAAGTGCGCGAACTAATCGCTGAGTCAGATCTGATCACACTGCGTGAAGTTCTGAACCGATGGTTGCCGGTCGATATCGCCGACCTGCTGAAAGACTTGTCATCAAAAGAAGACATCGTCGCGTTTCAATGTCTGGCTCCGGTACTTGCTGCCAGAACTTTCGAATACCTGCCTTTAGTTGCTCAGAAAGATCGATCATGTTCGCAAAGTCGGTCGCGACAGCGAAAGCCTGAACGCCGTCTACGTGACTGATGACGAAGATCATCTTATTGACGGCGTCGGCGATGGGAGCGTTCGAAGGCGAGATTCAAAAGGCGATCGTTCTCGCGTTACTATTTGGAGACTGCCGGCTCTGTTAAATAGCCGGGACTCAACGTGACCGGGACGGTCTGAGGCTTTGACGCATTGGCAGTACTGTCGCTGGATCATAATTGGCATGGTGCACGAAGCAGTGGCTTATTGCATGGCCGGTCATCAGCGACGTACCGATGGCCGAAAATCCTTGCCAACCAATGGCCATGTGACAGAGCCATTCGCTCCTTCCCAGGAAGTCATGACCAGAGTCAAGTTTCCAATCGGGTCTCAGGACTTTGCGAATTCGCCGGGAGATATTTTCTGCCCAGCCTTGCTGTGGTCTGAAGCCGTCAATGATCCACATTGCGTCCAGCAACGGTGTGCAGTTGCGGACACCGGGGCGGGCCGTTATTGCATTCGGGCTCTCCCCGCGCAGCAAATCAATCAGCAACCCCGTCCAGTCGATGCCACCGAGGTAACCCAGATGCACTGCCGGATTCGCACGAGGATTGGCGTCAATCAGATACGGAGTACCGTCGTCGTGATCCACGATAAAATCCAGGCCGAGGAAACCGGTCCAGTGCGTGGCTTTCGCCAGTCGTTCTGTGAGTGCCGCGATTCGAGGATGATTGATCGATTCTCGATGCGACGACGTGCCACCGTTTTCCGGAAAGCAACGCAGGGGACGATAAATGACTTCGCCGAGTTTGCAACCTTCGTGACACAACATCAGGGTATAGATGGCATCACCATGAATCTTCTGCTGGACAAACGGCGGCTCGGCGTGACGGCACGATTCAATGGCATGCCGCAATCGAAAACGCTCAAGCAGTTCCGGCATCGTATCGCAATATTCGCGGCCCATACTGTTGTTGCTGGCAGGCAGTTTCAGCACGACAGGAAACCGGAGTACACTGATCTCGCGTTCCAGTTCCAGTGGATTCGGGCGGGGTACGGTTGGAGGCGTCGGGATGTTCAGTTCACAGCACAATTCGTAAAGACTGGGCTTATGGTGCAGCCGCCACATCATCTCAAATGGGGCGAGCGGCAGTGACGTCAGGGATTCCACCTCGTCACGAAATTCTGCCAGCAACAGGGACTCTTCAAAAGTGGGCAGCAACATGTCGTAGGGCTGCGACCTGAGCTCCCGGATGAGAGCAGCAAGATACCCGACCGGATTGCGTGCCAGTGACGGTGTGCGCAACCACTTCGTTCGTGGTATGGACTTGCCGACGGACCACCAGTGATGATCGGCGACTGTCACATCGATTCCGGCTGCGGTCAGACTCTGAATCAGTCTCGCGGTGAAAAACATTGAGGAACCAGTCACAAGAACTCTCATGTTGCCCCAGAATGTTCGCAAGGTCATTGCAGAGTGTGTGACGGTGAATGGCTGAGCGGCGGATCTGATCGAGATGGCGCTGAGTTGTCAAGTGCCAGAGGGCTCATTAAAGAGTCACGGGTTGAAAAGGATTCTTGACAGGATGCTATGCCTAAAAGGACTTTGACGCCACGAATGTACTCCGTTTCATAAAAAGCCCGCTTGAATTCTTCATCCAACGCCACCAGAAGTTCCAGATGAATGTTGAAAAGTGAATCGTGAGCTTTCTTTCAGAAGGGCCGCTGATCGACTTCTGGCAGCCGTGACGGCAAATGGTAGCCTTCGCGATTCACGCGAATTCGGTACAAGCTGGCACCGGCCGTGATGTAAAGTAGGTTGAGATCTTTGCCTCGACCGAATCCGACGTTCGTTGGAACTTCGGTGGGAATATATGCCAGCTCTTTTCCATCCGGGGAATACACACAGATCCCTGGGTGATTCTCGGCTCGCACCGCGACGTAAAGGTTGCCATCTTTATCGACAACCAAACCATCCGGTCCGTCGAACGGCGAATAGTCCACCAGCACTTTGCGGAACTTCGCGGTCCCGTCATCGGCAAGATCATACGCCATCAATGCCATCATGCCTTTCCGCAGCGGGATCAATACTTTGTTTGCTTCAGTCGAGCCTGGGTCCGCGAGACGTTCAATGGCGGTTCCTCCATTATCGTTGCTCACGACATAAAGGGTCTTCTGATCCGGGGACACACAGACTCCGTTGGCTTTTCCAGCGTCTGTGATAATACGATGCAGCGAACCGTCCAGGTCGATGCGGTAGACTCCGACGACTGGCTGGTCAATGGGCTCATGGCCAAGGTATCGCGGATCGCTGAAGTAGATACGACCTTTTTCGTCGATTGTAATGTCGTTCGGAGAATTGAGCGGACGTCCTTCAAACAGACTGGCAATGATTTTCGCTCTGCCCGTCTTCATATCTGTTCGAGTCACACGGCGACCACCATAGTCCGCACCTTCGGCGACGATCATGTTGCCCGCTGCATCGAACTTGATTCCGTTCGACATCCCGCTGGGAGAACGAAAGATTGATGTCTCCTTCGTCGATGGATCGAACTTCCAGATGTAACCGGCGTCGATCGCTCCGTTCTTATCGCGCGAAAGATGCGAAAACGTGATCTCGCTGAAGTAAACCATGCCGTCGGGTGCCACGCTGACGCCCTCCGTGAGCACTTTCGATTCGAAGAGTTTTTCCAGCTTTGCATCGGCCGGAACGATTGGTCCCTGTGCCAGGCTCATGTGGCAACTGACGAGCACTCCGAAAAGTACGAAAAACAAACGGCATTGCGAATACACAGTGCAGGCGAACTTCATCTTGCAGATCCTTGGATTGGATGAGGGTGGGCAGGAATTCAATGGTACGCGATTTGACTCTAAAGTAGCAGGCTCACTCTGTGTGCCGTCCGCCGATGCACGTGTTTTCAAAGGCTACGGCACTTGGAAAGTGCCTGCTACTTTTAAAGCGTGTGCCATTGGGCGGGGTCTATCGTGTAGCATTACACAATCGTTTCCATTTTTCCACGAATGCGGGGCGATCCAGTACCTCCGGGTTGACAATTCCTCGCGGTTTCCGGCCTGATGCAAGATCGATCATGCCCTGACAGGCGGCTCGGCCAATGTCACGAAACAACTCTTCAGTCCATGCAATTGAATGTGGCGCAAGCAGGACGTTGTCGAACGCGGAAAACACTGACGGTTCGGTAAGCGGTTCGACTTGAAAACAGTCCAGGGCAGCTCCCGCGATTTGTCGCGACGTGAGCGCGTTGGCCAGCGCCGCTTCGTCAACGATGCCACCACGTGCTGTGTTGATCAGATACGCTGTTGGTTTCATCAATCCCAGTTCGTGTGCCCCGATCAGGTTGCGAGTATGTTCATTCAATGGACAGTGGAGTGAAACAAAGTCCGACTGCTCAAGCAGTTCTTTCAGTGTCACAGAGCGAACACCGAGTTCATTGACGATCGACGAATTCGCGAAGGGATCAAACACAAGTGGTTGTTTCATCCCAAAACCCGAAAGCAGTCGCACGAGTGACTGGCCAATTCCACCAAATCCGATGACACCCAGCGTTCTGTCCCGCAGTTCTGTTCCCATATACTGACTACGCTCGTCCCAGCGAGCTTCACGCACGAGTCGATCTTTTATCCGCAAATGATGCGTCAGAGCCAGCATCCATCCGACAGTCGCTTCGGCCACCGGGCGATCAACAGCGCCCGTCGTGATGAAGAGCAACACATTCGCCTCAGTACAGGCTTTGACATCGACGCTGTCGAAGCCCACTCCAAAACGACCGATCGCCAGCAGATCATCGCTCTGCGTAAGGCTATGAGCCGTCACGCGCGGCGTCAGCACAATCACTCCGTTCACGCCGACAAGTTGCTCCGGCTGAATCTCGGGGTTGTGAGCTGGAAACGGCCTGAACGCGATACGACCATCGTCTTCGAACAGGTTCAAGCCAATATCGCGGTATTTTGTGGCACCGCTGGCGTCGTAGAAATCAGCAGTCAGTGCAACGCGGAAGTCAGAAGTCACTTGTGTCATTCATCGGGGCCATGCCAGTGGAGCTCTCGTTTCACACAATGTTGTATAAGATGTCAAGCCCCGATGCCAATGTTGTGGGCCGCAGTTTTTCTATCATCGCCAGGGATTTCCTTCGATCGTTGCGCAGCGTTCATCGACCATGATCCGCTCAGGGCGCGGGCCGGCATAGACCCACAGCATCTCCATCGTGGTATTTGATTCGTTGATGAAATAGTGAACTCGCCCACGAGGCTGCAACGCGGTCGCACAGTCGTTCATGGCATACCTTCGCCCTTCCACAATGCACATCGCCGTTCCGGAGATGATGCAGATGGATTCATCAAAATCATGCACATGGGCTGGAAGTCTGCCGCCGGGGTGAAACAAACCATAACCGCCGCTCATCTCGAGTCCCGGCATCAGATCGGCGTTGAAGCAGTCAATGAATTCTGTATTCGGCCCGGCAGCGCTTCGCGGAGCTGTTGCAAATCGGTTGATCCGTTCTGCGCCTGTGACACCAGTCGAATCATTCGGCATGGATCGCTTCGAAAAGAATTTATCGACCAGAGTACGACCTGGAACATCGACAGCCATCGCAATATGCAGCACGGCGTTTTCCGTCGTCGATGTATTTCGAGCCGCATGTGCCTGACCGGCCCGGATCACCGCATTGTCCAACTTCTTCAGTGAGTAACTGCGGCCTTCCACATCAAGGGTGAAGGTGCCGCTCAGCAGCGTTATAGACTCGGTGAACGCATGCATGTGATATGGCAATATGGCACCAGGTGCGAACGTCACGATTCCGGTCGTCAGTGTTCTGGCCTGATTGTGATTCCCGACAAGACAATCAAAAACAACCCCCGGTGAGATCTCCTTCTTCACGCCGTGACCGACAGATATCATCACTTCGGCACGATCCGGCCTCATAGTCTCGGGAGGTCGGGGCAGCGGTGGTTGCGTCGCTTTCGTTTTTGTTTTTGGATCTGGTACCAGCGACGCCCGCAATGGTTGATCGCGGCCAACTGCGGCAAGCGAACCCTTCAGTGAGCGAAGGAGCATTCCGGTATCAGTCCCGACACAGATGGCTCGAAAACCCTGTGCCTGCCGTTCGTGGATATTGTCAATGCCGGTCGCGATCAGACCGCAATGCTTGCCTGCTGCGCGAATCGTGTCTTTGAGTCTCAAGATCTGTTCGGCAACGCCCGGTCCTTCCCATTGTCCGCGAAAACCAGCGGTTGAAGAAAAATCTGCAGGGCCAAACCAGAGAAGTTCCACGCCATCGACCTGACACATCATCGGTACTTGTCTTACCGCCTGGACAGACTCAATGATCGGCACCACAAGCACGTGCTCATTGGCTTCCTGAGCATGTTTCGCAATGCACTGTCCCCAGCCAGTGGCTCGTTCTGCACCAATGCCTCGTAGGCCTTCCGTTGGATATCTCGAATACGCGACTGCAAGCTTCAGTTGTTCGGCAGTTTCGATCCATGGGACGACAATTCCATCGGCACCGATATCCAACGCACGTTTGATCAATGCACCGTTGAGTTCTGCAATTCGCACCAACGCCACGGTGTCACTTCGCACTGTGGCGCGGATGTGCTCCGAGATTTCTTTCCAGTCCAGATGGCCGTGTTCCGCATCGATCACGACCCAATCGAGTCCTAACGCAACGGCCATCTCCGTGATACTGGGCGATTCCAGTGTCACCCAAAGTCCAAACACGGATTCATCGCGCGCCAGCTTCTGCCGGAGACTGCGAATAGCAGACGTTTTCATGAAGACCCTGACGAACGAGAAGTCACAGAGAACTTTGTGCGAATTGTAAGACTGTCGGGTGTGAGATGCGGACCGCATCACACCATAACAATCCAGAGCATCAGATGCTCCTTCATGAGTCGGCCTTAGCACAGCATTTTTTGTACTTTTTTCCGCTTCCGCAGGGACAGGGATCATTACGGCCGATTTTGGGGCTGTCGAGTCGGATCGTGGGCGTCACTCCCGAATGGTCCTCATAATCTTCATCATCGAAGTCATCGAGCGCCGGGAGAACTCCTGACTGTTCGAATTCCGTCAATTGATAGGGGCTAAGCCGATCACGCACACTCCGCCAAAGTTTTCTGAACTCTTCGTTGCCCGAAAGGTCGTCTTCGTCGTCCCAATCATCGTCGCTCCAGTCATCTTCCGAATCGCTGTCGTCGGACTGAGAACCAGTCCAATCCCAGACACGGAGCTCAGTCACCGTGTTCTCGATACGATCTGCGTGGTGGTTCTCAAGAGTTTGTGAGTACGTATTGTTTCCATTGGAAAGAGCTTCCTCAATCTCCTCTGTGCAGATCCAGATCTCTTCCATCTCGCCATCGTCACACGCTTCAACAAGGGTTTGGCAGGCCTGAGATGCCCCCAGATCCATCAACGAGTTTGCGATCCATGTCGTCAGGATTGTGTCAGCGGACTGACGGCTTTCCTGCAGCCAGTCGAGCAACAACGCAATCGCTTGATTGCGATCAATCTTGCCTTCGGTGACCATCCAGACGATCGCTTCGACCGTGTCACGACGTACGATCTCACTCACTTCGGGATTGCTGATGAGAGTCTTGAGTTGGTCAGGCGCATCAGCCAATCGCCCCAGAATCTGGGCCATGTCCTGATCAATGACGTCCAAAAAACAATCCACGACGTTCTTATCTGAGTCACTCAGGACGTCGATCAGCGTGGGAAGAATCTCCTGACCGCCGAACTCCGTCAGCAAATACAACGCAACAATGTGCGAATGAGTCTCCGGCAATTCGCTGTCAGCCGATCGACGTTTAGCGAGTTCCGGGACGCCCCGAATCATTTGGATCAGATGCGGTTTGATTTCTTCGCGGTGCTCTCTTGCCCATCGGATTGCATCCACTGGAAGATTCACAAACGGCTGGCAAATCTCGTCAAGGACGCTGTCCAGAGTCTGAACGACCTGCCGCTTCTGGTTGAACCACGGCAGCGAGCGAAGATTATCCGCTGAGATATTTGCGTCGTAGCGCAGAAAGAGATCTTTCGCTTCCTCAAAGACGGCCGCGCCTTTGGCCAATTGTTCTTCGAAGAAACTTTCGCCAATCCATGTTTCGTCCACCAGATCGGCCTCCTCAGCGGCTTTCACTTCGGTACTAGCCTCGTCAGCCAGAAGCAGCCCAAGCACCTCCACTGTTTTTGTCACAACGTGAGTATCTTCATTGTCGATTGCGGTCTTCAGCCGATCACGCAGAAACTGAATCGCGACTTCACGAGAGATACGTTGCCGACAAACCATCCCGAAGACTGCGTTCACAAAGGCACCACGCACATATTCATACACTTCCGGATCTTCGATCGCGGGTGCAAGCTGTTCTGGCCCTTTGGAAAGGCGAGCCGCAATATGTTTCAGATCTTCCGTGATGAAATCTCCGTAGAGGTCTTCTGCATCTGCGGAGCACATTGATAACAGGATTGCCGGAAAGGCCTCCTTCGCATCGAACTCCATCAGCAGAAACAAGGCTGCAATGTGACCCCATGTCGCGACAATTGCTCCATCCTCGCTGGCTTTTGTCGCGTCATGAATCTCGGTAATCAACCCGGGAATGATCTCGTCTCGGTGAAGTCTGGCGGCCTCAAAGGCGGCTCCCGGAAACACGTTGTCGCAGTGTTTCAGATCTCGCAGAATCTGGCCGCACGTCATCTTTGCCGACATGGTTATTGTCTTCCTTGAACTGAGGTTGGAAATCACTCTTAAATCACCTCGCATCACGCAGAGACGAGGCACAAAACGCGGTAAGCAACACAACAGTGGATTTGACGGCCAACTTTTCCACGACCTTAGAGGAGCAGCCGCAAGACGAACAGGGGGAGCCCCCACTTTTTGAAGTTTTACCAAAGTTCATGCGTTTCTGAAGTTGGCCACGAGAACGTGGTGCTGTCCAAATGTACCGTCCAAACAAAGAGAGTGGTACTTTGCTCAGCAAAGGCCCGTACTATAGTCTCGAACCGGATTCCGCTCCAGCTATCGCATCACCGTCAAAAGTTGGCCATCGTTCTGAATCGGAAATGACTTTGTCAGCGATGAGCCACCCGTCCGCACCGCGTCTATTCCCCGTTCCATTTTTCAAACCGATCTTCAGGTCGCGATATCGATACACGCCTTTAATAAATTCATGATTCACACATAACAGCTTTTGCTCCCTTTTGCCGCTAGTTTTTTAAAGTCGAAATTCTATAAAGCACAAACAGGGTCTCGGCGAATGAGGCGTCACTGTCTAATCATTCAGATCGAATTCAAATCTTGTGTTGGGAAATTAGGATGAATCGCTCAAGTCTTGTACTGTATTTCGTCTGCCTGACCTTTTCGCCGGTTAGTTTCGCAGCCGATTGGGCGCAGTTCCGTGGGCCCAATGCCAGTGGCGTCACGAATGATCCTCATGCACCATCGAGTTGGGGCACGAATGAAAACTTGCTGTGGCAGACCGACATTCCGGGCGCTGGGTGGTCCAGCCCGATCGTGATCGACGGCAAACTTTTTGTGACGACGGCGGTTACAGACGGGCCACAAAACTCGTCGAGCGATTATCGCTGGCAGGTCTTGTGTCTGGACTCGAAAACGGGAAAAGTTCTGTGGACGAAAACGGCTCTTGAAGGCAAGCCGCGGTTGGAAACCCATCGTGATAACACGTACGCTTCTGAGACGCCGGTCAGCGATGGGAAATATGTCGTCGCGTATTTTGGCATGATGGGAATATTCTGTTATGACCTCGACGGAGCATTAATTTGGAAAAAGGACCTGGGTCTTCACCCCATGGCCCAGGATTGGGGGACGTCCAGTTCGCCCACAATTCTTGACGGTAAAGTCTTCGTCCAGGTCGACAACGAAGAGGCCTCGTTTGTCGTAGCGATTGATATCCGAACTGGCGATGAAGTCTGGCGGCAACCCCGTGATGAGCGATCAAACTGGGGATCAGCGATCATCTGGGAGAACAGTCATCGCAAGGAGCTCGTCACCGGCGGGGCCGTTGTGAGATCGTATGATCCTGACACAGGAAATCTGCTGTGGCAGGTCGATATCAGCAACGGAGGCCTCAACGCGACCCCGACGGCCAGCGGCGATTTATTGATCGTGGGTCGAAGCGGCCGCGGCGGGACCAGTTTTTTTGCGATTCGCAATGGGACTGACGAGCAGCTGGCAACCGCAGGCGGTGGCGATTCCGCCTCCCTGGTCGCGTGGAGCACGGGCGATTTCGGCCCGAACCGAGCTTCACCGGTAATCGTTGACGGATTGATTTATTTGCTTGAAGGACGAGGCGGTAAAGCAACGATTGTGGACTCAGCGACTGGAGACCTGGTGACGCAAGGCCGTATTCCGGAAGCGGGCGAGTTTTGGGCTTCGCCGTGGTCGAATCAAGGCAAGATCTACTGTCTCGACGCCAATGGCCAGACCTTCGTCCTGCAACCGGGTCGAACGCTCGACGTGGTCGGAAAAAATGTTTTGTCTGCCGTTGATAATGTACGATTTTGGTCAACGCCCGCTTTGGCTGACGGAACGCTGTTTATCCGATCGAGCAACACACTCTACGCAATCGGCAGCAAGTGATCGCCTTCCAACAGCAGGATTCACTCATTCAGTTCCACTGTCCAGTACGCTTCGCTGATGAACCTTGACCAACTATCAATCCGCGATCCGCGCGAGGCGTATTGCGGTTTCCAGACCGGCCGCACCGGCTTGTGACGCAGTGGCATATGCGCCTGTTCCGGCGTTCGGTTGGCTTTGCGAGAGTTGCATTCGATACAGGCCAGCACGCAGTTTTCCCAGGACGACGTTCCTCCCTGAGCACGCGGCAGAACGTGATCGATGGTCAAATCTTCGCTCGCTGGCAGTCGCTCGCAGTACTGGCACATGAATCGGTCTCGCTTGAAGATGTTCCTGCGACTGAATGTCACTTTGTTCGACGGAACTCGGTCGTAGGACGTCAACACGATGACCTCCGGAACCCGCAGACGACTGGACTGCGTACGAATTGCCGGTTCATTTTCATGTGGAACCAGACGAGCCCAGTCGGACCATGTGTACTGCTGATAGTCATCAGGATTGACGATCCGCGCCGTGTCATTCCAAACCTTGACCAGAGACCTGGCCACGGTCGCGACACCGACCGGCTGCCAGTTCCGGTTCAGGACCAGAGTCGGTCGATTCAGGATTTCAGTAAACATAGTATTTCTCCGCAACAACAAGTTGAGTAAAGAAAGCAATCGGCGAATCGCATCGACATGATGCGTGCTGTTTCATGTGTGGCCGTGGTTTGATAGAACTCCATTCGCACAGATCCTGTCGGACGAAGCAGAACTTTTCAGGACATTGGCGAGATTGATCGTTTTAACATCGAGAGATTTAAGTCCAACGCTGAGGTGGCAGTATGTTGCTATTGAGCGAATCACAAATTCAAAACATGCTGGACCAACGTCGCACCGGGATGATTGTTGGTCTGTTGCTGATGGCATTACCCTTTGCATTGCCGAAGGGATGGGGCATTGGTTTCTTCTCAGGATTCACGCTTCTTTCGTTCAGCATCTATGGTTTATGGTTCCAGAGATGGCGTACCGAACCTGGTGTCTGGATGCTTGCAATTCTGCTCACAGTCACGCTGGGCACCTGCGGCCTGTACTTTGAGTATTTACATTGGCAAAAGTTTTTTGCGGCACCTGCACCGAATAAAATTGGTCGCATCATGACTTGGAACGAAATGAGACTGTCCATTGATGCAGCGATCGCCCTTCTGATTTTTTCTCGAACGGTAAAATTCGCCTTGTCTGTCGCTGTTGAAAACTGGAAGCGCACACGAATTGGTTAAAGGAACACAAGCCGACCCGCCGTGATCGCTGCGTCGGCGATTGCATCGTTGTAGGCTTGGTACATTACGATCGAGTCACGATCGAAGTCGGCGCGGATTTGTCTGTATTCGGACATTGGGTATCAGTTCTCTGGTGATGAGCGGAAGGAGCGGGGGTCGAACCCGCAAGGCATTTTTAAAGTGCTCGACCGGCTTCCAACCGGTTCCCGTCGCCAATCGGGTGGCCCTTCCAATTCTGCTCGATAACTTGTGCGTGGCTGCTTAGTTAGACGGCGAAAGCCCGAATTCTCACGAATCCGGCTACAGAAATCCTTCACGGCGATGCCTGAAAGGGCAACGCAAACCTGCATTGCGGAACCCTGTCAGGGTTCGTGTTCAGACGGAACAGCACAAGGTCATTGAGGGCAAGGAAATTGAGGGTAAGAAAATTTAACGAACTCCGAGCACACTAATTTTCTTACCGCGAATTTTCTTGCCTAAAAAATGCGACCATGAATCATGCTCCAGTTGCCCGCGAATCTGAGCTGATCATTCAATTCTGCCGACGCCTGCGATCAGTACGGCGAAATCGTCGATACTCCGTGTTTCATGCCTCACTGGGCTGCAGCACAGGCCCCACCGCATCAGACTGTCGATTTAATCCCAACCCGAAGCGTCAGCGAGGGATGCTTGGCGAGAAACGCAGGAAATTTTATCCCTCACTGACGTGTCGGGATGTGAAAACCCACGAAATCGACAGGCCCCACCGACTCAGGTGAATTTTCAAATTGCGGGGGCAGGAATCGAACCTGCGGACCCGTCGTTCAAAGCAACGGATTTCTACCACCAGAAACTACCCCGCATCGTTAAGAGTGCCCTGCGGGAATCGAACCCGCCTGTCCAGCTTGGAAGGCTGGCACCTTTGCCGCTCGGCCAAGGGCACGTGTGAATTTCGAATTCCGAATGACCAAGAACCAAGAACCAATGATTCGCTGAATTGTCAAAGATCCATGAATAGCCCGAGAAGGAGTTGAACCTTCGTTTCCGCCTTATCAGAGCGGAGTCTTCAACCGTTGGACCACCGGGCTGGTAATAGGCCATAGGTCGGAAGCATTGGGCTGTAGGAAGAACTTGCAAATAAACTGCGAGCTCTAGCCAAGGCCAGTCTTTTAAAAACAAAGTAGCAGGCACACTCCGTGTGCCGTCCGCCAATTCATGTGTTTTCAAGGGCTACGGCACTTGGAAAGTGCCTGCTACTTTCTAAATCGAGTGCCATTGAGCACTAGCCTACAGCCTCAAGTCTCCAGCCTTTTTCCGTTGACCCATGATCAGGTAGGACATCGCAGCCACGAAAAAAGCCCGATGTCAAGGTGACACCGGGCTTTGGGAGATGGTCTCCGAATGCGGCCAGGGTGTCACAAGCGCGGAATCTGGGTAAGGATCGATGTTTCATCATTGAAACGCATCGATTGATCGGAATACCGCCCTGTACCCAGGCATTTGCTTATGAAACTTGACCGCAAGAAACACATTGAACTCAGACTCCAAAATTGCGTTTGATCCAACTGGCTCTTGCCAGCTGGTTAACCTTTGAGACGCTCGACCACGCGAAATGGTTCACGGACTATTTGAGATTTTGTTCGTGGCAATCAGGATGCGTATGAAACCCATTTGCGTCAGGAATATCATCAGGAAGTTGATCAAGGGCCAGGCGTTCCAGGTCTTCGACAAACTCATTCAGGAAACGATGCGTGTCAGCGAAATTGATCACGGTGGCATCAGTGCGAAGACTGATCGAAAGCTCGCCCGCATATTCGCCGATCGACACGGCCGCTCGTGTATTGGGCCGTACAGGAGCCACGCCGGTGATGCGTTCCACAAGCACATTTCCGGCGATCCATTTGCCATCGCTGAGCGGAAATCTTCCGCTGAATCGTCGTCGCACGTCGCCGATGTTGGCGATCACGGCGGTGCTGAGACACGACTTGAGTCCCAGAAACATCCTCATGCCACGCGGGAACTTCCGCAGC
>Ga0105046_10005525_pt1 | contig 20004 bp, 17 predicted proteins | sample MAT03_FD_78385 | JGI IMG/M metagenome (GOLD analysis project Ga0105046, IMG submission 78385) | Freshwater microbial communities from Lake Fryxell liftoff mats and glacier meltwater in Antarctica - MAT-03 (megahit assembly) | ecosystem: Environmental > Aquatic > Freshwater > Ice > Liftoff... | reverse complement strand
CTATTTTTCTTTAAATAGCCCCACTATTCGCAGAAAAATAGTGTTGTCTGATGAAAAAATGGTTGACCTAAAATGACTAAGTTATTGGTGCCGCGTTCCTTGGCATATTCCTTGCCATTCCTTCCCCTATCTTTGCGCGTCATTCGGCGCTGCTGTTACCTTCCAATGGACGTTGCCAAACGTCCCCTATTTGACAATCAATGACTAAGAAACGTGTACTTGTTGCCGGCGCGGCCGGTTTCATCGGCTCGCACCTGTGCGACCGCTTTTTGGCTGAGGGATACTCGGTCATCGGCATGGACAATCTGATCACGGGCCACCTCGCCAATATCGAGCACTTGTTCAAAAACCCGGATTTCGATTTTTACCATCACGATATCACCAAGTTCGTGCATGTACCGGGGCAGTTGGACTACATTCTCAACTTCGCATCGCCCGCCAGCCCGGTCGGGTATGTACAAATGCCCATCCAGACCCTGAAAGTTGGCGCACACGGCACCCACAACCTGCTGGGGCTGGCCAAAAACAAAGGCGCACGCATCTTGATGGCCTCTACCTCGGAAGTATACGGTGATCCGCACGTGCATCCGCAGGTGGAAGAATACTGGGGCAATGTGAACTCCATCGGCCCGCGCAGCATGTACGACGAAGCCAAACGTTTCCTTGAAGCCATCACCATGGCTTACCATACTTATCACGGAGTGGAAACGCGCCTGGTACGTATTTTCAACACTTACGGCCCGCGCATGGACGTGAACGACGGACGGGTTCTGCCTGCGTTTTTCAGCCAGGCGATTCGCGGCGAAGGACTGACGGTGTTCGGAGACGGCTCGCAGACCCGCTCATTTTGCTATGTGGACGATCTGGTGGACGGCATCTACCGCTTGTTGATGAGTGACTATCACCTACCTGTCAACCTCGGCAACCCGTCGGAGATCACGATGATGCAGTTCGCCCATGAAATCCTTGAATTGGTGCAGAATCCGAAAGCGTTCATTGATTACCGCCCGTTGCCGCAAGACGACCCCAAGCAGCGCCGCCCCGACATCACGAAAGCCCGCGAACTCCTGGGCTGGGAACCGCAATTCGACCGCGCCCAAGGGCTGAAACTGACGTACGAATATTTCAAAAAAGCGGTGACGTTGGACTGAGGACGTTGGACTTTGGACTCAGTCCAACGTCCAAAGTCCAACATCCCCAGTCCAACGTCCAACGTCCTCAGTCCAACATCCATACAACATGAATATCCTCATCACCGGCGGCGCCGGATTCATCGGCTCGCACGTCGTGCGGCGTTTTGTTCAGAACTATCCGCAGTACCAGATCGTCAACCTTGACGCGCTGACGTATGCGGGCAATCTTGAAAACCTGCGTGACGTAGAAGGGGCACCCAATTACACGTTCGAGCGGGGCGACATCACGGACGATGTTTTTTTGAAAAATCTGTTTGAAAAATACTGCTTCGATGGCGTCATCCACCTCGCCGCCGAAAGCCATGTAGACCGCTCAATCACAGATCCGCTGTCGTTTGTGCGCACCAATGTGCTCGGCACGGTGAATTTGCTGAATACCGCGCGGCAGGCCTGGAGTGGCGACTTTGAGGGCAAGCGATTTTACCATGTCAGCACCGATGAGGTGTTCGGTTCTCTGGGCGAAGAAGGCTTTTTTACCGAGACGACAGCCTACGATCCGCGCTCGCCGTACTCGGCTTCGAAAGCGAGCAGCGACCATTTTGTGCGGGCCTACTGGCATACTTATCATTTGCCGACAGTAATGTCCAATTGCAGCAACAACTATGGTCCCAATCATTTTCCGGAAAAACTGATCCCGCTGGTGATCAACAACATCCGCCAGGGAAAACCGCTGCCTGTGTATGGCGATGGCAAATATACCCGCGACTGGCTCTGGGTGAAAGACCATGCTTCCGCCATTGACACGATTTTCCACCGGGGGCGCGACGGCGAGACCTACAACATCGGCGGCAACAACGAGTGGAAGAACATTGACCTCGTGGAAAAACTTTGCGACATTCTGGATGAACTGCTCGGCAATGCGCCGGGTACGTCGCGAAAACTCATCACGTTCGTGAAAGACCGCCCCGGCCACGATCGCCGCTATGCCATTGACGCATCCAAAATCCGCGACGAACTGGGTTGGGAACCCTCCGTTCGATTCGAAGAGGGTTTCCGTCAAACGGCTCAATGGTACCTCGACAACGAAGCCTGGCTACACCATGTCGTTTCGGGCGAGTACCAGCAGTTTTACGCTGAACAGTATGGGAGTTAATAGTTTGAAGTTTGAGGTTTGAAGTTTGAGGTTCGAGGGGCCTAAAACTTTCGCTGACTGCTGTTTTTACTTCTATGGTCTATCTGCGGAGACCAATGGTTGGAGCTGTCGTATTTTTCCCGGAAATTCATTTTTCACTATAAATACAGCATGAAACAACTGTTTTTCGCATTGGGCCTGGTCTTCTGTACTCATCTGGCCGGTGCTCAGGACCTGCCGACCGATCTGAACGGCTATAAATTCACGCCTTTAAAAAAATTGAGCGTCACCCCTGTTTGCAACCAGAACAAATCGGGTACTTGTTGGGTGTACAGCACCAATTCTTTTCTGGAAAGCGAACTCCTGCGCATGGGAAAGCCAGAGACCGATCTGAGTGAAATGTTCGTGGTTCGGGCCGGTTACCTGGAGCGGGCCGACAATTATGTACGTCGCCAAGGCGCCGCAGCGTTCGGACAAGGTGCTGAAAACCATGATGTGATGAACATCATGCGTAAATATGGGATTGTACCGCAGTCCGTTTATAGCGGCTTTCCGGTAGAAAGCGGCTATGACAAACCAGTGCACGGCGAAATGGAAGCAGTGCTGAAAGCCATGCTCGACGCCATGATCAAAACGCCCGACGGTAAGCTCAGCAAGATGTGGAAAAAAGCCTATACCGGGGCACTGGATGGTTATTTAGGTACTCCTCCATCGGCCACTTTTCAACTCGACGGCAAATCTTATACGCCTCAGTCGTATTTCCAAAGCCTCGGCATCAATCCCGACGATTATGTGGCTTTTACATCTTATACGCACCACCCATTTTACAAACCATTTACGCTCGAAGTGTCGGACAACTGGTCGAATGGCCAGTTCTACAACGTGCCGCTCGATGAATTTAGCCAGATCACCGAAAATGCCGTGCTGAAAGGTTACTCAGTGCTGTGGGCCAGCGACGTAAGCGAAAAAACATTCTCCGCCAAAGAAGGCCTGGCGCTGATGCCGGAAAAAGCCTGGGCGGACATGAGCGCGGGTGCTCAGGATTCTATCTGGAAAGTACCGGTAAAGGAAAAATGGGTCACGCAGGAAGAACGTCAGCAAGGCTTTGATGAACTGACCACCACCGATGACCACGGGATGCACATCACCGGCATGGTGAAAGACCAGAACGGCACCAAGTATTACACGGTGAAAAACTCGTGGGGCACTACCGTCAAAAAAGAAATGGGTGGTTACCTCTATGTTTCCCAGCCTTATTTCCGCTCTAAAACGATGTCGCTCATGGTGCACAAGGATGCTATACCGACACAGATCAAGCAAAAAATAGGAATGTAACTTTATCCTATTCCAAACTTCTGCGCCATCACATACGCGAATACTGCGAACACGACGCTGCCGATGAGGATGCCCAATGAAGTGGGCCGGTCGTCGCTGGTCTTCACCATAAATGCCCCGGCTACAATGCCCCCGATCGCCAGCAGGTACCAGGGAATGATGTATTGCACCAGACAGAACACAGCAAAGGTGGCGGCAGTACGAAGGAGAACTGGAAAAATGGATCGCATAGTAAAACAGTTTATCGGCGGGCGAAGGTAAGTCCTGGGTGTTGGTTCTTGGTTGTTGAACTTAAGAACTAAGACCCAAGAACCGCCAGCCGCATGGCTTCCGCTTTCACCAGGCATTCTTCATATTCCTCTTCTGGCACAGAATCAAACACAATGGCTCCTCCGACTTGTATGGAAGCGTACTGATCCGCAGCATTGTACAAAATGCTGCGGATCACCACGTTGAAGTCAAAATCGCCTGTTGGGTCGAAGTATCCCACGGATCCCGAATACAACCCGCGCCGGGTGTGCTCGTACTGTTCGATGAGCAGCATCGCCATCACTTTGGGTGCACCGGTCATGCTGCCGGGAGGGAAAATGGTCATTTCGTCGGTTGCCGATGGCAAGCCCTCGCCCACCACAGTCGAAATCATCTGATGGACCGTCTCAAAGGTGTGGATGCCGAACAATTCTTCTACCTGTACGGAACCGGGTCGGCAGAGGCGGGCCAGATCGTTGCGTACGAGGTCCACGATCATGACATTTTCGGCGCGGTCTTTTTGGCTGTCTGCCAGTTCATGGCGGATGCGTTCGTCTGCTTCCCGCGTTTTGCCTCGCTTTCGGGTGCCTTTGATGGGTTGGGAGATCAGTTTTTGCCCTTGTTTTTTTAAAAACCGCTCCGGGCTGCCGCACATTAAATAGCGGTCGTGCCAGCGCATGAATGCAGCAAACGGCGCCTTCGATAATACATTGAGTCGCGCGAACACCGATACCGGATCCAAGTCGGCACCCTCCATAAAAAACTCCTGGCAGAGGTTGACCTCGTATACATCGCCTTCGATGATGTGCTGGCGGATACGCTCGACCGTTTCCAGGTAGTCGGGTTTGGGTAAACGGGGTTCTAAAGTTTGAAGTTTGAAGTTTGAAGTTTGAAGTTTGAGTGTTTGAAGTTTGAAATTTTTGATTTCCTCAAAAACTTCCTGCGGCAGATGATGGAGTGTATGGATTTCAATCTGGCCGTTTCGAATACCGACGACTGTTTTGGGTTGAAAAAAAACAAGGTCGGGAAGAGCGATGCCATCAAAATGGCCGGAATGAAGCCGTTCGATCTCGTTTTTCAGGTCGTACCCAAGAAAGCCGAACAACCAATCCTGTTTATCGCGTCGAAAGTTTTGGAGCGCCGTAAGTGCTTGTCCGGCCTTTTGCTCAATAATATCCGCAGCACCTGCTCCGACGAGGCATTCCCAGGTTGTATAAGCTTGTGCAGCGTGGCCATTGCTGTCCAGATAGATCGCCACATCATGTGCTGCTGCCCAGTGGAGCAGTTGTTGTTTCCAGAAAAACAGATCGTTGAGCGGGAAGGTGGCGCTGTGTCGCAAGGGTTGAGCGGGTTAGTTGGACTGTTCGATCACTTTCATGCCGCCCGGCCATTCTATTCCTGCAGCTTCTTCAACAGAAATTTTCCAGACCAGGGCTTTCATTTTCAACAATTTATCAGCGGATTCACTCTGGCGGATGGCGATGTCCAGGTGACCCGCATCACCGTATTCTTCCTTTAAAATTTCAAGGCCGAGTTTTTTTACCGCATTCATCACATTGGGCATAAGGGCGTAATCGAAGTGCAAAGCAAAATGATCGGACACGATTTTTTCTTCGATCGCAGCGGCCCGAAGGGCATCGGCAGCGGCTTCGCGGTAGGCATTGATGAGGCCGGAAGTGCCGAGCAGCGTTCCCCCAAAGTAACGCACGACGACCACCAGGACGTAGGTCAGTCTGAAGGAATCAATCTGTCCGAGAATGGGGCGCCCCGCTGTACCGCTGGGCTCGCCGTCGTCGTTGGCGCGGAAACGATTACCATCTGGTTCGAAGCGCCAGGCAAAGCAGTGGTGCCGCGCTTTGAAATGCTCTTTCCGGAGTGCTTCCAGGTGCCTCAGTGCTTCTTCTTCCGTGCGCACCGGCCACGCATAGGCGATGAATTTGCTGCCCCGGTCTTTGAATTCTCCGGTAGAAGGCAAGGCGATGGTGCGATAGGAATCTGTCATTCAGGTTACTGTGCAGGCTGATGACGCAAAGGTAGTCAGGAGACACGTTTACGAAACTTTTTTAAATTTCGTAAACATAATCATCTGATAATCAATCCATATTATCTCGCCATTAAAAACACTTTCACGACCGCCCGAGCATCCTTGGCTGCCTGGTCATTGTAGCGGGGGTTGCTGGGGTTGGCAAAGGCATGGTCGGCATTGTAGCGGTGCACCGTCAGCGTTTTGCCAGCGGATTTCATGTTCTGCTCAAACTCGGAGACGACCGCATCGTTGATCCACTTGTCTTGCGAGGCGTGGATAAACACGACATCGGGCGAGAGCATTTTCAGTTTGGCGATCTCCTTTTCAGGCATCCCGTAATACATCACGCAGGCTTTTACTTTGTCTTTCAGCAGCAACGAAGCTTGTAATGACCAGCCGCCACCGAAGCACCAGCCCAGTGTGCGGAAATCGGCCTTTTTACCGGCGTATTTGGCGGCGCCCAAAATGATCGCTGCGGAGCGGTCGCGGTCGTTGGCCTGCATCAACTTACCCGCCTCGTCCGGGTTGGTGGCTACCTTTCCGTCATACAGATCGGGAGCCAGCACGTTGATTCCCAATTCTTTGCACCACATGTCGGCTTCTTTTTTGACGTAAGCATTCAGCCCCCACCATTCCTGAAATACAAGGAGGTATTTATTCGATTTTTTCTTGGGCTTCACCAGATATGCTTGCGCACCGGCGCCGCTGCTGGCGGGGAATTGCACCATTTTTCCCATAAAAACCGAATCGGTCGGAGCAGGCGTTGCGTGGGCGGCGCGAAAGGCCGGGTCACTGCTGAATGCGGCAAATTCTTCCACAGCGGCATTCGGGTCATGGCACATGGGAATGCTGTTCTGTTGCTTGCAAGCCGTGAACAGAAATAGGGAAAGTGCAAAAAGGAGAAAATTTTTCATACAAAAGGTTGAAAATGATGATGAAAGGTGTTGAAACACCCATTGTAAACTGCAACTGCGTTCCCAAGCGGAATGTTTTACTTTTGCCAGCAAAACGAGCAAAATCTTTCATCGCATCGCGTTCAAAATGACATCTACCAACTCTAACTATCGCTACCAGATCACCATTATCGGGCTGCTGTTTTTCATTTTCGGTTTCGTGACCTGGCTCAACAGTATTCTGATCCCTTTTTTGAAAAAATCGTGTGAGCTCACCGATCAGCAATCGTATTATGTGGCGACTGCCTTCTTTGCCGCTTATTTTTTTCTGGCTTTACCCGCTTCGTGGATACTCCAAAGAATCGGTACCAAGAACGGGATGGCGACCGGGTTGAGCATCATGGCGTTGGGTTGCTTGCTGTTCATTCCGGCAGCGGGCGCCCGGAGTTTCCCGATGTTTTTGACGGGTTTGTTCATCCAGGGAGCCGGTCTGGCGTTGTTGCAAACAGCCGCCAATCCTTATGTGAGCGTGATCGGCCCCCTTGATTCGGCCGCCAAGCGTATCAGTATCATGGGCATTTGCAACAAAGTAGCCGGTATTATGGGCAATCTTCTGCTCGGTGCGGTGTTGCTGAAAAATGTAGATGCCATCCAGCAGCAGATTGACACGGCCGATGCGGCCACTAAAACTGATTTGTTGAATGCCTTAGCGAGCCGGGTAGAGACGCCTTACCTGGCATTTGCAATTGTTCTGTTTATCATTGCCGTAGTCATCAAAAGATCGTCGCTTCCTGATATTTCGGTACAAGTCGCTGATTCCAGTGACGGGGATACGAATTTGTCGCGTGGCAAAAAAAGCGTTACCGAGTTTCCGCACCTGTGGCTGGGAGCAGTGGCCATTTTCATGTATGTCGGTGCAGAGGTGATGGCCGGCGATTTGATCACGGTATATGGCACGAACCTTGGCTTCTCAACAGATCAAAGCAAGTTTTTCACTTCCTTCGGACTGATCGGTCTGTTGCTCGGCTATATCACCAGCATCGTGCTGATCCCCAAATATATAAAACAGGAAACATGGCTTACGGTGTCGGCCATATTAGGGTTGCTATTTGTAGTGGCATCTTACCTGAGCACCGGAGCGTTGGCCGTTGGTTTTCTGGCCGCATTGGGATTCGCGAATGCAGTTATGTGGCCCGCCATCTTCCCGCTGGGCATCCGGGACCTGGGCCGCTTTACCAATACCGGATCGGCCTTGCTGGTGATGGGCATTGTCGGCGGTGCGATCATCCCGCCGTTTTACGGCTGGCTCTATGAAAAAGCGAATGTCGGGTTGGATTTCCGTTCGGCCTTTCTGGTCATCATGTTGGTTTGTTATACCTACATTTTATGGTTTGGGCGCAGCGGGCATAAAATTGGTACGAAATAACGGAAGCACATGAAGCATATATTAATTCTCCTCCTCCCGGCCCTGTTCGCGGCTTGCAGCAATCCCAAAGTGACACCCACGGCCACCCTGATTCTGGTCAATGGTCACTTTTTTACCGCCGATTCCCTGTACACCGATGCGACGGCGGTGGCCATCGCAGGCGACCGCATCCTGGCGATGGGTACCGATGCGGAAATGAAAAAACTGGCGGGTGAAAAGACTGAAGTGCTTGATTTGCAAGGTGCTTTCGCCATGCCCGGCTTCATCGAAGGACACGGCCATTTTTCAGGTCTGGGAGGTAGTTTGCAAAACCTGAATCTTCTGAACACCAAAAGTTGGCAGGAAATCGTCGGGCTCGTGGCAGACAAAGCCAAGGCGACTTCGACGGATGACTGGCTCGAAGGCCGGGGCTGGCACCAGGAAAAATGGACGACTTCGCCAGGCCGCACCGTCAATGGCTACCCTTACCACGACCTGCTGAGCGCGGTTTCGCCCAACAACCCCGTGATACTTTATCACGCCAGCGGGCACGGTCTGATTGCCAACAACCGGGCGATCCAACTGGCCGGGATTTCCAGGGAAACACCCAGTCCCATTGGTGGACGCATCGTGCGAGACGCGAGTGGTAATCTCACCGGTGTGTTTGAGGAGAACGCCATGGCGTTGATTGAAAAACCATTTTCAGACTGGAAAAAACGCCGCCCGGAAGCGGAGCGCACCGCTGCGTTTGAAAAAACCGTCCGCCTGGCCGCGCAGGAATGCCTCGCCAAAGGCATTACCTCCTTTCAGGACGCTGGCAGCAGTTTCTGGGAACTGGCGCAGTACCGCCGCATTGCCGAGAGTGGGCAACTTCCCCTGCGCCTCTGGGCGATGGCTTCCCAACCCAGCCAGTCAGAAATTGATCAACTGTCCAACTTTCCGCAAGTGGGCCTGGGCAATGGCCACTTCACTTGTCGTGCTGTGAAATGTTATCTGGACGGCGCGCTCGGCTCCTATGGTGCTTGGCTGCTGGCACCCTACACCGATAAGCCAGATTCGTATGGCCAGAATACCACTCCGCTCGACAGCATCGCAACCGTTGCTGCTGCCTGCCAAAAATACGGCCTTCAATGCTGCGTCCACGCCATCGGTGATCGCGCCAACCGGGAAGTCTTAAATGTTTTTGAGTCAACAGCCAACAGTCAACAGTCAACGGTCAACGGCCAACAGTCAACAGCCAACAGCCAACAGTCAACGGCCAACAGTCAACGCTGGCGCATCGAACACGCCCAACATATTGACCCTCAGGATATCCCGCGCTTCGCCCAACTCGGTGTGATCGCATCCATGCAGGCCATTCACTGCACCAGCGACGCGCCATTTGTGGTCAAACGGCTGGGCGCTGAACGCGCCCGTACCGGTGCCTACGCCTGGCGCAGCCTGCTCAACGCCGGTGCGCATTTGGCTAACGGCACGGACGCTCCGGTGGAAGATGTGAATCCCTTGCCTTGCCTGTATGCTGCTGTCACGCGCAAGCGGGCCGATACGGGACTGGAATTTTTTACGGAACAAAAGATGACCCGGCAGGAAGCGCTCTTGTCTTACACGGTCTGGAATGCCTACGCTGCATTTGAGGAGCAGGAAAAAGGGTCGCTTGCGCCGGGCAAGTATGCCGACATTATCGTGCTATCCAAAGACCTGCTGCACTGTCCACCGGAAGAAATTTTACAAGCGAAAGTGCTTAAAACCATCGTGGGGGGCAAAGTTAAATTTGAACAATGATGTTGCACGAAAACCGGGTGCGACTCCAAAATTTGTGCTACCGCCCCGGTTTTTTTGAAGCGGGCACTCTTTTTTGCACAAAATCAGCGATTTAGGATAAATAAAAATAAAAGGTGGCGGATGTTATCCGGGAAAATCTACCTTTGCTCGCATCTTATCACCAAATTTTCTTTCACTAAACAAGCGAAAAGGTGGAATACGGGTATTTTAAAAGGAGAGATAACAGCGGCGATTCACGCGAACGGACCGACAACGATCGCGAACGGACCGATAACGATCGCGAACGGACCGACAACAACCGCGAACGGGTTGACAACAACCGCGAACGGCCCGACAACAATCGCGAACGGCCCGACAACAACCGCGAACGGCCCGACAACAACCGCGAACGAGGTTACGATCGCGATCGGGGAGACAATCGTGACCGAGGCACCAGTGGCGGCGGCGGATTCAATCGCGGTGGCGGTGGTGACCGGGGCGGCTACGGCGGCGGCGGTGACCGGGGCGGTGATCGCGGCGAGCGCACGGAAGAAGAAAGCGTGTTTTCCAAGCGCGTTCGCGCTGGCAAGCGTCGCACCTACTTTTTGGATGTGAAAAAAACACGTGGTGAAGATTACTTCATCACGATTACGGAGAGCACACGCCGGGAGGATGGCTATGGCTACAAGCGGCATAAGATTTTCCTCTACAAAGAGGATTTCAATCGTTTTGTATCTTCCCTGAACGAGGTGGTCAATCACGTTAAAACTGAATTGATGCCTGAATTCGATTACGAAGAATTTGATCGCCGTCAGGCCGAATGGGAAGCTCAAAACCGGGACATGGATGATGACCGCGATCCAATGCCACGGAATGAAGATGAAGACAGCAATGAGGACGAGAGCGACGACAAAGACGACAAAGACGACAAGGCGGACGAAAAGCCGCCCAAGGAAAAAGATGAAGATGATGTGAACTGGTAAAAGTTCAACAACATGGATAATGTCCCGGGGGATATTGAAAGCAGGTGAAAACCTGTTTCCGATATCCCCCGGTCTGTTTTAATTTAACCTGGAGCGACTCCGCTTCCAGTATTTCGCCTTTCAGAGTAAGCATTCAGGACACCTAGTTGTCCCCACACCCATGCTGCAATGCAAGTATCGTGCAGCAGGTTATTGACAAGTCCGTGGGCAAAAAAAGTGGTGAGACTCAACAGGATACTTAAATAGATCCACGCCTCTCCGTCTGTCTGACCTTTCAAATAACCCGCTCTCAGACTTCTTATACATAGATACAAGGCGGTCGCTGCCCAGGCCAGCCAAAGCGCAAATCCCGGCCAACCCGTCTCTGCCAATGCTTGCCAGTATTCGGAATGTGTACTACCTCCCCGCCCATAAGTATCGGGATTGTGGGTGTATACAGGCAGGCCTACACTGATGCGGGTCATTTCCTCCCGTCGCTGGAATGGCATGTATTGAAATTGAAAAGTGCCCGGTCCAAAACCTGTCATTGGGCGTTCTGCCAACATCCGGGCGGCGCATGCGTAACGATTGAACCGTTCCAGGGTAGAGACGTCCCTGGATGTTCTGGTTTTCGCCGCTTCAAAAAAATTTTCGCGAAAAAAAAGCCCCCCGGTCAACAGGAGCGTCCCGACAACGATCCATTTGCGCCAATGTACCTGCCCGGTCAAAATAATCAACCCTAAAAATCCTGCTAGCAGCAGAGAACCCCATGCTGCGCGGCAATAACACAATGCAATCCCGACAAGAAAAAGACAGCAAGCGCCGATCAACAGCAATCTGGTAAAAGGAGAGGCGCGCCAAAAAAGAAACAACAACCCACATAGACACATGGCCAGCATGGCAGCATAGACGGTGTGTTCCTGAAAAAATGGCATGGGTGACAACAATGCCTGGTCGGCCCGAAAATGATACTGAGCATGATGCACCAGTGTATAGCAGACCAGCCCTGATACGGATCCTGTAAAGACCCACACCAACCGCTTCCATTGCATTGGCCACATCGTCAGCCCCACAGCAAATACCCACCAATGCGCAGCCTCCACGGCCCAGTATTTCCAGGATACGAGCGGCATGGTGGAAGATCCTGCGCTGATGGCCGACCCTACCAGCCATCCGGCACTCAGCGGCAACAACCACCCGGATTTGAACAGGTCAAAAAACGATCGGGGATCTTTCCATATCTGCCAGCCAATTCCAGCGCCCAATACACCCATCAACGGCTCCGCCGGTACGTCCAGCTGCCCTGCACCGAAAGACCGCTCTACCGACCAGGGCAAAACGGCAAACAGGAGGAGGTAGCCGCAGGAGAGCCAGGCAGGCAGGGGTGCTGATTGTGACATGTTCCGTTGCATTCATCGGGTTTCTAAAGAGCAAAAAGGGTTTTATACCAATAACAAACTCCATGCAACTGCGATCTCACCCGCTAACTGTGCGTTGTTGCAGACCAGCTCTATGTTCGTCGCCAGGCTTTCTCCCTGAGTGTTCTTTTCAATATAAGCCAGCAAAAACGGCGTGATGGCTTTGCCGCGAATTTGTTGTCGCTCTGCTTCTGCCACAGCCCGGGCGATGACCGCTTCTATTTCTTTGGCGTCGAGCGAATATATTTCGGGGACGGAATTGGCGACCAAAACGCCGCCACGCAGATTCAAGTCCCACTTGGCTTTTAACAATCGGGCGATCTCCAGAGGCGTATTCAAACGATGGTCTGCACGGTGGCCGCTGTGGCGGGAATAAAACGCGGGAAATTCTTCTGTCCGGTATCCAATCACCGGAACTCCATGCGTCTCCAGATATTCGAGCGTAAGGCCGAGGTCGAGGATACTTTTGGCGCCTGCGGACACGACGGCAACGGGCGTTTGGGCCAGTTCCTGTAGATCGGCTGAAATGTCCATCGTAGAAACCGCCCCCCGGTGGACGCCGCCGATCCCGCCCGTGGCAAAAATCCGGATGCCGGCCAAATGCGCAATGATCATAGTAGAAGCCACCGTAGTTGCCCCATTTTTTCCCTGGCTCACCAAATAAGGAAGGTCGCGGCGGCTGGCTTTGGGGATTTCCGCGCCGGTACGCCCCAGCAGTTCGATCTCCTCCGTACTCAAACCCGCCTTGAGTTGGCCACCGATGATGGCGCAAGTCGCCGGTACGGCCCCGCTGGCACGCACGGTGGCTTCGACGCGCAAGGCAGTTTCCACATTTTTGGGAAACGGCATACCATGCGCGATGATCGTGCTTTCGAGGGCCACGACAGGACGTTTGTCTTCCACCGCAGCGCGGACTTCAGGGGAGCAACGGAGGTGGGACATATAGGGCAGGTTTAAAATGACGAATGACTTTTTACGAATGACGACTCACGAACTCCTCACACGCTGCATCGAGCATCTGAAATACTTCTTCAAAACCGTCGTCATCGAAGTAGGGGTCAGGAACGCTGTAATTTTTACCCGCATGTACGTGATCGAGGATGAGGCTGACTTTAGCGCGATGTTCCTCCGTTCCAGCCAGGCGCAATACGTCGCGCAGGTTTTCGGTATCCATGACGAAGATGTGGTCAAATTCATCAAAATCAGATGCTTGAAATTGTCTGGCGCATTGATCCGTGATATCCACCCCATGCAGCCGCGCAGCGGCGATGGAGCGGTGGTCGGGTGGGCCGCCGACATGCCAGGAACCGGTGCCGGCACTGTCCACTGTCCAGTCCAGACCGCGTTGAGCGATTTTATGTTTCAAAATGCCTTCGGCCAACGGACTGCGGCAGATGTTGCCGAGGCAAACCATGAGGATACGCATATCAAAGTAGTTTGAGCGTTTGAAGTTTGAAGTTTGAAGTGGTGCAAAAGTAAGTGGACGATACCGAAAGTCTTTATGCGAATCAATGTGAAACGGATATATCAGACCATACCACTGGATATTGTTTCACACGACGACACGACGACACAACGAATTGGCTAGGGTTGTCGCCGTCGTGTCGTTGTGCCGTCGTCGTGCCGTCGTGTCGCCGTCGTGTCGCCGTGTCGTCGTTGTGTCGTCGTATGAAACAATATCTGCGGTGCGTAATGTTTTTATTTAAAATTTCAACACAAAAAGTTTTTAAAAAACACGTTTCAAGTCCGTAATTTCGCCCTTTGCTATGTTCAAAATAACCTCCACATACGTCCCCACTGGTGATCAGCCGCAAGCCATCGAACAATTGGTGAACGGGATCCGGCAGAGCGACCAGACCCAGGTGCTGCTGGGCGTCACCGGCTCCGGCAAAACCTTTACGATGGCCAACGTCATCGCCCAATTGAACCGGCCTACCCTGGTGCTCACGCACAACAAAACCCTCACTGCCCAACTCTACGGCGAGTTGCAGACTTTCTTTCCCGACAACGCGGTCGAGTATTTCGTATCCTATTACGACTATTATCAGCCCGAGGCTTATATGTCGGTCTCGGATACCTATATCGAGAAAGACCTGCAAATCAATGAATTGGTAGACAAACTGCGCTTGAAAGCCACCTCCACCCTGCTTTCCGGGCGGCGCGACATCATCATCGTGGCCTCTGTGTCGTGCATTTATGGCATGGGCAATCCGGAGGATTACAAGACCGGGATCATTCAGTTGATGAAGGGCATGAAACTCTCCAAAACCCAGTTCCTCTACTCCCTGGTAGACAGCCTGTATTCCCGGACGGAGACGGATTTTTCCCGCGCAACTTTCCGCGTGCGCGGCGATACGGTGGACATCAACCTGCCGTATGCGGACTGGGGCTACCGGGTGATTTTCTGGGGCGATGAAGTGGAAAGCATTGAAAGCATTGAAATCACCTCCGGCAAACGGATGAATTCGATGGACTCGGCAGCCGTTTTTCCCGCCCACCTCTACGTGGCACCGAAAGACCGGCTCAGCGAAATCATTGTCCAAATTCAGGATGAGATGACTGCGCAGGAGCGCTATTTTATCCGGGAAGGCAGGCCGACAGAAGCGCGCCGTATCAAGGAGCGCACCTCCTTCGACCTCGAAATGATTAAGGAACTTGGTTATTGCTCCGGCATTGAAAATTACTCGCGGTTCTTCGACCGCCGCCAACCCGGGTCCCGCCCCTTCTGCCTGCTCGACTATTTCCCCGACGACTTCCTGATGATCGTGGACGAGAGCCACGCCACCATCCCGCAGGTGCGGGGCATGTGGGGCGGCGACCGCGCCCGCAAGCAGTCGCTGGTCAACTGGGGTTTCCGGTTGCCCTCCGCCATGGACAACCGGCCGTTGAGTTTTGAAGAATTCGAGGGCATGATCAACCAGGTGATTTTTGTGAGTGCCACGCCTGCCGACTATGAGTTGGAAAAAACAGAAGGTGTGGTGGTAGAGCAAATGATCCGTCCTACTGGCCTGCTCGACCCGCCCATCGAAGTGCGGCCTTCCATGAACCAGATTGACGATTTGCTGGAGGAAATCCAAAAGCGTGTAGACGCAGGAGAACGTGCCCTCGTGACCACGCTTACCAAGCGCATGGCCGAAGAACTGGCGACCTATATGGCCAAAGTGGGCGTCCGGTGTCGCTATATCCACTCGGAAGTGGAAACGTTGGAGCGGGTAGAAATTCTTCGGAACTTACGGCTGGGTGAATTCGACGTGCTGATCGGCGTAAACCTGCTTCGCGAGGGCCTTGACTTGCCCGAAGTCTCGCTCGTCGCCATCCTCGACGCAGACAAGGAAGGGTTCCTCCGCAACGCCCGCTCGCTCACACAGACTGCCGGCCGGGCCGCACGCAACTCGAATGGTCTCGTCGTTTTTTATGCCGACAAAATGACCCAAGCCATGCGCAATACCATAGACGAAACCCAGCGCCGCCGCTCCATCCAGATTGCTTACAATGAGGAGCACTGCATCACGCCGCGCACCGTGACCAAGACCAGGGAACAAATCATGGCTACCCGCAGCATCCTCGACATCCGGGACGTGGGCGAACCCACCAAATACTACGTCGAACAAGAAGAAATCAGCTTGGCCGCCGAACCCATTGTGGCGTATGCGACCCGCAGCCAACTGGAGAAAATGGTGGCCGAAGCCGAGAACAAGATGAAAAAAGCAGCGAAAGACCTCGATTTTATGACGGCTGCCCAGCACCGGGATGAGATGCTGGCGTTGAAGAAGTCACTGCGGGAGCGGTATGGGGCGGAGAGGTAGCGGCTCCTCACTGCACCATCAACCGGTTCCGGTGCCCGCCTTCCGTCGGCACGCAATAATTTCCACCAGTACCTGCCCGACGGCAAACCGCGCAGCTCGAGTTGCTGTTTGGCAATGGCTGATTCCATTTTAATTTACCCAATAACAAAAGTGCCGGTGCAACCCACAGTCGCACCGGCACTTTACTTTACTTTATTCGAGGTTCGGCTTAGAAAAAATCTACCCCCGCCGCAGGCCACGTTTTTACCCCACCGACAAACCCCCGGATCATATTCTCCATATCGCTGAAAAACACCGTATTCCCATCTTTCGAGTTGGTCACGAAACTCAGCGTATAGCCGCTGCTCGTACGCATCATGATGGATCCTGTGCCGGGCAGGCTGCCCAGGTGCCACCATTCGTCGCTGTTGTCTACTTTCCAGCCTTTAGCATAGCCGCTGGCAACCGAGCAAGGAGTCGTCATGGTGTTGATCGAAGCAGCAGAAAGAATGTCGGGCGTGTTAGCGAATCCATCTACGTGGGTACAGAAGCGGGCCAGGTCAATGGCAGAAGCGATCCAGCCACCGTGTGCGTCCATGCGGGCTATTTTCCAGACATACGGATCATCGCCGTTTTGTCCGTAATAGACCACTTCCTTGGCTTTTTTCTGTGCTTTGGTGTCGCCGCCGATCTGCATGGCCGTGATGCCGCAAGGGGCGAGGATGTTGCTTTTTACCCAGTTTTGGTAGGTCTGACCAGTTTTTTTCTCGATGATGCGACCCAGTGCGCAGTAGCCGAAGTTGGAATATGCCCACTGGGTGCCGGGTGTGAAATCCGGTTCGCGGTTGTCGAGCACGTCGCCGATCAGTTCAGCCTGATTCATCGAAGGTTTAGAGAACATAGGGTCGCTGCCATTATTGGCCCACGAAGTGCCACCGGCTGTATGTTCGAGCAGCATTTGCAGGTTGATGGCTTTTTCGCGGGCTGAATACTGGGCATCGTCGCCGTAAGTAGTGCCCAGCAGGGTGTTCGCGCCGAACACTTTGTCAACCAAATCGAAATTGGCGTCTATTTCAGTCAGTTTCATAATGGCTGCGCTGGTGATGGGTTTCGACACGCTGGCGATGCGGAAGAGGCTGGAAGTTCCCACTTTTTCTCCTGTGGATTTGTCGGCCAGGCCAAAACCGCGGGCATACACGAGGTTGCCGTTTTTGGTGATGGCAATAGAAGCGCCCGGCACGTCGTATTTTTTCAGGTACGCTTCGATGGTGTTTTCGAGGTAATCCAGATCTGTTTTGGTCCACACGCCGGTGTTTTCCCACACGGCTGCGTATTGTGCCGCACCAGTGGAGCAACCGGTCACGAGCGTTGGCTTGAAGCCGGTGTAGTAGTGGTTGTCCGACTCGGTTTGGTACATTTGGTTGTTCATGTCATGGCGGGCATCCCAGAGCGGTCCGCCCGTTTTTTCAGCGATGAAAGCGTAATAGTCAGTGTTACCCACGTTGAAGGAACTTAGGCAGGTGATGCGATAGCCTTTTGGTACCCAGTTGTTCACTTCCGTTTGGTATTGTGCGGCGGTGAGACCATGCCGTGCGACCATTTCCGGACCGGTGACTTTTTCCCAGATGGCTGCGTAGTTGCCCTGGCCGTTGAGGCCCATGCCATCTACCCACAGCAGGCGGTAGCCGGCTGCTTTATTTTGGTTGACCTCTTGCTGATATTCCTCGTTGGACATATCGTGGCGGGCCTTCAGGGTCGGCGCGGCAGTTTTGTCCCACAGTGCGAGGTAGTACGCCGTGGTTCCGACCGAATAACCGTCTACCAGGGTCAGTTTGTAGCCCGTGTTTTTCATTTCGACGGCTTTGGCCTGATACTGGGCGCTGGTAAGGCCGTGTTTGGCCACCTGGCCGGGACCGTTGACTTTTTCAAAAATGACATTGAAAAAAGGAGTGCTGCCCACCGAGAAGGCGCTGGCATGAGCGATGCGGTAGCCGGCACCCACGAATTCATTGACAGCACTTTGATATTGTGCGCCGGTCAGGCCGTGGCGGGAAGCCCAGGGGCTACCCGCAAAAAGGGATATGGAAGAAAAAATGCCTATCAGCAAAAAGAGGGAGATGCGAAGGAATTGAGCACGGAATGTCATGTTGTTAGAAAAGCGTTGAAGGTTTGAAAAAAGGTGCGTTCGGCTTTTAAGTGATGTGTGCGGCCTCTGGCAAGTGTGCCCATACGGGGCGTTCTTTTTTTTTAAAATCATAATGATGGCACAAAAGTCCGGGCGGTCCAGGGCGGAGAGGCTCAAGCAGTTTTCAAAAAAGGTCAAAAAGTGTAAAGCCGCGAAAAAGAGGATATGCAGCAGATGTATACTTTTGTCCTGCGGTGTTGCCCGCATTAAACCTTCCTGCTTCACCCACGTCTTAACTCAAAATTTGTGGATGTGCAGATTTCGGTGACGAACAAACCTGTGGTACTGACCGACGAACAAATCCTGGAATTCCTGCGATCCGAACGAACATTCGAGCGCGGCTTCCGCGCGCTGATGTCCCAATACCGGGAGCGGCTCTACTGGCATATCCGCCGGATGGTGGTAGCACACGAGGACGCCGACGATGTGCTGCAAAACACCTTCGTCAAGATTTACCGGGGCATTTTGCTGTTCGAAGGCAAGTCAAAACTCTATACCTGGCTCTACCGGATTGCGACCAACGAGGCCATTACCCACCTGCAAAGTGCAGCGCGGCGCAAAACGGCTTCGCTCGATGATGCGGGTTCGTTGGTCAGCCAGCGATTGCAGGCCGATGAGTGGTTCGACGGCGATGCGATTCAACTTCGATTGCAGCAAGCGATCGCACAGTTGCCCGACAAGCAGCGACTGGTATTTAATCTGCGCTACTACGACGAAATGCCGTACGAGGAGATGTCCGCTAAACTGGACACTTCGGTGGGCGCCCTGAAAGCCTCGTTTCATCATGCTTCAAAAAAAATTGAAGCTGTTTTTAAGTCCGAGGTTTGAGGAATGTGGAACCAAATCACCCAATCAACAAATCAGTACAAATCAACAGAGCAATGAAAAAGGAATCTTTGAACGATGAATTGAGCGAAATCTCCCCCTGGTTGCGGGATATGAAGCGGCAAGACGACGGGTTTCGCGTTCCGGACGACTATTTTGAGTCGCTGGAAGCGCGGGTTTTTGCCCGGATAGAGGAAGAAGGTGCGCGCCGGGAACCGGTGATGGAAGCAACACGCGGAGGAAAATGGTTTAGACCGAAAATGATGCTGGCTGCGGCCGCCCTGTTTGTGGCAATTCTCGCAGCGGTTTGGCTGTTGCGCCCTCAACCGGAAGTAATTGTAGCCTCGACGGAGTTGTCCGATGAAGATGTCGAAGCATACGTATTGGCCAACGCCTATGAATTTGAACCGGAGCAATTGGCTTCCCTTCAACCGGACACCCCGTCAGAATTACCCGATACGCCCGACTCCTCCACCGAAACACCCGGAAAATCTGCGGCACCGGGCGATGACATCTCACCTGAAGATATGGAAGACCTGCTCAATGATATGAGTGATGAAGAACTTGAAGCGATCCTTTGATTGACTGTTGACTGTTGACCTTTGACTGTTGACCTTTGACCTTTGACCTTAGAGAACACTCTGTGCCTCTGTATTGTAACTATCCAGCCGCCCCTAAATACTTATGATTTCCGACCTCGGAGAGGTCAAAGGTTTGTAGAAATGCATTGGGTTGACATTAATTCCTGACCTCGGAGAGGTTGAACGTTTGCTTCAACGCTATTTTCTGCAAACCTTCGACCTCTCCGAGGTCAGGAAAACATTGAAATGCTACATTTCTACAAACCTCTGACCTCTCCGAGGTCGTATGGCAAAAAGCATTTCAAAGCGGCTGG
>Ga0105046_10005522_pt1 | contig 20008 bp, 11 predicted proteins | sample MAT03_FD_78385 | JGI IMG/M metagenome (GOLD analysis project Ga0105046, IMG submission 78385) | Freshwater microbial communities from Lake Fryxell liftoff mats and glacier meltwater in Antarctica - MAT-03 (megahit assembly) | ecosystem: Environmental > Aquatic > Freshwater > Ice > Liftoff... | reverse complement strand
TTGCCCCCGCCGACGTGCGCTTCCGCGCCCGCGGGTCACAGTCAGATATCTCCAAACTTCGCGACGGGCTGCCAGCGCGCATCGTCCCCCAAAGGCTCGACGCCGCCCCTACTGGTCCGACCATGGAGGGCCCGCTGGCGCTCGGTCTGACGGCTGATGCCGACGAGCGCACGCTCGATCTGTTCGTGGAGCCCCGCGTGCTCGCCCCGTGGGCCCGGGCCGGCGTTTCGGCCCAGCTTGAAATTGCGCTGGCCGGAAGCTCCGCGACCAACGGCACAAACGACCAGCTCGCCATCCCGACCTCCGCCGTGGTTCGCGATGGCGCCATGCCCATCATTTTCCGGCGTGATCCCAAAGACCCCGACAAGGTCATCCGCATGGAGGCCGATATCGCCATGTCCGACGGCCGCTGGACGGTCATTAACAGCGGCGTTCGCGAGGGCGACGAGATCGTGCTCGACGGAAACTACCAGCTCATGCTCGCCACCACCGGCAGCGCTTCAAAGGCCGGCCACTTCCACTCTGACGGCACATTTCACGAGGGGAAGGACTAACGCATGCTCGCCAGGCTCATCGCATTCTCAATAAAGCATGCGTCGCTCGTCGTGATCGCCGCGGGCATGCTGCTGCTCTTCGCCGGGTTCAAAGCCAAGGACCTTCCCGTTGACGTGTTTCCGGAGCTCAACGCGCCCACCGTGGTCGTCATGACCGAAGCCGGCGGGCTGGCGGCCGACGAGGTTGAGAACAGCGTCACCGTGCCCATCGAATCCGCTGTCGGCGGCCTGCCTGGCACTCGGCGGGTTCGCAGCGCCAGCGCCACCTCGCTCTCGATCGTGTGGGTGGAGTTTGACTGGGGCACCGACATCTACCGCGCCCGGCAGCTCGTCTCAGAACGGCTTACGGCGGCGCGCGAACTGCTCCCCCCGACCGCCCACACCGAGATCACCCCCGTCACCAGCATAACGGGCGAGATCATGCTCATGGCGTTGTCGTCGCCCGACGGCTCGGCCACGCCGCTGCAGCTCCGCTCCTTCGCGGAGTTTGACCTCCGGTCCAAACTCCTCAGCGTGCCGGGCGTCGCGCAGGTTGTTGCCATCGGCGGCGAGCTTCCGCAGTATCAGATCAACGTCCGTCAGGAGGAACTTGCCCTCTACGGGCTGACGATCAGCGACGTGGTCGAGGCCGCGCGCGGCGCCCACAGCACCGCGAGCGCGGGGTATCTCGCCAGCGTGGATCATCAGGAGATCCCCATCCGCCAAACCGCCCGCGTCATGGGCGTGAGCGATATTGAAGAGACGCTTGTCAAATACCACCAAGGGACACCCGTCACCATCGGTCAGGTGGCCAGCGTCGTGCTCGGCCCATCGCCCAAGCGCGGCACCGGCGCCGATCGTGGCCTGCCGGCCGTGGTCATCAGCGTGCAAAAAAGCCCCGGCACCAACACGCTGGCGCTCACCCGCCAGATCGACGGCGTGCTCGACCAGCTGGACAAATCACTCCCCAAGGGCATGACGCTCAACCGCGATCCGTTCCGGGCCTCGCGATTCATCGAGCAATCCGTCCGCAATGTGGTCACCGTGCTCATCGAGGCGAGCGTCATTGTCGCCGTGATCCTGATCCTGTTCCTGCTGAACATCCGCGCCACTATCGTCACCCTCACCGCGCTCCCACTCTCGCTCGCCGTCGCGCTCCTGGTCCTTTGGGCGTGGGGTCTCTCGATTAACGTGATGACCCTCGGCGGGCTCGCCGTCGCCATCGGCGAACTCGTTGACGATGCCATTATCGATGTCGAGAACGTGCTGCGACGGCTTCGCGAGAACGCCTCACTGCCATCGACCCAGCAAAAACCTGTCACCGAGATCATCTACTCGGCCAGCAACGAAATCCGCTCCTCGGTAGTCTTTGCAACGATCATCATCTGCATGGTCTTCGTGCCCCTCCTCTTCCTGCAGGGCCTTGAGGGCCGCTTCTTCCAGCCCCTGGGCATCGCCTACATCGTCTCCATCCTCGCCTCACTCGTCGTGGCACTCACACTTACCCCCGCGCTGTGCAAACTGCTCTTGTCCGGGTCATTCACTCGGGCCGCGGCCGCCGGGGCGGGCCACTCCCAACCTCACACAAACAACCACCAAGACGGCGCGCTCGTCCGCTGGCTCAAACGTCGCTACGAGCCCATGCTCCGCGTTAGCATCGCCCACCGAGGCCCGGTGCTCGTCATCGCCGCCGTGCTGACGGGCCTCTCGCTCCTCCTCGCCAGCACCTTCGGTACCTCCTTCCTGCCCACCTTCAAAGAAGGCACCTTCACCGTCTTCCTGCTCGCCCCACCGGGCACATCGCTCATCGAAAGCAACCGTTTGGCCGGAGGCGTCGAGAAGCGCCTGGTCGATATCCCCGGCGTCCAAAGCGTGACCCGCCGCACCGGCCGCGCCGAGCGGGATGAGCACGCCGAGCCGGTCTCGAGCTCCGAGATCGAAGTGACCATGAAGCCCGGCACCAATCAGGTCACGGTCCGCGCCGAGATTGACAAGATCATCGCCACCGTCCCCGGCATCACCACCATGGTGGGCCAGCCCATCGAGCACCGGCTCAGTCACATCCTCTCCGGCACGCCCGCCGCCATCGCCATCAGTGTCTATGGCGAAAACCTGGACACGCTCCGCACGCTCGCCAAGCAGATCGAGACCGCTCTGAAAGACATTCCTGGCACCCGCGACGTAACCGCCAATCGCGAGATCATGATCACCTCGTTGCCCATCCGCTACCGCCCGCGCGACCTCGCCCTCGCTGGCCTCAGCCCCGCCGCGGCGGCCATGCAGGTCCAGCAGGCCCTTAGCGGCGAGACCGTCGCCGAGATCAACCAGGGTGTTCGCCGCTACGAACTCGTCGTCCGCCTCGCCGAGCGTGATCGAGAACGCCTGGACCAGATCATGGACCTGCAGCTTCGCGGCATCGGCGGCGCCACCGTTCGCCTCCGTGATGTTGCCGACATCGGCCCCGAAAAGACCAGCAATCTGATCGCCCGCGAGAACAGCCAGCGCAAGGCGGTGATCTCGACCAACATCGCCCAGGGCTCGAACCTTGGCGACCTGGTCGCATTGGTCCGGGCAAAGGTCGATCTGATAGTCCAGAATGCCGGCTACACCGTTCACTACGGCGGCCAGTTCGAGGCCCAGCAGTCGGCCAGTCGCACGATCTACATCATGGGCGCCGGTGTCGCGGCGTTCATGTTCCTGCTGCTGCAAATCTCTACCGGCACCGCCCGAACCGCGCTGCTCGTCATGCTCAACCTGCCCCTGGCGCTCATCGGCGGCATCTCTGCCATTTACATCACCGAATCGCCCGGCCTGATCTCGAACACGATGGCCCTGTTTGCCGTCGGCACCGGGCTCTACATCGCCCCCGTCATCTCCATCGCGAGCATGGTGGGCTTCGTCACCCTCTTCGGCATCGCCGTTCGCAACGGCATTCTGCTGGTCAATCACTACTCGCACCTGCAAGCCCACGAGGGCCGAACGATTGCAGAATCGGTGGTCATAGGGTCGATGGAGCGGCTGGTGCCAATCCTCATGACCGCCCTGACAGCAGCCCTCGGGCTTCTCCCACTCGCCTTTGCGCGCGACCGGCCCGGGAGCGAGCTGCTCGCCCCGCTGGCCATCGTCGTTCTTGGAGGGCTGATATCGTCAACCATCCTGAACCTGTTCGTGGTTCCCGCCGGCTACACCCTTGCCTTTGGCGTGCCCGCGCTGGCCAGAAACAAAGCCGTGCCCGCTCCGGGCTCAATCAACGCTTCCTGATTGTCCCGTTGCCTGATGCCCCCGATGAGCCCCGCACAACTTGAACCGTGCAAAGCTGATCACGCCTGAACCTGTTAAACTGTGTCCCTTTCCTATCCTGACCCTTGGAGATTCGCTATGAAGAACCTGCACTTTCCCATTCTGCTGCTGGCCGCCGCGGGCCTTGCCCTTGCGTCCTGCGACCAAAAGCCCGCTACGCCCGCCCCCGCAGGCGGCGCGGCGTCCGGCGGAGCGGCGGCCGCTGGCGGAGCCGGTAAGGGCGATGGCCATGACCACGCCCACGGCGAGGCCAAGTCACTCGGCGAGGCCACCATCGGCGCTTACACCGTCAAGGTTGCCAGCGATGAATCTATCAAGGCCGGCACCGAAGCCCACCTCGATATCGTGCTCTCGGGCTCGACCGACAAGCCCGCCGCCGTTCGCATGTGGGTCGGGTCTGAGGACGGCAAGGGCGCGACGAAGTCCAAGGCCGACCTTGAAACCGGCACAATATACCACGGGCATGTCGATGTACCTTCGCCGATTCCCGCCGCCGCCCGGCTGTGGATCGAGATCGAAGATGCCAAGGGCGCCAAGGCCACCGGCAGCGTCGCGCTCGGGACTTGAGTGCGGCTTTATCCCCCTCAGTCCCCGTCCAGAACCGCAAGCCCGCTTGAACTCAAAAAGAGCAACAGCCCGCGAACCTTTGGGTTCGCGGGCTGTTGGTTTTGCGGCCATCAGTTCAACTTACGTCTTGTTGGCGAAGTAGTCTTTGTTGAGCTGGATGAAGTTGTTCCACTCGCCGGGCACTGCGGCCTCGGGGAAGATCGCCCGCGGCGGGCATTCTTCAACGCACAGCCCGCAGTCGATGCAGGTACCGGGATCGATCGAAAGATGCTGAACCGTCTCGTAGTCGGGCTCATCCTTGCGGGGGTGGATGCAGTCAACGGGACAGACGGCCGTGCAAGCAGCGGCCTTGGTGCCGATGCAGTTTTGGGTAATGACGTGCGCCATGAGAAGAAGACCTCCAGAGAACAAACGGGAGCTGCAAGAAATCTGACAACAAGCCAAGAACGTGAAAGCCCGCAGATTGCTCTCGGCCGGTTCCGTCAAGGGGTGAGCATCGTCGCTCACCTCGTGAAGGCCCGCCAGAGCGATTGGCTTCTTCGGCTCAGGCGTAAACTTCCATAAGGATATTCGACGACGGGCGGACCTGCTTGTGAATCATCTGCCGATTCCAGCGCCGGATATCGCGCATGGCCTCGTTATCGACCTCAAGATACCGCTGCAACGCCGATCCGTTGAGATTAAAGGCCAGTTCCTGGAAGACGCCCAGTTCCATGCCCGCCAGACCACACATATAAATGAGCGTCCGGTCGTTGGCGAGGAACGGCAGCAACATGTCCCGCTCGGTGCGGAAGCGGTCCTGCACATAGAGCCGATCGTGCGACCCGTTCTTCTCACGGCTCACCGCCGTGATATACGAAAAGTTGGGGTTTTCCTGCGACATCTTCAGCAGGAAATCGTGGTAGAGAAGGTCGGTGCTGTACGGCACACCCATGATCAGGAAGATCCGGCTCGTCACCTTGGCCTCAATCAGGTCCACAATCATCCCGCGGAACGGTGCCACGCCCGTCCCCGTCGCCACAAACACATAGTCGTGGTCGTTGGGCTGCTTGGGAAGCAAAAACTTCTTGCCGTTGGGCCCGGAGACCTTCACCTTGTCGCCCACGCGACGATCACAGAGCCAGTTGCTCGCCACGCCGGTAAACAGCGCGTTCGTGTCCCAGTGCTCGTCAATCGTCCGCTTTACCGTCACCGATACCACATTGCCCGCGCCATCGTGGCCCCGCGTCGGGTGGCTGAACGAATAGAGCCGAAGTTTGTGTGGCTTGCCGGTCTTGGGATCGATGCCGTTGTTCAACGCCCGCGCATCGGGAAGCACCCCGAGCGCTTGGCCTGGCTGGCACATCCCCGAGAGTTTGGTCCCGCTCACGTCAAACTGGATATCGCGAACAATGCTCGCCGACTTCTTCAACATACAGATTTCGTTCTTCACCACCGTCACCTCGACCGGTTCGGTCGGGCGGTAGACGTGCATTTGCGCGTCGCGAATCAAAGGACCGACAACAGCGCTGGTATGCGCTCCGGGGATGGCAGGGACAGGGGTGGTCATAGTGACAAGAGACTAACAAAAAGCCTGCCCGACTGCAAGCGGGCTGATGTGGTTCAGTTTTCCACCGGAAATCCGGAGTTGCCCGCCCCAAATGAGACTGGGTCGCAACACTGCTAAATGCCTTGACGACGGCACGGATGGTTCACCGGGATCGTGTCGCGGAACTGGCGAATCGCCTGACCAACCCCGCTCCGCTGCCCGCTGTGATTCGTCACCGACGAGTTGAGAATCGGCCCGTTCAGTTCGCCGCTGGCACGGCAACCCGCAGGATCGGCCGAACTGCGGACGATGCCGTCACGGATGATGCTTCGGAAACCCTGAGTCTGGGCGGCCTGGGCGCTATAGGCCATGTCGATAAACTGTTGCGAGAGCCCGTCGCCAGCGAGCTCAACCGCCCCGGTCGGGTTCGCCAGCGTGATCGATGCGGGCACGTTGCCGGTTGAGTTGCCCGCCACGCCAAAGAAGACGTTGCCCTGCGGCAGGCGGTCGAGCTGGCGCAATCGAGGATCAGCCGGCGAGTTGGTGGCGCTGGGGCTGTACTGGACCGTCACCAAGTCACCATTGGCATTGGTGGCGTTGATGACCAGCGTCGAGCCGATGTACGTCATCCCGACCACATTCACGAGCGTCGCCGGGTCCACCGAATCAGGGTTCTGTGTGCCGGTTTGAACCGCAAAGTCGCCGTCGGCCGCGCTGAAGACGTTGGCGACATAGTTCGTCCGCGGATCAACCTCCATCAAAATCGCGTTCGAGAAGCTCGTCGAGCTATTCTCAAATGACCCACCCAGCGCGAAGACGGTGCCGCGGCTGCGCGCGCCGCCAAGGGCGGGCTCAAGCTCGATGCCCGGGTCCATGACCAGCGTGAAGCCCGGCTCGGAACTGAAGACATCGAGCGCGTAAATCCCCGCGCTCGAAATGATGTTGCCATTGCCCTGATCGAACGTATCCGAGCCGGTCGCGTAGACCTGCGAGCCAAGCGAGCCAAGGCCCAGAAGTGCGACGGTGGTTCCAAAGTCGAAGTTGTCGTACGTCGTCAAAGTCGAGAAAGAAGTACCGCCTGTCACCAGGTCATACCCGACGATGCGCGTGACCACCCGAATCGGCATTCCCCCGCTGTCCGTAATCGTTTCAAACACAGACCCCAGGAGCATCCGATGGCCGTTCCCGGGATTGATGGCGATGGTTGTATCGATCAAGGTGCTCGGAGCCGAGACACCGCTGAAGCGGACCGCTTCGCGGTTCGTGAGATCTCGCTCGATCACGCTCTGGCGAACAAAGTCGTAGGCGAAATAGGTTTCGCCCAGGAGCCCGCCTGGCAACTGGCCGGGGGCAAGGCAGGGGTGGTTGGTCGAGAGGTCGTTGCGGAAGTCAAAGATACTCCCGCCGATGCCCGATCGGCGCGCCACATTTTCCTGCAAATGGGTAAACAAGCCGCCGAGGTCACCGCTGTTGAGGCACCCCTGAGCATCGCGGGCGGTGGTCAAAATGGCGTTGCGTGCCAGGCGTTCAACTACGCCTGACGCAAGCGCCAAGTCGCTGTAAGCCATCTGCGCGAAAATCTGGTTGATCGTTGAATCAATATTCGCCGGGGCCGGCCCCAGCAGCACCGAACCCGCCGGCGTCGCCGATTCACCGGCCGTGTCGCCCACCCGCTGCGGAGACGGGCCGACAAGTCGCAGCGGCACATCACCCGGAACGCGAGCGGAATCGCCGTTCACAATGGCCGCGATGTCCCTTATCGTGCCGTCCACGTTGGCCCGCAGGTTGACTTGAATCACCAGATTCGTTGTGATGATGCCCACGCCGCCGCCGAAGTTCGCCGTCGAACGCGACAGCCCCGTGAACTCTTGCCCCGACACCGACACACCGAACAGCGGGTTGAGAGAGTCATCAATGACGGTGTCAAAATCGACGACGTCAAAATCGCCAGTCACATCGCTCAGTGCGCGGCTCAGGTAGTTAATCCGCGGATCAACCTCCAGAATCATCGCGTTCGACCCGAAAAACCCGGTATTGCCGTTGCCCATCCCGGTGTTGTCGGGGAGTCGGCCTGCGACGAGCAGCGACCCGCGCTGCGCGAACGAACCCATTCCACCCTCGAGGTGCGCGCCAAACTGCATGGTGTTGATGATCTGCGACCCGCTCGGGCGCAGCTCCACTAACCGGTCAGGCTCGAATACCGGAGTGCCCTGAGGAGTACCGCCCCCCACCACGTACTGCGCCGAATAGATCTTCGAGCCCAGCGTCGCCAGCCCGTTCAGCACCGCCGGGAAGGTCGCAAGAATCGCAGCTGGCCGCGAGCCAAAGCCCAGATCAAACGCCAGGATCCGCGACGAACTGCTCCCGTCTGACTCAAGCCGCAGGAACTGCCGGCCGCGCAGCGCCGCCCCCACAAACGTTGCCTTCAGATTGAAGTTCGTCGGCGTGCCGGCGATCAGCGGCGGGGTCTTCGGGTCATCGCTGAAGGGATCGTACAAAATGATGTTGCCGGTGGCGTCGTCGAAAAGAAAAGTGCCTTGCAGCGGCGGGGCCACACCCACACCCTGCGCGTCTTCATCGCCGAACACGCGCTGATATACCGTGCTGAAGTCAAAGACAAAGCCGAACTCGTCACCCTCGCGGCTGAAACCATCGCCGATATCTACGAACCGATCGAGGGCCGCCTTCTGGGCAGGGTCGGGGTTGTTGGCATCACAGTTCTCGCTGCCGACGATCGTCGCCGTGATGTTCTGCGGAAACTTGACCGTGAAACGGCCGGTGTTCATCTCGCCGCCGAACGCAAACGTCGGAAAACCCGGGCGATGCTCCATGCCGCCGGTCGTGCCTTTGACCGCCAGAGTCGAATCGGGCGCCGCGATCTGCACATCGTTGGCGATCGCCGTGCTTGTCACGTCAAACCGCACCCGCCCGTATTCCATGTTCACGGTCGTCTTTTCTTTACCCTGCGTGGCAATCGCCTCGCTCACCTTCACCTTTGAGAGCTTGTCGATCGTGAAAATCTGACCGATTCCGACCTGGATCTGCACCATGCCATTGGCAGAAGTTGAAATGACGCCGCCCTCGGCGATGACATCATTGACGGCGAGCTTTTTCTGCGGCGCATCCGCCGTCGGTCGATAGCCCACGTTTCCCTGCACCTGCCGCACGATGATCGGCGCTGGGCTCGCGTCCGCCGGTCGACCCGGGCCATCTGTCGATGGCGTAATAGTCGGCTGAGCCGCTGCGGCCGTGCCGGCCGCGGCCTGAATTTCCGCCGGCTTGAGCGCACCCGTTCCTCCCTGCTGCGCCGCGCTCGAGAGCATCGGCACACCTGAAACCATCAAACCAGCTATCGCGGCGCGGGAAAGAACATTCATCACAGACTCTCCGATCGTGGCGTGCAGCACGCCTGAGGGCTGACCACTAACCTGAAAGTTTATGCCTCGCCCAAGCCGGGTGATGACCGATCCTTCCGACCAGTTCCAACCAGCCGGCCGATCCAACCGGCCGAGCGCCGCAGAACTAAGGTCGAGTCCGGCAGGGATGATTTGGTGGCAGCGTGTTGCGGAAGCCGTGAACCGCCTGCAGCACGCCGCCCGGCTGCCCGACATTGCCCGCGATGGCGTCGTTCAGTCGCGGACCCGTTAGCTCTCCGCTTGCCTGGCACGCGGCCGGATTGGCCGCCGAGGCGATAATCATCGACGCGGCGATCGAGCGGGCTTGCCCGTTGCTGACCTGGGCCCCCTCATACCGCATCGTCGCAAACTGTCGCGCCAGCGCCGCGGGGTCAAGCGGACCCATCACGCCGCCCGCCGGATTCGGCCCGCTCCCACGCCCGAACGCGAACGGGTCCGGCCCCAGACACGGGTGAGCCTCCGGGAGCGCTGCCCTGAACGCCGCGATCGCCTGACTCATCCCCGCGCGACGGTCGCGCAGCACGACCAGAGCCGCCAGCAGGGCTTCAGAGCCGAGCTCACTCGAGTTCCGGCACGCCGATCCGTCTCGCGCCGTGTCGATGATCGCCGCACGAGCAATCCGCTCAACCACGCCCGACCCGATCGCCTGCAGCGAGAACGCCAGATCGCCAAACAGCGGGTCGATCGACGGATCAAGCGGGAGCACGATGGGCAGCAGTGTCATCGGCGCCGCCGGCGTGCCGCGGGCCTCACCGGCAAACCCCTCGACGGGCGAATCGAGTGACCCGGTCGCGAAAACCAGCGGCCGATTGCTGCTCGGATCGGGCGACAGATCGAGAATCATGAACCCCGCCGTGTTTGGAACGCCATCAATGGTCGATCGCGTCGCCAAAACTACCAACTGACCAAAGAACGGTGCCAGCAGCGTCGAGATGCCCGTCACTCGCTGCGTATCGGTGATCGTCCCCTCGCTCACGTCAGTCCCCGGCGCCAACTGGAAGAGCCCGTTTACATCGCTCACCGCCGCCGCGAGATAGTTATTGCGCGGATCAAGGAACAGGATCGCCGCATCGGCTCCGAGAATCCCGGGGTCGCCGTTCGAGAGCCCCGTCTGAGGCATGCGGCCGAAAGCCACCAGCAGCCCGTCGGCCGTCACGCCCGCCAGCCCCGAATCAAGCCGCATGTTGAGGTTCATGGTTGAGACGACCGAAAGCGAGGTCTGGCCACCCTCCGGCAGCGGCAGTTCCACGATCCGCGACGTTTGGCCGTTATCTTCAACCGCGAAAATCTGGTTGCCGATCGTCCCCAGCCCCGTAATCAATCCATCGGCGCTATAGGTGGCAATTTCCTCGAACCGGCCGACCGGCCGGTTCTGCGAATCAAGCTGCAGCCCCAACAGCCGCGTCCCATTGCCCGATTCGACCCGCAGCAGTGTCGTGCCGCTTCCGTTGTGCAGCAGCGCCGCGCCCGTGCCCGGCCCGTTGTTGAGGTTCAGATTCGATACATCAATCACGAACGTTTCGTCGCCGCCGAAGACATCGCCGCGCGCAAACTCGCCCGTCGATTCGTCAAAGGCGAACAGATCAAACGGCTGGTCCTGCCCCACTTCGCGAATGAGGTTCTCAAAGAGCGAGAACACGAGCTGTTCATACTCCTGGGCCAAATCCGACTCATCCCCCTCGCGCGCCCGCGCATCCTGGGCTTCCACATAGCGCCGGGCCCGCTCGTTCATAGCCACGTCGGGCCGCTTCGAATCCGTCCGGTCGCGACGCGTCACCGTGGCCCGCGTCCGGCCGGCGTATCGAACCTCAAACACGCCGGTATTCATCACCCCGCCATACGCCTGCGTCGGCTGGCCCGCCGCCACCTCAATGCCCCCGGTCGTGCCTTTCACCGCCAGCGTCGCGTCCGGCGCCGCGATCTGCACTTCGTTTGCGATCGCCGTTGACGTGATATCAAACTTCACCCGGCCATACGGAACCTCCAGCGCCGTCGTGTCCTTCTCTACCCCGCCCATGCCCTTGGCAATGGCCTCGCGGATGATCACCCGCGAAAGCTGGTCGATCGTGAACACCTGCGCATCCCCGACTCGGATCTGCACCACCGACTTGGTCGGTGTGATCACTTGATCATTTTCATTCAGCGTGTCACCAGCCTTCAACTGACGCGTGGCCCCTCCACTCCCCGCCCGCGCCGCGGCCTTGCCCGACACCGCCACCACCGTGATCACCTGCGGCATCACCGCAGGGCCCGTCGCCGCCGCGGGCGTCGCCGCCGCAGGCGCAACCGTCGCTGGCTCCTGCGCATACGCCGTCCCAAAGCTCAAGACCGTGCCCGCCACCACCGCCAGCTTCGATGCATTCATACGTGTTCCCCGGAAATGGACCGCACAGCATATTCCCGCTTCAGGCCGTCGATCGGTCTCCACTACACAACACACCACCACACCCAATCACCACCCCACCCCCGCACCCCGCTCCCGGCCGCTACTTTTCAGTCAGCACGATCGCCCCGTCGAAGGCCGTCTCCCGGTCCGGCCGACCCTTCCACAGCGTGATCGAGTCGGCATAGATCTCGCCGAGGGTCTCGTCGCCAAAGCGCTTGGCAACGCCGTCAAATGCCACCCCGGCCGACTCAAACTCGCCCGACTGATACGCCATCACGGCCTTCTCGGTTTGTTCAATCCACTCGTCCGTCGCCGGACCGTGCGGGCTCAACTCGCCGATGAGCTCCCAGAGCGACTCAGCGTCTTTTTTGCCCTTCACATTCACTTTGCCGATCCGCCGCCACCGCAGCGGCGGCTGCCCGACCGGCGGCGTGGCAAGGTCCTTCACCCGCTGGTTGGCGAGAATTCGACTCCCAAAAAACTTGTTGGCGCTCTCCAGCCGTGACGACAAGTTGGCTGTATCGCCCAGCACCGTGTATGACGAGTTCACCGGCGGGTTGCCGAAGTCACCCACCATGAGCGATCCCGCCGCAATGCCGATGCGCACCTTCACAAGCCCCGCATCCGAGAACGCCCCCTCGGCGTTGAGCTGATCGAGCTTCTGCAGCATCTTCACCGCCGTCACGCACGCGTGATAGGCGTGGTCCGGATCCAGCCTCGGCGCGTTCCAAAAACACATGATGCCGTCGCCGAGATACTTGTCGCGCGTGCCCCGATTGGCCTGCAGAATCCGGGTCATCTCCCCCAGATACCGGTCAAGGAACGCCGCCAGTCGCACCGGGCCCAGCCGCTCAGACGTCGTTGTGAAGTCCGCCACGTCGGTGAACATGACTGTCATATCTCGCGCAAACGGCACCATCGACGCCAGCTCGGGGTTGTTCACCAGTTCGTCAACGACATCGGGTGAAACATACGCCTTGAACCGCTCCTCAACGCGCCGCCTGTCCTTCTGCTCAACCAGCAGCCGGTGCAAAAGCACTACGCCCACGCCCCCTAGCGCTGCAAAGCTCGGCCCGCTCACCGAGTTGACGATATTGAACTGATCCCACAGATACACCGCGCTCAGCGCCGACCAACCCGCCATGAGCAGCACCACAAACACCGGCGCCGCAATAACCGATGCCCGAATCGCCATAAATGTCCCGAGCATCCCCAGCACGCCGATGCACACGTAGTCATACAGCCAGAACCACTGCGTCTTGAAGTGGTTGTTGAGAATCGCGTTGGCCACCGCCGCGTGGGCGTGCACCCCCGGCGTCCGCGGATCGATAGACGTGCCCACAAAGTCGGCGATCGACCCGGTGGCCACAAAGCCAAAGAACACGATCCGGCCGTGCAACCGGTCGAACAACTCGCGCCGAATCTCCGCGATCTCGCGCACACCCTTCTCCACCTCGCTGCGAATGAGCGGAATCTCGCCGAGCGCCGCGCGATGATTGGCAATCCGCACCAGCGCCTCTTCGCGTTTGACCGGGTCCGGCTCTTTGGCGATCGCCTCCGGAATCGGGGCCTCAAGCAGCCGCCGAAGCGTCGCCGCCGATCCATCCGCCCGTGCCGCCGCACCCTCGTCAAACGCCTTGTCGGGGTCGCTCGCCAGATCGATCGCCAACTCCTCACGGGCACCCGCCGCGCACTCATCGACCACCTCGCACAGCGAGCGCCAGTTCGGTTGCCACTCCGGCTGATCAACCTCAAGGGCCAGCAGCGCCCGCGTCGCCGCCTTGTATCTGACAAGATTCTCCGCAGTGCACAACTGCGAGCGAACATACGTCGCGCTGAAGCCCTTCGCCAGGTCGAAAATGTTGTTGCGAATGTTCGCCGTCATCCGCTTGGGCTCATACAGCCGCCCGGCGCTGATCTCCGACGGGCACGCCGGCGAAACATCCCGCCGGCGATTCGGATCGGTCGCCGGGCCGGTCCCGGCCACCGGCGCCGGCCTGATGGCCGTCGCAGGTTCCGTGCTCGTCGCCGCCGCATCAGCCTCGCTGCGCGAATTGAGCGCCGCCGGTCGCATATTGAGCGCGCCCGGCGGCAGATAAAACTGCCACGCCCAGCCCCGCACGCCCTCGCCGTACTCCGGCCGGCGATAAATCCCCCGCGGCCAGGTGATGTAGTGCAGCCCGGCAAACACACCCTGCGCCTGCTGCGCCGTGAGCATCTCGATCCGCTGCCGATCCCCATTCGCCCGCGTCAAGATCGTCGTCTCGCCGATGATCTCAGCCGCTTGAATTTTCAGCCCCTCATATTGCATCACCGCCGCCAGCCCCAGCGTCGGCCACAGCCGCCCGTTGTGCTCAACCCACATCGGCACCTTGCGCACAATGGCGTCATCGTCATAACTGTCAAAGGTCACGTTCGCCACCCGCGCCGCCGCCGCGGCAAGCTGCGGAATTGGCACCGATGGGCTCATCGAGCGCGGGAACGGCCGTGGCGGCTGCCCGGGAATCGTCGCCTTGGACGCGTCGATCGAACTGTCCGCACCGCGAATCACCAGGGTTCGCGCCGCGTTGAACGCATTGCGAAACTTTAGTTTCTCCGGCGACTGCTCCGTCAAACTCCGCCACTGCGGCCGCTTCGGCTCCAGCACCGCCTTGGCCAGCCGGTCCGCCGCATCCGGGCTCAAAATCGTAAAACTCGGGTCGACCGCTTCGCCCGTCACCGGATCAACCTCCGATCGAATCTTCTCGATCGCCTCGAAGATTTCCCGTACCGGCACCTTGATGACGTTCGACTCGGTAAGTTTGAGCGCCGCCTTCGCCGTTGCCTTCGGGTCCGCCATCTGACTGATCGCATCCTCCGCAACCTCATCGTCGCGCAGCGCAAACTTGAAGTTGCCCGCGATCACCACACCCCCGTGCTCCGCGATTGCCGCCGCAAGATCGTCATCATCATTCAACTCGCTCGGCTCGGCCACGTTCTGCATCCGCTCGCCCCCGGGCGCAAACGGGTCTGCGTCCAGCGTCCGCACCGCGCGGTTCTGCGCTTCGTTGAGCAAAAGGTCGAGCGCAATAACCTTTGTTCCCGCCCGCTTCAGTTCCCGCACCACCGTCGCCAGGTCCGACCGCGGCCAAGGCCAGCGCCCCACCGTGTCTTCCGCCGGATCATCAACTGCCACCACCACCACGTCCCGCGACGGCTCGGGCGCGTGCTTCCAGAACCACTGCGTCCGGTGGTCCAGCGTCACCCGCTCGGCGAAGTACAGCGCGTTCAGATACCACAGCACTCCCACCGCGATCGTCACCACGATCCCGAGCCGCCACTGCACCCGCACCATCTGGGCGCTATGGGTGATCTTCGGTCGCCCGAAGTTCAATATGGAGTGCACCTTGCGAAACACGATCCACAACGTCCTTGTCTACGCGAACACCAACCACCATCTCATCGGCCTTCCGCCGATCCCACTTCCCGAATCCTAAGCGATTCCCTCCCTTCCTGCCGCCCCGACTGCCCACGACAACTCCTCACCCGGCAACACCGCCCCCACCCGCCCGCGCCCCCCGGCCCGCCGCGTACCCTCGTTCCATGAACATTGTTCGCCAAGATCTGGGGGCCGCCATCATGACGCCCGCCGGCCCGCTCCTCATCCGGTGCGTCTTTGGCATCGGGCAAAACTACGCAAGGCACGCCAAAGAAATGGGCGGAACCCTCCCCGAACGCCCCGTCGTCTTCACCAAAAATCCCTTCTGCGTCATCCCCTCCGGCGAAGCCATCGTCATCCCCGCCATCTGTCATGACCGCGAGCAGGTTGACTATGAGGGCGAACTCGCCATCGTCATCGGCGCTCTCGCCCGCGACATCCCCAAAGAACGCGTGAGCGACGTCATCCTCGGTTACGCCGCCGCCAACGACGTCTCGGCCCGCTGGTGGCAAAAGACCGGTGCCGGCGGCCAGTTCGCCCGCGGCAAAGGGTTCGACACCTTCTGCCCCCTCTCCCCCATCATGCCCGCCGCCGCCGTCGGCAATCCCAATGCCCTCCGCCTCACCACCAAACTCAACGGCCAGATCATGCAGGATTCCTCAACCGGCGACATGATCTTCGACGTCCCCACACTCGTCAGCGAACTCTCCCGCGCCACAACCCTCCTCCCCGGCACGCTCATCCTCACCGGCACCCCCAGCGGTGTCGGCACCGCCCGCACCCCGCCTGTGTACCTCAAAGAAGGCGACACCGTCGAGATTGAAATCGAGCGCGTCGGCAAAGTCACCAGCCCCGTCCGCAAAGCCTGAACGCCGCGCCACGCACCCAAACCACCCAAGACCCTTAGCATGGCCAAGAAGAAGGAACAACAAGACAAAGTCATGGAGAACCGCAAAGCGCGGCATGACTACACCATCGGCGAAACGCTCGAGTGCGGAATCGTCCTCGGCGGCGGCGAAGTAAAGTCCGTCCGCGCCGGCCAAGTGTCCATCGGCGAGGGCTATGTCAGGGCCTATGACACGCCCCCCACCCTTCAACTCCACGGCGTCAACATCGCCGAATACGCACCCGCCCGCACCTCCGTGCCCACCTCGCCCACCCGCACCCGCAAACTCCTCGCCCACCGCCGCGAAATCCTCAAGCTCTTCAAGGCGCAGCAGATCAAGGGCAACACCATCGTGCCCCTGAAGGTCTACTTCAAGAACGGCTACGCCAAGTGCCTCATCGGCCTCGGCACCGGCAAGAACAAGGGCGACAAGCGCCAATCGATCAAAGAGCGCGAGACCAACCGCGAGATCGATCGGGCCATGTCCAAGCGCCGTTAAGTGCCCCGCCCCCCGCCCCCGGCCGCAGCCAGCCTTCACACCGGCCCGCGCTTCACTGCCATCACCAGTTCCGCCGTCACTGATTGCGGGTCCGCCGCGCGGCACACGCACCCGCTCACCGCGATCCCCCGCGCTCCCGCGTTCACCAGTTTCTGTACGTTCTCCGGGCCGATCCCCCCGATCGCCAAATGCGGCGTGCGGCCCCATACCTCATGCGAGAGATACGACCGCAGATACCCCGCGCCGCTCACATCGCGCACCTTCGTAGTCGTCGCGAACATCGCCCCCACGCCGCAGTAATCCGCCCCGGCCTCGATCGCCGCCTGCGCCTCGGCCTCGTTGTGGGTTGACAGCCCCACCAGCAGCCGCCCGCCAGCCAGTTTGCGAACCTCCGCCAGCGCGAGATCTTCTTGCCCCAAATGCACACCGTCGGCCCCCGCGAGCAGCGCAATATCTGGCCGATCATTCACAATCACCGCTACCCCCGCCGGTCTGCACACCGCCACCAACGCCCGCGCCCGCACCAGCAGTTCATGGTCCGGCAAACCCTTCTCGCGAAGTTGAATCGCCTCTGCGCCACCCGTCACCGCCGCCCGCGCAACGTCCAGCCACGGCCGGCTGCACAGAGCCTCCGTAATCAGCACGCACACCGCCCACTGCGACGCCCGCCCCCCCATCAGCGCCAGCATCAACTTCTGCTCCGCCCCATACGCGCCATACCGCAATCGCTCAAACCCGCGCCATGCCCCCTCCGATGTGAGTTTCGCGCACTCCTCAAGCACCCGCAGAGCCTCCCCCACGCGCTTGCACGCCGCCGCCGCAACCTCGCTCGCCGCGCCCCGTTCCCCTTCGGCCACCGTCTTGTTCGCCGCTCCCACATCACCCACCGTGTCCCGCGCCGCCAGCAGCGCCTCCGCGTCCACGCCGATGGTCGCAACCACCGTCCGCAGGTCATGGCGAAGCTGCTTGATTTCTCCCGCCATCGACCCCGCCCCCAGCACAAACCTCGCCAAATCTTCCATCACGCGCAAGCCCTCGCGGGCCCGATTGGCATTGGCATCAATCAGCCGCGCCACCGCCGGATCGACCGCCGAACCGCCCGCCCCCCCCGATCCGCCCGACCCCCCAGGCACTACCACGTTCTTTGGATCGCTCGTCATGAGCCCGAGCATACGCCGCCCCAACCGCTTCACTTCAGCCTCATTGACCGCTAAACACCCGCACCCGCACCGCCTCAATCGCCATCGAATCCACCCGATCAATCATCAACCCCCGCTGCTTCGCCGCTGCCACCGCCTGCACAAACACCCGCTCGCTCAGCAGCAGGGCCACCGGATGCGCCCGTCCGTGCGCATCGGCCAGCGACCGAACCACGCTCCGCGCCGACCGCCGCAGCCCCGCCCGCCGCGCCAGCCACCAAAACGCCCGCTCCTCCGCCGAGCGCGCAAACCACCAGCGCACCAGCAGCGTCAGCAGCACCACCGCCACGCCAATCAGCGTCAAGATAGCTCCAAACAGCATTCCGGCGTTCATGCGGCCACCTCGCACTGTTCTGGTTCCGCCGCGGCTTTCGCAATCATGCCACCAAATCCCGCCTCGCCCCGCTCATCGCCTTCACCCGTCCGCAGCGTCCAGGCCGCTCGAACCTCCCCCTCCACACGCCCAAGTGTCCGCGCCGGCCGGTGCTTGCTCATGTCCGGCAGCGCCCCCGGCTCGCGCGCCGAGCGAATCACCGCATCCACCATTTCCGGTCGCTGTGCCACCGTCGCCGCCATCCGCTCCGCCAGCCACAGCCCCGCCGCTCGATGCTCGGCCCGCCCATCGGCCAGCATCGAAAGCAGCGTCGCGCACCCGCGATCTGCCGCCGCCGGCTCGCCCAGCACCATGAGCCCGCGCGCTGCGCACGCCCGCACCCGGTGCTCGCGCGCATCGCGCAGCGGCTTGAGCAACCCCAGCACATCCTCCCGCCCATCACTGCCGCCAGCCCCTCGCGCCTGAATCCGCCGACCACGCCGAACCAGCGCATCAATCGCGTTGCTCCGCACCCGCACATCGGCTTCCCAATCCGTCACGTGCCGCACCAACACCCCCGCCGACTCCGCATCGCTCAGCGTGCCAATCGCCGTCACCACTCCCGCCAGCACAATGTGGCGATTCGCCGCCCCGCTCTTGAGCGCCAGCTCGTGCGCCACAAGCAGCCGCTGCGCCTCGACCATTCTTGGTCCCCCCGCCCGAGTCGCGCCCGCACCCGGTATCGCGCCCGTCATCGTCAGACTCGCCGCCACCAACGCCCGCACCCGCGCGTGCGGTGACCGCACCAGCGCCGCCACTACCTTTTCGCGCTGTGCATCGGCCACCATCCCGCGCTCGCACTGCCCAAGCACCGCCAGCGCAGCGCTCGCCGCCACGCGTGCGTCTTGATCAAAGCACAAATCAAGCAGCGCCGTCGGCCGCGCCGAGTTCGCCGCCAGCGCCCGCACAATCGCCAGCCGCACCGCCGGCGCCGGGTCGGCCACGCCCCCGCCATCGCCCCCACCACCATCGCCCAGCGTCGCATCCAGCTCGCGCGAAGGAACCTCCATCGCCGCGATCAGCCGCACCCCGCCAATCCGCGACCGCTCATCAAGCCCGGCACAGAGAACGCCCCGCAAGGTGGGCGCAATCGTCTTCTTCTCCGTCACCAAGAGCGACAAACCCGCTGCCCGCGCTGGGTTCGCGGCCAAATGCCCAGCCCGCGCCGCCGCCGCCGCTGCATTCTCATCACCCGCAATCCGGTCGGCACACGCCCGAACCAGTCCCGGAAACTTCATAAGGGTCCACGCCGCAGCGCCTGCGCTCGGCAGAATGCTCCGTCGAATCGCCCGGCGAATCGCTGTCCCCGCCGGGTGCTCGCGTTCATTCGTCAGCGTCGTGAGTCCAGCCGCAAAACCACTCCCCAAATGCCGTCCCGCCCCGAGCCCTCGCACCACCGCGAGCGCCACCTCTTCCCGCCGGTGGCCCGCCATCGTCGCCAAGCCGCTCAAGAGGGCCTTGGCCAACATCGCCGTTCGCGCCGCCGATGCGCCGCAGGCCGAACCCGCCGAATCCCTTGAAAGGTCCTCTAGCGTCGCCAGCGCCGCATCAACCACCATGGGCTCATCCACAAACGCCGGCCCCAGCCGCGTCTCAACCAATCGCTCCCCACTCGCACCATCCAGTAATCCGATCACCCCAATTGCGGCAGCTCTATAGGCCGGCGCGTCCATTCCCGCCAGCGTCTCGACAGCCATGGCGAGCGGACCAATCGGCAGGTCGCGAACCCCGGCCCGGTCGTCAAGTCGAACCAGACCGCTCGTTCCCGCCGCCTGCACCACCGCCAGCATCGCCGGATCGGCGTGCGAGCCACCCATCATCATCCGAACCGCCCGCCCCGATCGCGACTCCGGCCGCCGAGCCAAGGCCAGCATCTCCCGCCAGACCAGCGCGGCACCCTCAG
>Ga0105046_10005521_pt1 | contig 20012 bp, 23 predicted proteins | sample MAT03_FD_78385 | JGI IMG/M metagenome (GOLD analysis project Ga0105046, IMG submission 78385) | Freshwater microbial communities from Lake Fryxell liftoff mats and glacier meltwater in Antarctica - MAT-03 (megahit assembly) | ecosystem: Environmental > Aquatic > Freshwater > Ice > Liftoff... | reverse complement strand
TCTACATCGCCTACGTGATCCCGATCTATCTGCGCTGGCGCAAGGGAGATGACTTCTAGCCGGGACCCTGGACCCTTGGCAAGAAGTACAAGTGGATCAATCCGATCGCGGTCGTCTGGGTGGTCATCTGCGTGATCATCTTCAGCTTGCCGACGGCGCCGATCTCGGTGCCCTGGGATGAGACCTTCGACATCAGGTACATGAACTACGCACCGGTAACCGTCCTGGTGGTCATCGTCGCGGTCGGCCTCTGGTGGATGCTTTCGGCGAAGCATCACTTCACCGGACCAATCCGCCAGGTGAGGACCGATGACACCGGACGTGTGATCGACGAGGGAGAGATCGCCGGTGGGGACTCCAGTAACGATCCTCGCGAACCGGGGCAGCCGGGGACCCCCGGTACCTGAGGTGGAGCTCGACGAACTCCGCGCCGCGGTCGCGGCAGGCACGGTTGACACCGTCCTGCTCGCGATCGCGGACATGGAAGGACGACTCCAGGGGAAAAGGGTGACCGCTTCCCACTTCCTCGACGAGGTGCTCGAAGCGGGATCCGAGGGCTGCAGCTACCTGCTCACCGTCGACGTGGAGATGGAAACGGTGAGTGGCTACGAGATGAGCTCGTGGGAGAAGGGTTACGGCGACTTTGAGATGAAGCCCGACCTCTCCACCCTGAGGCCCGTTCCGTGGCAGGAGGAGACAGTCATGCTGATGGCCGACTGCGGGTGGCACGACGGCTCGCCAGTGGTGGCCTCTCCCCGCCAGATTCTCCGGAAGCAACTGGAGCGTCTGGAGGAGCGCGGAATGATCGCCAATGCGGCGACCGAGCTCGAGTTCATCGTCTTCCGCAACTCGTATGAAGACGCGTGGAAGCGCGCGTACCGCGACCTCGAACCGTCCAACTACTACAACGTCGACTATTCGATGCTTGGTACCGCCCGGGTCGAGCCGCTGATCAAGCGGATTCGGAACGGGATGGCCGGGGCGGAGATGGTCGTCGAGAACTCGAAGGGCGAATGCAACTTCGGCCAGCATGAAGTCAACATCAAGTACGCGGATGCCCTGACCACGGCCGACCAGCACGTGATCTTCAAGAACGGGACCAAGGAGATCGCGGCGCAGGAGGACTGCTCGATCACCTTCATGGCGAAATGGGACGAGCGGGAAGGCAGCTCGTGCCACATCCACCTCTCCCTGGCCGGCGCCGAAGACGGCAAGAACGCTTTCAACGCCGACCAGGCCATGTTCGACCACTTCCTTGCGGGCCAGCTTGAGTATCTGCGCGAGATGACCCTGTTCTACGCGCCCCAGATCAACTCGTACAAGCGCTTCGCAGAGGGAACCTTTGCGCCGACTTCGGTCACCTGGGGCAAGGACAACCGCACCTGCTCGCTCCGTCTGGTCGGCGAAGGAGAAGGTTTGCGCCTCGAGAACCGCCTGCCTGGCGCCGACGTCAACCCCTACCTCGCGATCGCCGCAATGATCGCGGCAGGCCTGAAGGGCATCGACGATGCGCTGCCGCTGCCTCCCGCCTGCGAGGGCAACGCCTACACCTCGGATGCGGAACGCGTGCCGACGAACATCTATGCGGCCCGGGACCTTTTCCGTGACGGCCAGCTGACCAACGAAGCATTCGGTGAAGAAGTGGTCCGTCACTACGTTCGACGAGCCGAGTTCGAGATCGAGACCTTCGAGTCCGCGGTCACTGACTGGGAACGATTCCGGGGTTTCGAGCGCCTTTGATCAATTCCGCCAGTCCCGACGTGGCCTGCCTGATCGGCGTCACCGCGGCCACCGAACCGGCACATTGGGGCGTCTGGAGACAACCGGCCGACCTCGCCCCGACCGGGTATGCGTTGACGGTTCAACGCGCCGGTGCGGTCGCCGTGCTGCTCCCGACCGATCCGGCGGTAACGTCGGACCCCGGGCCACTACTCGAAAGGCTGGATGGCCTGATCCTGACCGGCGGTGCCGATGTCGACCCCGGCACCTACGGCGCCGAAGCCGCCCCGGGTACGGCCGATACACGGCCGGAGCGTGACCATTTCGAGATAAGCCTGGCGAAGGCTGCTCTCAGCTCTGACCTGCCGTTCCTTGGAGTGTGTCGCGGCTTTCAACTGATGAATGTGGCGGCAGGCGGAAGCCTCGAACAACACCTGCCGGATGTTGTCGGGCACGAACGCCACCGGAGTGTTCCGGGCCAGTTCGATGAACATGAGGTTGACCTGCTCGAGGGCTCTCAGATCGCCGCCCTCTGCGGGTCGGAGCAACTTACAGTCAGCTCCCATCACCACCAGGGACTCGGGCGAATCGGCAGCGGGCTTGCAGTGACCGGCACTTCGATTCCCGACGGCATCGCCGAGGCGATCGAAGTGAAGGGGAAGTCGTTCGCGCTTGGGGTCCAGTGGCACCCGGAGATCGATGAAAACGATTCCCTGATTTCTGCCTTGGTCGATGCCGCCCGTGCGAGAATGGAATCCTGATGCTTTCAATCGTTGAACCCGCAACAGAAACGGTCATGGCCGAGATACCTCGAGCCGGAATCGAGGACGTCGACGCCGCCGTCGCCGCCGCCAGGGCCGCCTTCCCGGGGTGGCGCGCCGTGAACCCCGCGGACCGCGCCCGTCTGATGCGAAAAATCGCCGACGGCATCGAAAGCCACCTCGACGAACTGTCGACCATCGAGGCCCGCAACGCCGGCAAGCCGATCAGCGACGCCAGTGGTGAAATCGGCATGGTCGTCGAAACCTTCCGCTACTACGCCGGCGGGCCCGAGCGGCTGCTCGGTCAGACGATCCCGGTCGCGGGTGGGGTCGATTTCACCTTCCGCGAACCCCTGGGGGTGGTCGGCCTGATCGTCCCCTGGAACTTTCCGCTCGCGATCGCCTCGTGGAAGGTCGCTCCGGCCCTGGCCGCCGGCAACACCGTGGTCCTGAAACCGGCTGAGCTGACCCCTCTGACCGCTCTGAGACTCGAGAAGATCGCCCTTGAAGCAGGATTGCCAGAAGGTGTGCTCAACGTGGTGGTCGGGCCGGGCAGCACCTGCGGCAGCCGGATGGTCGAGCACCCGGACATCGCGAAGATCGCCTTCACGGGATCGACCGAGGTCGGCCGGGGCATCGCAGCCAGTGCCGCCCAGACGATCAAGCGGGTCACCCTGGAGCTCGGCGGAAAGTCGGCGACGGTGGTCTTCGCTGACGCCGACATTGAAAAAGCAGCGGCGGCGGCTCCATCGGCCGTGTTCGGCAACGCCGGGCAGGACTGCTGCGCCAGGTCCCGGATCCTGGTCGAGCGTTCTCAGGTCGACCGCTTCCTGGAAGCAATGGAGCAGGCCGTCAAGGCAATGCGGGTCGGTGACCCGCTCGACCGGTCGACCCAGATGGGCCCCCTGATCTCCGCATCTCACCGGGAAAGTGTCGAGTCGTTCGTGCCTGACGAAACCAACGTCGCTTTCCGGGGAACGACACCCGATGGCCCCGGCTTCTGGTTCCCACCCACGGTCCTCTCCCCCATCTCGAACTCGGATCGTGCAGCCCGTGAGGAGATCTTCGGACCGGTTGCCTGCGTGATCCCCTTTGACGGCGAGGAAGAAGCGATCCAGATCGCCAACGACACCGAGTACGGTCTCTCCGGCTCGATCTGGACCAGTAACGGCGGCCGGGCACTGCGGGTGTGCCGACAGATCGACAGCGGAGTCCTTTCAATCAATTCGAACAGTTCGGTACGCGTTTCGACCCCGTTCGGCGGCTTCAAACAGTCGGGCGTGGGCAGGGAACTCGGGCCGGATGCACTCGACCACTACACCGAGGTGAAGAACGTGTTCTATTCGACAGAAGAAACAGACTGATGGCGGGGAGACTGGCCGGCAAAGTGTGTGTGGTTACTGGTGCTGCTTCGGGCATCGGTGCCGAAACTGCCCGCCTGTTCGCTCAGGAAGACGCCCTGGTCGTCGGGTCTGATCTCGATCCGGGCTCGGAGGGGGAGTTCACCCTGGAAGTCGACGTTGCCGACGAGGACCAGGTACGCGACATGTATTCGCAGGTCCGGGAGAAATACGGCCGGATAGACGTGCTTTTCAACAATGCTGGAATCAATCCCCCGGATGACGTTTCGGTCCTGGACACTCCGCTCGATGTCTGGCAGCGAGTGCAGGACGTGAACGTCCGCAGCGTCTTCCTGTGTTGCAAGCACGGCATCCCCCACCTCCTCGAAACCGGCGGCGGCTCGGTGATCAACACGGCCTCGTTCGTCGCCGTCCTCGGGGCCGCGACCTCACAGATCTCCTACACCGCTTCGAAAGGGGCGGTTCTCGCTCTGTCTCGCGAGCTCGGCGTCGAGTTCGGCCGCCGCGGAGTTCGGGTCAATGCGCTCTGCCCGGGGCCGGTGAACACCCCGCTCCTCGAGGAACTCTTCGCCTCGGATCCGGCCCGTGCCTCTCGCCGACTGGTCCACATACCGATGGGACGATTCGGCGAGGTCCGGGAGATCGCCCAGAGCGCCCTCTTCCTCGCCTCCGATGACTCGTCTTTCGTCACCGCGTCGGCCTTCATGGTCGACGGCGGCCTGTCCGGAGCCTACGTCACACCTGAGTAGCGGATCCGGCTACCCAGCCGGTTCTGCGCCCTGCTTTTGTCCTATTTGAAAAAAATGGGGCGCAGAACAGGCGCACAACACATGGGTTCGAAAACCCGGCGGTGCGCCTACTCCCACTCGATCGTGCCCGGAGGCTTCGACGTGATGTCGTACGCCACGCGGTTCACTCCTGCGACTTCATTGATGATCCGTCCTGAGACCTTTTCGAGCACTTCGTACGGGATTCGGGCCCAGTCGGCCGTCATCGCGTCTTTCGATGTGACTGCGCGGACGATAATCGGGTAAGCGTAGGTGCGGCCGTCGCCCTGGACCCCGACCGAACGAATCACCGGCAGGACGCAGAAGAACTGCCAGAGGTCGCGGTACAGGTTTGCCCCGCCGACCTCCTCATGGAGGATCTGGTCTGCGGCACGCAGGATGTCCAGGCGTTCGCGGTTGACTTCGCCGCCGACGATGCGGATCCCGAGGCCAGGGCCGGGGAATGGCTGACGCCAGACCATGCGGTCCGGCAATTCCAGTTCGGTGCCGACCGCGCGGACCTCGTCCTTGAAAAGCATGCGAAGGGGCTCAACCAGGTCGAACTTGAGATCTTCGGGAAGGCCGCCGACGTTGTGGTGGGACTTGATGGTGGCTGCGTGGTCACTACCACCGGACTCGATCACGTCCGAATAGAGGGTGCCCTGGACCAGGAAATCGGCACCTTCGATTTTCGAAGCTTCATCCTCGAATACACGAATGAATTCCTCACCGATGATCTTGCGTTTCGTTTCCGGGTCGGTTTCGCCAGCCAGCCGGCTGAGGAAACGTTCCTCGGCGTCGACGTGAACCAGCGGAATGCCAAAGTGCTTGAAGTCTTCAACCACCTGCTCGGCTTCGTCCATACGCATCAGGCCGTGATCGACGAAAACGCAGGTGAGCCGGTCGCCGATCGCTTCGTGGACCAGCTTGGCGGCCACCGAAGAGTCAACGCCTCCCGAAAGGCCACAGATCGCCTTTCCGTCACCGATCTGGGTCCGGATGGCTTCGATCTGTTCGGTCACGATCGAAGCGGCGCTCCATTGCTGCTCGCATCCGGCGACCTCACGCAGGAAACGCCTGAGGACTTCCGTTCCGTAAGGGGTGTGAACGACTTCGGGATGGAACTGGATGCCATAGAGCTTCTTCTCCGCCGATTCGAGGGCGGCCACCGGCGAACCCGGGGTCGATGCGATCGCAGTGAATCCCTCTGGCGCCTCGAAGACGGAATCCCGGTGGCTCATCCAGCAGGTCTGCTCCGAAGGCAGCCCGCCGAGGAGGATTCCTCCATCGCCGATCACGGTCATCTGGGTTCGGCCGAACTCACCGGATTCGGCACCTTCGACTTTGCCACCGAGCGCATGCGCCATCGCCTGCATCCCGTAACAGATACCGAGCACCGGGATGCCGAGGCCAATCAGGCGTTCCGGGAAATCGGGCGCCTCCGGGTCGTACACCGACGCGGGCCCGCCCGAAAGCACGAGCGCCTTCGGTGACCGTCTCACGATGTCTTCGATCGAGGTGGTTACCGGGAGTAATTCGGCAAAAACGCCGCATTCACGGATGCGGCGTGCGATGAGCTGGGAGTACTGGCCCCCGAAATCGAGGACCAGCACTTCCTCCGTTGTAGCGATCGACATCAGTCGTCGGCCACCGCGACACCATGGGCGTTCGCCGCCCGGCCGTTGGAGCCCATGCCGACCGACTGCTCGTTCTGCAGCTTCTTGCCTTCCGACATCAGCGCTGGCGCGACCATCACTTCGGCCCGCTGGAAGGAACGGATGTCTTCATACCCACAGGTGGCCATGGATGTCCGCAGGGCACCCATCAGGTTGAAGGTGCCGTCATTCGTATGGGCAGGACCCAGCAGGATCTCTTCCATCGTGCCGTCCTGGACGGTCGTGACACGGGTTCCACGCGGCAGCGACGAATGGAATGTCGCCATGCCCCAGTGGTATCCGCGGCCGGGAGCTTCTTTGGCGCGGGCCAGAGGCGAACCGATCATCACGGCGTCAGCGCCGCAGGCGATCGCCTTGGAGATGTCTCCACCGGTGCGCATGCCGCCGTCACCGATCACGTTCACGTATTCACCGGTCTCCAGCATGTGCTGCGAGCGGGCGGCGGCCACATCAGCGATTGCTGTCGCCTGGGGGACACCGATTCCGAGAACACCGCGGGTGGTGCAGGCAGCGCCCGGACCGACTCCGACGAGTACACCGACCGCCCCGGTCCGCATGAGGTGCAGGCCGGTCGAGTAGGAAGCACAACCACCGACAACGGTCGGGATCGGCAATTCGTTGATGAATTCCTTGAGGTTCAGCGGTTCGACCGTGGTCGAGACGTGCTCGGCTGAAATGACCGTTCCCTGGATGACCAGGATGTCAAGGCCGGCTTCGATCGCCACGTCGTGGTACTTCGTAACCGACTGAGGGGTGAAAGAACCACAGACGACGGCGCCGGCGGCCTTGATCTCACTGATGCGCTGAGCCACAAGTTCCGGCTGAACCGGGGTCTCGTAGATCTCCTGCATGATCGCCGTGGCTTCACCCTTCGGCGCCTTGGAGACGCGTTCAAGCTGCTCTTCGGCATCTTCGAAGCGGGTCCAGATCCCCTCAAGATTGAGCACACCAAGACCACCGAGCTTATGCGTGAGCACAGCGGTTTCCGGGCTGACCACACCGTCCATGGCTGATGCGACCAGGGGAAGGTCGAATCGGTACGGACCCAGCGTCCAGCTGATGTCAATGTCGTCAGGGTCACGTGTACGACGAGAAGGCACGATCGCCACGTCGTCGAACCCGTAGGCGCGTCGACCCTTCTTGCCTCGGCCGATCTCAATTTCCAATTAGGTCCTCCAGGGCTGCGGTTGAAAGGGACACACTACGAGCCCCATCGGACGATTCTAGTTAGGCCGCGAACTCGACTCGTTTTCGGCCGATAAAAGTCCGCAAATAGGGAAGAAGGCCACGAAAAGGGAAGAGCCCCGGCGCCCAGGGAGGGAATCGGGGTCAGACCCCGGCGGGAATCTCGACCTGGCGAACGGTGACGCTGTCGAGCAGGCTTTCGACCCGGGAGCGATCGAGCCAGCCGGCACCAAGGTGCTGGGTTGACTCAGCGCCACAGGCGACGCCGTATGAGAGGCAGCGCTCGGGCGACTGGCCGTCGTAGAGCGCGGCCACGTAGCCGGCAACGAAAGCATCACCGGAGCCGACCGTCGAAATCGGATCGAGCGGGTCGATGGTGACTTCCAGCATGCGCTGCTCGGGGCCCTCACCGACCACCGCGGCGCAACCGTTCGGCAGGGTGATCGCGGCTTCGGCCGGACCCAGGTCGATCAGTTCCGAAAGAACCTCGAACACGTCGCCGGTTTCAAATTCATGGCCGACCAGCTCTTCCGCTTCCAGCTGATTCGGGGTGATCATGTGCGGGCCGGCCCGCATTCCGGCCGACATCGCGTCGCCTTCGGCATCGAGCAGGACCATGATGCCGCGGCTGCGGAGGGTTCGGACCAGGCGGGCATAGAACTCCATCTCCACCCCGGGCGGCAGACTGCCGGCGAGGACGCAGAGTTTGGCGCCACCGGCCAGGTAGTCGAGCCGTTCGATGAAGGCGTCGAGCTCTTCCGCCTTGACGGTCGGGCCGCGTTCGTTGATCTCGGTCTGCTCGCCGTTGGTCGGGTCGATAACTGCCAGGTTGATCCGGGTCTCTTCGGAGATCCTGATGAAGTCGGTGAGCAGGGATTCTTCGCCAAGCTGTTCGATGACCCGCTGTCCAGTCGCACCACCAGCGAGGCCGGTGGCGATCACGGGACGGCCCAGCAGGCCGAGCGCGCGCGCCACATTGATGCCTTTGCCTCCGGGCACGGTGCGGCTCTCCACCGACCGGTGGCGATGCCCCTGACGAAAGTTCGGGACCGCGACGGTCCGGTCCATTGCAGCATTGAGTGTCACCGAGATAATCATCGTTTTCTCCTGGTCACCCTACGCAACCTGCTCCTCATCCTTGCTTCGCGGCGATGTTTAACCAGCGCCACGAGTCCAATTATGGCGGACAGCAGGATCAGCAGGGCGACTACGAGGAAAATTACCCGGCCTTTGGCCTTGTCAATCAGGCTTGCTTCTTCGACCGAGCGGGCCGCTTTCAGCTTGACCGTGGAAATCGTGTCACCGTTGACCGTGACTGTTGCCGATCCGATTAACTCACCTTTTTTGATCGGGCCTTCGATTTCGTCGGGGACTTCCGGGGTGACCACGAGGTCCTCGCCCTTCCGGACTCCGATACGCACGGCACGCGGGCTGACCAGCGCCAGGTCTTCGTCCTGGAACTTCACTGGCAGTTCGATCACAGGCTGGCTGGGACGGATCGGCACCTGTTTTCTGTAGAGAGAGAATCCGTAGTCGAACAACTTGACCGACTCCGCGTCGCGGGCAAGTTCGGTCGGCGTGCCAATGACCGCCCCGATCAGTTCAGTCGCCCGGCGGCGGCCGTCGGAAGCCAGCACATACCCCGCAGCTGTCGTGTGGCCGGTCTTGATGCCGCGTGCCCACGAGTTGTTGAGCACGAAGTCGTTGAGGGTCTCGATCTCGATCGGCGGGTCGTAGCTTTGGAGGGTCGCGGCCCTTGACGCCGCGATCGGCCGGAACCGGGGCAGTTCCATCAGGTCCTGTCCGAGAACAGCCAGGTCCCGGGCGCTCGTGTAGTGCTGCTTGCCGTCGAGGCCGACCGCGTTCTCGTAGTTGGTGTCTTCCAGCCCGAGTCTTACGGCGGTGCGGTTCATCAGGCCAACGAACTTTTTCTCGGATCCGGAGACCGCTTCGGCGAGGGTCACCGCAGCGTCGTTGCCGCTCAGGAGGATCAGGCCATAGAGCAGGTCCTTGCCGGTGATCATCTGTCCGGGCTCGAGCCCCATCAGCGATTCGGCCGGTTCTGCCTGGTAGTCGGCGGCCGGGTATTTCCGGGCCAGGTTCAGATTCTTCATCGCCAGATAGGCGGTCATCATCTTGGTGGTGCTGGCCATCGGCAGGTGCCGGTCGGAATCATGCTCGGCCAGGATCTCCCCGGTGCGGGCATCGATCATTGCCCAGGCTTTTGCGTCGAGCTTCGGAGGTTTCGTCGCGGCTGTTGCGGATGAGCCGGACATCGTCAGGGCAAAGAGAACTGCGGCAACCATGAACGCGCAGCCAACGATCCAGCGGTAAATCAGGTGGCGGCCGGGGGCCGCCGTCAACGAAGCTTCAGATTCTGGCCGGTCTGCAGGGCCTGGGGATCGAGGTCAGGGTTGAGCGTCTGGATCCTGACAACCGAAACCCCGGTTTCCTGGGCGATCCCGGTGAGGGTATCGCCGGCCTGGACTTCATAGGTCGCCTTGGTCGGCTTCTTGTCCTTCTTGGCGGCCTGCTTGTTGGACTTGCCCGCCTTGTTGTCCTTCTTGCCGGAGTCGTCACTGCCGGTGTTGGCCGAGACGACCGAGAACACGAGGATCACGGCGGCCGCGAGGGCCACCAGGGCGAGAATCCGTTTTATCAGGGAATTTTTCTTGCTCATGCTGCTGGTCGGGATTGGTACCGACTCGGGAAATGTATAGCGGGATTCGCTACTTCCGGCGGGAAGCCTTCCCTCCGGGGCGGGATCAACCCGAGATGGCCCAGACGGCCTGCCGCAGGTCTTCCGCAGCTGCCCCGGGGTCATCCGCGCCGGCGATGGACCGTGAAGCGGCGATCAGTGCGGCAGCTCGACCCGGCGCGAAGGCGGCACCGAGGTCTTCCGGCTTGCCACCCTGGGCCCCGACTCCGGGAATCAGGAACATTGCGCGCGGCATCAAATCGCGCAGGCGGGCGATGTGTTCGGGTGCGGTCGCTCCGACCACTGCCCCCATGCCGCTCAGCTTTCCGTCAGTTCCAGCGAGGCGCCCGCTGAAGCTGTCGACCATACGGGCCAGGTGTTCGTGGACCGGCCCATCCGGGGTTTGAAGGTCCTGGACATCAGCCGCTCCGGGATTGCTGGTGCGAACCAGTGCGAATACGCCGGCTCCGGCTGCTTCGGCGGCAGCCACCATCGGTTCGAGGGCGTCAGCCCCCAGGAGCGGGTTTGCCGTGAAAGCATCGGCGCCGAGACCGTCAGCTTCACCCCAGGGTGAGCTGGTCTGGCCGACCATTGCCTGACCGTAAGCCTTTGCCGAAACCGGCACGTCGCCCCTCTTGCCGTCAGCGACCACGAGCAGGCCGGCGGCACGAGCCAACTTGCAGACATCTTCGAGGGCGCGCCACCCGGGCGAACCCAGTCGTTCGAAACAGGCGAGCTGAGGCTTTACAGCGACGCACGCAGGTCCGGCAGATTCGATGACCCACCGGGAATGTTCGGTGACCGCTTCGGCCGCCTTCTCGGCGGCAGATCCCAAACCGTCGAACTCGATCGTGAAACGGCCGAGCCTGGCCGGATCGGGATCGAGTCCCAAGCAGATCTGGCTGCGGCGCTCTTCAACGAGCACCGCAGCCTGATCGATGAAAATGCTCAGCCCTTGACTGTCTTCTTCAGGGCGGAACCGGCTGAGAAGCGCGGAACCTTGCCACCGGCAATGGTGATGCGCTCGCCGGTGCGGGGGTTGACGCCCTGGCGGGCGCTGCGCACGGCAACGTGGAACTTGCCGAAGCCGGTGAAGTTGACTTCGCCTTCGTTGGTCAGCGTGTCAGTGATGGCTTCGAGCACCGCGTCAACAGCGTCAGCAGCGGCCTTCTTGCTGCCGATACGTTCGTCAGCGGCAACCTTCTCTAGGAATTCAGCTTTGGTCACGTCAGTAATCCTCCTCAGGAATTAGGGTGCCGGTAACGTAACACCGCATTCGGACGCCGTTTTTCCCACATTCCTGCTAACTCCCGCAACTTCCGGAAAGCACTGAATAAAGGGAAGGCTCAACTTAGATCGATCAGCGCCTTCGCCGCGTCATCGATTTGCTTCGTTTCGGGTGTCCCGGGAATCAAATCGGCCGCATCTCCGCTCTGGTACTGGATCCTGATGAAGGATCTCCGGTGATGGCGGCGTCGGCGCATGAAAGCCGAGGCTTCATCGGTGTAGGAAGACACCTTGTCGATCAATACCCGGTGCGGTTTAAGCATGGTCAACCCCCGTATCGAGGTCACGCAAAGCCATGCGCAGGTCAAAGCTGGTGAGCGATGCGAGGACGAAACGCCCGGTCACCGCGACCAGGGCGAGTCCGCCCTCGCGGACCACGAATATCTCCGCTTCTTCAGTCGCCAGATGCGCGCTGTCGATCGGCAGTTCCCGGGCCGCGTCGAGGGCATTGACCAGCTCGACCGCGGTCCGGTTCCAGTTGGCAGCTTTGCCGGTGGACGCCACCGCTTCGCCATCGGCGTCGATGACCGCCGCGGCTTTCAGCTCCGGCTCGAGTTCGGCCAGGTTCTCGAGAACCCGCCGGGCATTCGTTTCGGCGGAGGTGGTGGCCGGGTCGGCCGCATCGTGAGAATCGGCACCCGCCGGGGAGGGTTGATTGGTGTTTTCAGCCACGGTGTAGGAACATACCGCCCATGTCACTCGCCCGAGCCTCCTGGATGGTCGTTGTCGCAGTCTGCGCGATTGCTTCGCTCGGCTCTTTCGTTGTCGGATATGCCGGCTACGGGGTCGTGGTTGCCGCAGTCGGACTCGCCGCCGCGGTCAATCTGTGGCCCACCGCCGACGGCGAACCGGCCTCCGAGGCGCCTCCACGCGCCTAGGAGTTCAGGAACCCGGCAAGTTTGCGTGCAGCCCGGCCGCGATGGCTGATCGCATGCTTTTCTTCGGGTGAAACTTCGGCCATCGTCCGCTGGTCGTCCGGCCCGGTGTCATCCGGAACGAAAGCCGGGTCGTAACCGAATCCCCCGTCGCCGCGAGGCTCCTGGATCAACTGACCGCCGCAGAACCCTTCGAACAGGTGCTCCGCCCCGGACCCGTCGATGTAAGCGATCACGCAGACGTATCGGGCGGTCGGGCCTCCGCCCGATCCGGCCAGGTCGTTCAGCACTTTTTCCAGGTTCTCGCCGTCACTTGCCGTCTCTCCGGCATACCGCGCCGACCTCACACCGGGCCGGCCGTCCAAAGCTTCAACTTCAATTCCCGAGTCGTCGGCGATCACCTCCCCACCGGTTACGGCGCGGACCGCACGGGCCTTGATCAGCGCGTTGGCGGAGAAAGTCAGACCATCTTCGGGTGGCGTCTCGACACCATCAGGCAGCGCCTCGAGCTCGACCCCACCCAGGATCTGGCCGAGCTCCTCGACCTTGTGCGCGTTCTGACTGGCGAGGATCAAAGGCCGATCGCGGCAATCTGTGCCGCCCGCAGCTGGTCGATTCCGGCTTCGGCCAACCCGAGAAGTTCGTCAAGCGAGGTGCGCGAGAGTGGCGTGCGCTCAGCGGTCGCCTGGACTTCGATCAGGCCGCCGTCGCCGGTCATCACAACGTTCGCGTCAACTTCCGCAGTTGAATCTTCCGGGTAGTCGAGGTCGCAGAGGGCCCGGCCACCAACCATGCCGACGCTGACTGCTGCAACCGATGTGGTCAGCGGCATCTTCTCGATATCTCCACGCTCGACCAGGTCGGCAAGTGCAATGTGAAGGGCAACGTAGCCACCGGTGATCGAAGCGCAGCGGGTTCCGCCATCGGCCTCGAGGACGTCGCAGTCGACGTAGATGCTGCGTTCGCCGAGCGCGGCAAAATCGACCCCGACCCGCAATGAGCGGCCGATCAGGCGCTGGATCTCAACCCCGCGACCATCCTGTTTGCCTTTGCTGATGTCACGCGGCTTGCGATCGCCGGTCGAAGCAGGAAGCATCGCGTACTCGGCGGTGACCCAGCCTTCGCCACGGCCGACCATCCACTTCGGCACTTTCTCGGAGACGGAGGCGGTGCAGATCACCCTGGTCCCTCCGACGGAAATCAGGGCCGAGCCATCGGCGCTGGAAACGAAACCGGGCTGGATGTCGACCGGCCGAAGATCGGCGGCGGTACGGTCGAAGCTTCGCTGGAGACTGGTATCTGCACTGTTTTCTGACATTGGCCACAGTCTTATCAGCTGGAAGCACCGCTTCTCCGCCGGTTGAACGAACCAGCCAGCGGGGCGGGCACAAGCCCACCCCGCCACCGGTCACCGGAAGGCGATCTTGTCCACCGCCGACTGGATCTTGTCGACGATCAGCTCGGCCAGTTCCGTGCCCTGACGGCCACTGAATCCTTTCATCGCCGCCACCATGCCGACCATCAGCAGGGAGACCAGCAGGATCAGCCCGACGTATTCGACGGTGCCCTGCCCGCTCTGCCCGGAAAGCCGACGGCCGGCCGTGACTGTGGTGTTGTGGGCCGCTGCATGCAACTGCCCCATTGCCGCATAAAACATCTGTCCTCCTTCGATTGCTTGTGATGGAAATCGTCGGACAAGTCCGCAGACCTGACTTTGAATAGGCGCAACAAGTTCGTTCCCGAATGCTCAAGGAATCCGCACCGGCGGCTACCCTCTTGCGATGCGGGTTCTTACAGTCATGAATTTCGGCGCCGATCCGGCCACTCCCCAGCGCGGCCGCTGGGTCGTCGACCAGGTCGAAGCCCTGCGGGAACTCGGCCACGACGTCGAACTGTTCACCTTCCAGCCAGGCAAGGACCAGTACCTGCCGGCAACCCGTGAGATCCGCCGGATTCTCAAACGCGAAGAGTTCGACCTGGTCCACGCCCACTACGGCCTGGCCGGCTGGTGCGCCGCCCTGGCCGGCGCCCGCCCGCTGGTCGTGACTTTCCACGGAACCGACGTACGCCATCGGATCGTCGGCCCGCTCTCGCGGAGGCTCACCAGACGGATCGACCTGATCGCCGGGGCATCGAAAGCCCTGTTCGAGACCGAAGCCGGCCGACCCGGGCTGCCACTCACCCCCGGGAAAAACGCGGTGCTGCCCTGCGGCGCCGACCTTTCAAGATTCCGGCAGATCGATCGGGCTGAAGCGAAACAAAAGCTCGGACTCGACCCCGGGGTGCGTTATCTCTTCTTTCCGGCGAACCCCGCCCGCCCGGAAAAGATGTTCAAACGGGCTGAGGAAGTCGCCGAAACGGCGGGCGCGGAGCTGCTCACCGGTGGCAGCATCCCCCCGGATGAAATGGCTCTTTGGTTGAACGCGACGAATGCCGTTTTGATCCCGTCGCTTTACGAAGGCTTCGGGCTGGCCTGCCTGGAGAGCCTCGCCTGCAACGTGCCGGTCATCTCCACGCCGGTCGGCATCGCACCCCATGCATTGAAGGATCTGCCGGGCAGCCACTGCTCGGAATTCGACGCCGGAGAGTGGTCAGAATTCGCTTCAGGACTACTGGAACAGGCTGATCCGAGGACTCCCGGAAGGCGTGTTTCGGAAGCACTTTCAGCCGGCCGCATGGCTGCTCGGGTAGCTCTTGCTTATGAAGAAATTCTGGAAAGTTCAGGGGGGAAGGCTGTTTCCTCCGCCGAGTTGCGTAATGATGGGGTTACCAGATGAGGAAGGGTGCCCTGAAGAAAAAGCAGAGGCAGCTCGAAGAGCTACACCTCGACCGTCGCGAGGCGCTCGGGGAGCTGGTTCTCGGGATGTTTGTCCAGGGAAACTGGGACGACTCGCTGCTCGCGCGCGGCGCTGCCGAAGTGAGCGAAGTCGAGACCGAGCTGAAAAGCCTGGCCGCCGGCGACCTCCGCGAGCCCGACTCCGCCGCGCACGACTTCCCTGCCACCGGCGAATACACCGCCGAGCACCCCTACCCGGTGACTGGTGAGTACACCGCCGAGCACGCTCTGCCCGCCACTGGTGAACACACCGCCGAGCACGCGCTGCCCGCGGCGGCAGCCAAAGCTTCGGAGAAGAAGGTTCCGGACAGGAAGGCCGAATCGAAAAAGGCCGAAGTGAATCCGGACAAAACCGCGAGTCCCGCAATTGTGCCCGCCCCGGTCCCGCCTTCGGCCAGCACCCCCACCCCGGTTTCGCCAACGGCCGCAACTCCGTCCGTGCCTGCAAAGCCCGCTGCCGAAGCAAAGCCGGTCCCGGTCCCCAAGCCGACCACGTCACCGGACGCGACCCCGATGGCCGACCCCAGGCCCGCCGGTTCCACACCGGTTGTGCCCGCCGCCGAAGCGGCGAAAGAAGCTGTGCCAGAGCTCAGTCCGCTCGACAAGCTCGCCGCCGAGCTCGAAGCGACCGAAAGCAAAGCCAAAGCTGCGACCGAAGCCGCGAAAGCATCGGCCACAGCCGACTCGAAGACCGAACTCAGCGCGATCACCCGCGAAGTCGAGTCCGACCGGAAGAAACTTGACGACGCCCTGAAGGCGGCCGCCGCAAGCATCGAGCTTGCGAACAGGAAAGCCGGTGACGCCGAATCCAAGCTGGCCCGCGAATCGGCCGCCAGCCGTCAGGCAGCGACCGAATGGGTCCGTAACCAGGCGGCCGAGATCGAAGCAGACGCCGCGTTGGCGGCCGAGATCGCACCGAAGACTGAAGCTCCTGCCCCGCCCCCACCGGGGTCGGCCAGCGTTGAACCTGATGCGGCCACGGCAGCGAAGATCGCTTCGCTGGAAGCCAACCTGGCCGCCGAGAAGGCCGCGAAGGCGGAGGCGATCAGCAACGCCGAATCCAGGCTGAAGGCAATCGAAGCCAGCGCCAGGCAAGCGGAAGACCGGGTTGCCGCCGCCGAGAAGGCCGCTGCGACCGGAGCCGCCGCAGTCGCCGCCGAAAACGATGAGCCGAAATCTCCGAAACAGTCGGCCACCACCGAAGCTGAAGCCCGCGAAGCGGCCGTAACCTGGCTGCGTGGCCAGATCTCGGCGCTTAAAGCCGAACTTTCCAAGGACGCTTCCACATCGGCCCCGGCCGCCGAGCCCAGGGACGGCGGCTCCTGATGGGTCTCTTCAGCCGTGATGGCCAGAGTGGACGCGAGCGCCGGGCGATGAAAGATCACCTCGACGAACTCGACGAGCTGCGCCGGACAAGCCTTGGCGAACTTGGCGAGATGACGGTCGGGATGGCCAACGAAGGCTCCTTCGATCGCCGAGCACTCTCCGAGAAAGCCACGCAGGTGGTCTCGATCGATCGAGAAGCGGACCTGATTGCCAGAGGACTCGAAGAGGGTCTGACTCTGGAAGAGCTGGAAGACCTGGCTCGCCGTGAAGACGAACCGGGCACCGACCCCGGTGCGTCAAGCACCAGCCGACGCTCGTAGTGGCTGGAAACCAGCCAGAGGCGGCGAGCGGTCCCCTGACTGACCTCGGCACCTATGACCTGGCTGTGGTTGGTGCCGGTGCAGCCGGCCTCTGGTCGGCGCTGCGTGCGGCCGAAGAAGGCGGAAAAGTCTGCCTGATCTCCAGGAAGCCGCTGGCCGAAAGTGCCAGCTTTCACGCCCAGGGCGGCCTCGCCGCCGCGCTCGAACCAGAGGACTCGTCCGAACTGCATGCCGCCGACACGATCGCCGCCGGCCGCCGTCTGTGCCGGACCGCTGCGGTCGAGGTACTCACCGAAGCGGCCCCCGGAATCGTCCAGGACCTGATCAGCCGCGGCCTCAACTTCGACATGAACCCCGACGGCGAGCTCGGACTCGCTCTCGAAGGCGGGCACAGCAAACGCCGGATCATCCATGCCGGCGGCAGCCAGACCGGCAAGGAGATCACCGGCGGCCTCGCCCGCATGGTCGCCGCCCAGGCTGGCATAACCGTGCTGGAAGAGACTTCGGCCCTCGCCCTCTGGAGCGATGGCGACCGCTGCCATGGCGTGATTACCGACCGCGGCATGATCACCGCCAGGGCGACCCTGCTGGCAACCGGCGGTGCCGCTGCCCTCTGGCGACGGACCTCCAACCCCTGGGGCGCGATCGGCGCGGGACCGGTCCTCGCCAGTGCCGCCGGGGCCGACCTCGCCGACCTCGAGTTCTGCCAGTTCCACCCGACCTGCCTGACCGCCCCCGGCACCGAATACGACGGCGCCCTGATCACCGAAGCCATCCGGGGGGAAGGCGCAACCCTGCTGGACCGAAATGGCGAGCGGTTTACCGAAGAGCTTGCTCCGCGCGATGACGTCACCGCGGCGATCCTCGAGCAGAGCCTCAAAGACGGCACTGAAGTCCGTCTCGACCTCCGGGGTGTACCCACCGAACGTTTCCCGAGCGTCTTCGAGATGCTCGGCTCGGCCGGCTTCGACCCGCGGAGCGAACCGGTACCGATCTCTCCCGGAGCCCACTACATGATGGGTGGCATCGCGGTGGACCTTGACGGCCGAACTTCGCTCCATGGCCTGTACGCAGCCGGGGAATGTGCCTGCACCGGCATCCATGGCGCCAACCGGCTCGCCTCGAACTCGCTCACCGAATGTTTCGTCTTCGGCCAGCGTGCCGCCTTGGCCGCTCTGGCGGAAGAACCTTCAGGACCGGCACCCAACGTACCGGATTGGCGTTTCGATCCACCGACCCTGGCAACGAGGGAGTCGGTGTGGCGACTGGCCGGACCGCTACGCGACGCCGTTCACCTCGACCAGCTGACAGCTGACCCGTATCCCCTTGCCCGCGCGATCGCGGCAACCGCCGGCGCCCGGAAGGAATCCCGTGGCGGACACCGTCGGACCGACTTTCCCCAGACCGACCCGGAACTCGACGGGCAGCACCTGATTTACCATCCGGACGGCTCGCTCGAGCTGAAGCGGTGGGACTGAACTCGAATTCTCCGGAGCACCACCCGGATCCGGTTGAGATCCAGGTGACAGCCGGTGCGCTGGCCTCCGTCTGCGAGGAGATGGGCGCGGTCCTGATCCGGTCTGCACATTCGGCGAACATCAAAGAGCGGCGCGACTGCTCGGCGGCTGTCTTCAACGCCGATGGCGAGATGGTCATGCAGGCCGAACACATCCCGGTCCACCTGGGATCGATGCCGGCGTCGGTCGCTGCGGTAATCGACCGGAACCATCAACCAGGGGTTTCCTGGTTCCTCAACGACCCTTTCAGCGGAGGCACCCACCTGCCGGACATCACGGTCGTGACCCCGGCTTTCGATCCGGACGGCACCCTGATCGGCTTTGCCGCCAACCGCGCCCACCACGCCGATGTCGGCGGACGGATGCCCGGTTCGATGCCGGCCGATTCACGCTCGATCGAAGAGGAAGGTGTGATCATCCAGCCGCGCATCCTCGACGAAGAATCGATCAAAGACGTGATCGGCCGGATGCGCCAGCCAGAACAGCGGCGGGCCGACCTGCGGGCCCAGCTGGCAGCGAACAAAGCCGGAGTCCACCGGCTGGCCGAACTGGCATCGGCCCGCGGAACGTTGTCCCTCGAATCCTCGATGGCTGCCGTGCTCGACTACGCGGAGAGCCGCACCAGGTCGAGGATCGCGGAGATCGAAGACGGGACCTACGAAGCAACGGACTGGCTGGAAGGGCTAGACGGCGACCTCGAACTGAACCTGAAAGCAACCGTCTCGGGTGACCGGATCAGCTTCGATTTCAGCGGTTCCGCACCGATCGACCCCGGCAACCTCAACTGCCCGATCTCGGTGACCGCTTCCGCCTGCTATTTCGCGGTCCGGGTGATTACCGATCCTGACGTGCCGGCCAGCGCCGGCGCCTACCGCCCAATCGAGGTGACCGTTCCCGAAGGCACCCTGTTGAACGCCCGGTCTCCCGCCGCCGTAGTCGCTGGCAACGTCGAGACCTCCTCGCGGGTGGCCGACCTCTGCCTCAAGGCCTTCGGCCTCGCCCTGGGCCAGGGCACGATGAACAACTTCACCCTCGGGAACGAAAACTTCACCTACTACGAAACCCTCGGCGGTGGACAGGGCGCCAGCCGGCTTGCCGACGGACCGCACGCAGTCCATGTGGCGATGTCGAACACCCTCAACACCCCGATCGAAGCCCTGGAAATCGAGTTCCCGATTCGTGCCACCGACTACTCGATTCGTCGCGGCAGCGGGGGACGCGGCGCCCACAGCGGTGGTGACGGTCTGGTCCGGGAACTCGAAGCGCTCGAGCCAATGGACTTCGCCCTGCTGACCGAACGGCGCCGGCACCGGGCGACGGGTGCTGAAGGAGGCGAGGCTGGTGCCCTTGGCCACAACCTGATTTTCCGGTCCGGCCAGACCGAGCCGGAACAACTGGATTCGAAAGCAACCGGTCGGCTGGCGCCAGGCGACCGGCTGCGGATCGAGACCCCCGGCGGCGGCGGGTTCGGGGCGAAAGAATGCTGATCCTCGGGGTTGATGTCGGTGGAACTTTCACCGATGCGGTGTTGATCGATGGTGGCCATGTGTACGCCGGAAAGGCGCCAACCACTCCCGACGACCAGTCGGCCGGTGTAATCGACGCGATCAACAACGTCCTCAAACTCTCCGGTTGTGAGGCTTCCGACATCGACCGGTTCAACCACGGCATGACCGTGGCCACC
>Ga0105046_10005518_pt1 | contig 20014 bp, 22 predicted proteins | sample MAT03_FD_78385 | JGI IMG/M metagenome (GOLD analysis project Ga0105046, IMG submission 78385) | Freshwater microbial communities from Lake Fryxell liftoff mats and glacier meltwater in Antarctica - MAT-03 (megahit assembly) | ecosystem: Environmental > Aquatic > Freshwater > Ice > Liftoff... | reverse complement strand
TATATGCAAAATTGGAGCTTTTTTTATTCAAAATGTCAAGCTAGATCAGTTTTTTCAACACTTAGCGTAAGTCCTGTTTATTGAGAATAATAACAAATTGATCATCACTGGCAGCAGCAATATAGCGATTATCAGGCGATGAAGAAACATATTTTATTTTTTTTTTGCAGGGATTCTTAAAATACGTTGTTTTGTCATCGTTCAAAATACCAATGGATTTAATCAGTCGATTATACAAAATGCATACATCTGAATTATACCATTGAATACTACCTGACCCGGGAAACTCTGCCCTGAACGTATACGTAGGCTGCGTATGGACTTTCCAATACTGCAGTAAGCATTGAGGTGATATGCCAAGTTCATCAAGCTGGGCAAAGATCTCTTCAATGACAGGCTTTGAGTTAAGAGGATCTTTTGTATCAACGTTATCCTTGATGTTGTTTGCAATCGTACCCATGCAAATGGCCAAAAGACTCTTAACAAACCCAGGATTTTGATAAAAGTGATGATAATCTTTTCTACTATCAAATGGTTGAGCGCCATTGGATTGAGCAGTTTCCTCTTTTTCCATACCCCAAAGTCTGGAAGAGGTAAAAAGAGGAAAAATAACGAGAGCTAAAACGGCAACTGAATATTTTTTCATAGAAAGATAAGCTTATTTAGGCTGGTTTGCATTAATACAATTTCTATTTTAGATATATACCAAATCATGCAAAAGGCAATCAAACAGACTTGAAACTCATATAAATATTTTAAAAAAATAGGTTAAAACTTCCACCGCATCTCAAATTCGTCGCTAAGATAACCCCGCTCATCGCGAGTACCGCAAATCGCGCAATCATAAAAAAGATATTCAACCCCTAACATAATATCTTCGGGCAAACTGAAGTTTCTTTTTAATGGTGCCATATTACTGGTTTAAGCGCACCATTTATTTGTGTTTTTTGAATATCATTTTTGATTCCTTTTAAGAACTCGGTGTTTGATAGTTGTTACAATTTTCATTTTTACCTATTTTTACAACATGAGTTTCATCGACTATACTTTTACTTATTAATCTTTCCACTTCTTAATAGAAATTTGCATGAGAAAAAAACATATAATCATTGGCACTTCAGCTGCAGGCATAGGTGCGGCTCAAAAATTACGGCAGCTTGATCAAGAAGCTGAAATAATATGTATTTCAGATGAAACAGAAATGCCTTATAACAAATGCTTTATTGCCGATTATTTGGCCGGGCGTAAAACATTGCAAGAAGTATATACAAAAAAAACTGAGTTTTTTGAAAAGAATAACATTCAGTTATTGCTTAATACGATTGTGACAAAAATTGAACCGGATAAAAAAAATATTGTTCTTGCTGATGGCTCGTTGTTAACATATGATACCTTGTTCCTTGGTATTGGAAAAAAAACGCCACAATTATTTAAAGTACAAGATGAACTTTCGGGCGTTTTTACCTTTCATGCGCTTCATTCCTTGTTGTTTTTAGAGAAATATATTCTTGAGCACAAAGTAACTGCTGTTGTTATTATTGGGGCAGGATTAAGTGGTTTGGAATGTGCAGATGCTTTGCAAAAATATCAATTGAATGTGCATCTTGTTGATCTTAATGATCATGTTTTGGCGGCGCAATCAGATGTTGATGGTGCCCATTTATTGCAAGAGGTTATGCAAAAAGCATCCGTTACCTTACATATGAAAAAAACAATACAGCAAATTCTACAACAGGATGGCAAAGTAAGCGGTGTAGAGCTGAGTGATGGCACAAAACTTGTCGCTCAAATGGTTGTCGTTGCTGCAGGAGCACAAATAAAAACTCAATTGGCGCAAGATGCAGGAATTGTTGTGGATGAAAAAACTAAAGCAATTATCACCAATGAGTATTTGCTAACGAGTGTCGAAGGTATTTATGCCGGTGGTGATGCAATTTTAGTGTATGATCAACTGCAAAAAAAACAGGTGCCAAGTTGTCTTTGGCCTGATGCAATGTTGCAAGGCGTGACTGCTGCTCATAACATGGCAGGTCAAAAAAAATCTTACTCAGGTGCCGTTTTGTTGGTTGGATCTTCTTTCTTTGGGTTGCAATTTGCTAGTTGTGGGTCAATTCTTACTATTCCTTCAGGTTATGAAGTTATCACAAAGCAGGGAGAAAGCTTTTACCACAAGTATTTATTGTCTGAAAATCGACTTCAGGGCTTTCTTCTTATTGGCAAATCATTCAATTTGTCACTTTTAAGAAGGGCGATTTTGACACAAGAGCCTATAAATACAGATTCGCTACCATAAAAAAATTCAATATGAAAATAATCAATAAATAAAAACACCTCATTGATTGTGTTTTTGTGAATATCTGATATCCTTATCACTATATAAATGGTTTTACGGAGGTTATATCATGATACGTTTTTCAAAAAATATACTTTTAATGCTCATGCTTTCATGGGTAGGTTCTTCTTTCCCAATGGATGTACTTAAAAATTGTTATGATGGCCTGAAAAAAGGGGCTAATTGTACTTTTAATGTGTATTCTTCAGGGCTTAGGAAAGTGGAAAATGCATTACATATCCCAAGGGCAACGCTACAGGCAGGAATTCCTCTTGCGACAACGGCATCATTGGCGTGGTATTTTACTCGTTCTAATGATGATATAAAAAAATTTATTGAGCATGTAAATACAGCAAAAAAAGTTACTCTAGGTTGCAGTCTCGCCTATGGTACTCGTTGGGTAATGCGCTGGTGGGATTTTTCAAGTTTAGAAAAAGCTCTGCAAGAAGCATCATCTCCTGAGACAGCCCATTATGAAAAATTTAGATTTTCAACATGGGGAAAAAAATCATGGCCTTTAGCGCTCAATGTTAATAATTCACCAAAAAATGTTTGCGATCAATTAAAGCTTGATGCGACTACGTGTGATGATAAAATTTATTTAGAGGGTAAAAAAATTTATCGCACCAAATCAATTACTGATCAGATGATTAAAAAGGCGATAAATGCCGAATTAGTTCAATTAAAAAAAGATCTTTGCTCGGTGGGGGCATGTACCGATGCTCCTCAAGTTCTTGTGCAATGCTTGCTTGAAATGGATGGTGAGATTTCAAATAACCTATCTTCATTTATTAATATTTCAAATAATATTGATCACTTAATGCAATGTAATGAATATTCTTTAAATAATCTTTTGGGTAAGATTAAAGAATGTTCTAAAACAAATTGGTTCAAAAAATGTGTCTATTTTCCCGGCTATCAATTTTGGAAGTTAGAATTTGCTCCGTATAATAAACGAGCAACTAATGTATATTGTGATCTATTGAAACAATATATTCGATTAACTGCTATAAAAAATGTCGCTGATTCTATGTCGTGGGAAGTTAAACCAAAAAATCCTGGCGCAACGTTAAACGTAAATTTTAGACACGTTTAAAAAGCTATAAAGCCCCAAATCTTTTTAGTAAAATAAAGATAATGGTATACTCTGATTGTCAGTACATTATTTTCAACTAAAAAATAAGGGGCTGTTATGGCAATTACCTTAAGGTCTGTTGCTCAAATGAGTGGTCGACGATGTAAAAAATCGCTCTTTCTTATTCCTTATTATTTTACCTTTGCCAACGCGTTGTTTGGCTTTATTTCAGTCATTGAATCGGTACAAGGAAATTTAATTAAGGCTGCATGTTATATTGGTTTGGCAGCGTTGGCTGATGCTCTTGATGGGAGATTGGCTCGCGCTTTTGGATCTTCAAGTTATCTAGGTGCTGAATTGGATGGATTATGTGATGCAATTTCATTTTGCTTTGCACCAACAATTCTTATTTACAGTCTTTTCCAAACAACTATATCTTCAGTTGGCATAGGTGTTCTTGGTTTTTATTTATGTGCAGGACTTTTTAGATTAGCGAAATTTAATGTTACTCAAAGCAGTAGCAAAGCGTATTTTTCAGGTCTTTGCACGCCAGTATCGGCATTTTTCTTAGCAACACTAGTTCTTTATTATGACTGGTTTGCACAATCAGCTTTTTGGTTTTTAGTACATGTAAATGGTATGGTTTTTGTGGTGGGTATTCTCTCTTTTTTAATGATTTCTGCTATTCCTTTTTCTTCTTTTAAAGCGACACGCTATTCTCCTTCCTTGGTCTATTTGATTGTGGTTTTGGGCAGTTTGTTGAGTATTGTTTCTTGGCGATGGGGAATTCCATTATTATTTTTATTACTAGTGTCATATATTTTTTATTCCATAGGAATGTGGCTTATCATGCCATCAAGAATGAAAAGAAAAGTAAAAAAAATTATGTAAAAATTAGTGCCATATGCTTTTGACTGAAAGTATTTTGCATTGAGTGATTTCTTGAGCAACGATGCCGTTTCTATTTATTCTTTCAAGCCGTTTTTTGTTGATACAAAGTTCTAACAAGCTTTTTAAGGTAGGAGTATTCTTAAAAATTGCATAAATGGGTGCTTCATGTATTTTGCCCCAACCGTGGTCATAGGATCGGGCTTCAATTACTAAATTATTTTTTGCATCACTGATGATCATAATATGGCCTGGCAACCAAATAATATCCCCATTTTCTGGATGATCTTTCAGGGTTAATTCTTTGAGGTGTTGTAAGATTGTTGTGCTATTTTTAAAATAATAAGGCATGCCGGCAGCTTGAGCTGCTCGCGCCAATAAGCCAGTGCAATCAAATCCTGTTTTAACCTGATTTTTGCAATAATTTTCACGATGATAATTGTTTGATGAAGATGTTTTAGTAAATGCTTCTTGTAAACAAGCTTGTGTATAACTGCAACCTCCCCATACATAGGGAATAAATCCTTGCTTGGGATGTGCCCATACTTTTAGTACTTTCAAAAATATTTCGATTTGTTGTTCCTGTGTTTGATTTTTTGTTTGGGCAAGAACGATTTTTTTTGGAATAACGAGCATTGTTATTTTTGATGCATCATGATTTAAAGCGTAGACGCTGACATTTGTAGTATTGGTTGTTTTAACAACAAAACGAGTTCCAGCAGAAAAAGTACGGTGAAAGTGTTCGTCATAATAAGGAAGAAGCAGTGTTACGGTTGGTGGTGATTGATGTTTGATAATTTTTGTTTCATCATATTTAATTTGCAGGGGCAGTTGACTAAGTTCAATGTTATTCTTTTTGAGCGTTTCTAATGAAATGAAATTTTTTTTGAGAGCCCAATAGGTGTTGTTTTTTTTAGTATTGCCAGAAGTTTCAAAATAAAGATTGGGGATTTCAATACGTATTTCTTCATTTTTTTCTTCAATCACTGTAACAATTTCATTAAAAAGTAGTTGATGTAATCGTGAACATTGAGGCGCTTTTTGACTGCATAGAGGTAATTGATTATAACAAGTAGAGATGTTTTTTGTTTGTGAAGACATATTTTGTGCTGCATCGCCTAATAAATCAGCAACGGGAACTATTGTTACTGCTTGATACGGCATTAAACAATGCACAAAGTTTAATGAAATAACCAGTAACAAAGTTGAAATATTTTTTGTAAAAGTATTTTTCATTGCTCAGCACCTCTTTTTTTTTGAATTAATTACTTATAATTATTTACTATTGAAAATAAAAATTCAAGAGAATGCTCAGAATGAACCGCTTTTTTAAGTAAAGAATTTACTTTAAATGCCTGCTTATTGAGTTTTTAAAAAAACAAATTTATTGATAATTAGAAATAAATTAATTTACACTAAGGCTACAATATGCAGTTAATAGTTGAAAGAGTGTTATGAATTATTTAAAAAAAATTGTTGTTATCTTTGGAATAATACATTTTGTTAACTTTTCAATGTTGGCTGAAAAAGCGATTGATTGGACATGGTCATTCAAAAAAAATTTTAGCGCAACAGAAATTTTAGAAAATACCAAGCGCAAACAAGTTATATTTTGTAAAAATGATATTCCTTTGTTTTCACAATTAATTTTTTATTGGAATGCATTTCGTCCCGATAAGGGATATTTTTCATTTCATGCCCAAGTCTTGGATGACAAAAATAAATGGCATGATTGGCATACTATGATTAATTGGGGTAAAGATATTCAAAAATCTTTTTTTAGCGAAGGTGCGTCAGGTACTAAATACTGTCATGTTCGTCTTGAAATGCCGCCAAAAAAATTAGCTAAAGGGGTGCGCATTAAAGTTATTGCTCATGACGGTGCTAATCTATCCGCTCTGAGAGCGCTTGGTGTTAACGTTGCTAATTTAGGTGCATTTAATGAACAATTTAATCATTCTGTTGGTTTATTGGGGTCTGTGTTGATTGAAGGTATTCCTAAACAATCTCAAATGGTTTTAGATCACCCAAAAGCAGATGTTATGTGTTCACCAACATCATGCAGTATGCTTATGGGGTATTTAAAAAAGCAACCGTTAAATACACTTGAGTTTGCCCTTGGTGTTTATGATTATGGGTTAAATTCGTATGGTAGTTGGCCGTTTAATATTGCTCATGCTTTTGAGCATTGTGAGGGTGAAGTATTTTTTAAAGTTATGCGATTGTCATCTTTTATTGAATTGCATAGCATGCTACAAAAATCAATTCCTGTTGTGGTGAGTGTGCGGGGAAAATTGCAGGGTGCTCCTAAGGAATATAATAATGGGCATTTGCTTTTGGTGATTGGTTGGGATCAGAAAAAGCAAAAAGTACTTTGTCATGATCCGGCTTTTGATCAAAGTGAGAAGGTGTATGCAGAATATGATATAAAATCATTTTGTGCTGCTTGGGGCCGTTCTCGTCATTTGGCTTATGTTGCAGAACCGAATTATTAGAATTACTCTTTTTTTTCAACTTCTTGTATGTTGTTAAACATTTCGCATGAATCATCATAAAGTTGCTCGTCTTGTGGTTTTGTATTTACATCAATCTGATTACCTACAGATATTTCTTTGCACATATTTGTACAAAAAGCAGTTTTTTTGTGGGAAGTTTTAGTATTAATAAGATAATTATGAGTAAGTCTATATATAACTGCCCAGCCTAAGAGAGTAATTACTATATTTTCATCACAGACATGACTATATGACTTTTTCGATAGACTGTTAAGAATGGTAAATCCTATAGTGCTTAGAAAGGCTGAACAAAGGAATGGATTGTTAAAGCCAAGTTGTGCTAATGAAATTCTTGTTGGGTATTCTTCTGAATAATTTTTGGTTTCTTCTGAGTTTTTATTTGTTCGTTTCAAACCTGTTGCTTGTAAAAAAAGCGGAGAGAAAATAGCCAAAAAGAATAATTTGAGTAAGTTTTTTTTATTTATAACGAACATATAGTTTTTTATGTTTTTTTTACTTATTAAGAATTATATATGTTTTTAAAATATAGTTTTTTATCTTGCTTGTCAAATTCTTCTGTTGAAAATAATTATTATTTATCACAAATAATTAATTTATTAATAATTCTATTGACTATCTGAATTAAAAATTGTTAGAGTATCAATGAAATAATGAGCTTGATACGATAATTTTTTTTTAGGGGGAAGGGAAATGAGTTATTCCAAATTATTGTTATTTTTTTGTATGCCGACATTTTTGAGTGCGGCATCAACTATGAATGAATTAACAAAAGTCTTTCATCATCAAAGTCCGCTTGGTGATAAATTGGTGTGTTATTTTACCCAAGATCCAATTTGTAATCGGTTGCCCACAAAAAATGGCCAAAAAGAAACTGAAAAGGCTACTTTGCAATTCTTTTTGCCCATGACTAGTGAAGGTAACGAAGCTAAAGCGATGATAAAGAAAATTCAATCAAAGATTAATCCTGCTTACACCGTTGCTTTTGCGCAAGTAACAAAGCCAATGAAAGGTATTAGTCTTATAATTACCTACGATCCTAAAAAAATTACCTGCAACTATGAATCATTTGATGCTATTAATACTCATAAAGGACTAATATTTTCATTTCACAATAAAGAAATTTTACAACAACTCAAATTGAAAACTGATGGATTGTTGCAATATGCTTGCAACAATCCATCAACTAAACCCCGTATTATGCTTGATTATGGGCATGGGGGATCAGATGATGGTAAGGTTGGCTGTTTCAATGTAAAAGAAAAAGATATTAATCTAGAAGTGGGTAGACGTGTTTCAAGGTTGTTGTCTCATAAAGGATATGAAGTTTTTTCTACGCGAACGAGAGATTGTTTCGTTGCCCTCGATGAAAGAACACGGAACGCAAATCAAAAAAAAGTTGATCTCTTTGTTTCTATTCATGCAAATAGTGCCCACAAAAGTGAAATTCAAGGAATTGAAACATATTGGATGAATTATGATTTATTTAAGCCTGGCATGAGTTTGTCAGATGCATCCGATTTCGCTCTATTGAATATGTTAAAGCATGCACGCAGTACAAATAGTCAAAAACTTGCTTCTCTGATACATGAACATGTGATACAAGCTACAAAAAAAGTTCACAATACTGTCGATAGAAAAGTAAAACAATCAGTAGCACAAGTTTTACTAGGCTCAGAAATGCCCTCTGCGCTTATAGAAATTGGTTTTTTATCAAATCCTGAAGAAACAAAATTATTAGCAGATCATTATTATCAACAAATAGTTGCTCAAGGAATTGCTTCTGGTATCATTGCTTATCTAACTATGCGTAAAATTGCCTAAAAAAAAGGCTTTTTATAAAAAATCTAGACTTCCGCAATAAAGATTGATCTGCTAAAATAATAAGAACGTAAAAAAAGCTTTAGTCTAAAGCATTGTAAAAAAAATAGTATATATTAAATTAATGATTTAAATGGTAATACGATTGCTGTGATAAAAATAATTTGGGAAGAATTTTTAAAAATCGTTGCTCAAGAAGCGGGTAGCCATGTTGTGCAAACTTGGTTAAATGCAGTAACGCTTACTGATTGGGATGTGCATGAAAAAGTTGTTTACATACGAGCACCCAATGTATTTGTGAAAGAGTGGATTAAGAGCCATTACTTATCATTATTTCAAGCACATTTAAGCCGGTTGTTGAATGTTGACACCGTAAAAATTACTTTTCTTGATAATGATTTTAATCAACGACCTTTACTCGCGACCACCGAGCAAGTGATTTCATATCCTACGATTATTCCTGCTATTTCAGCGCAAGATCTAACGCTTAAAAAAAATAATATAATGCTTAAGCGCAATACGGGATCAAAATATAAAAGTTCCATAAATCGAAATTATCAATTTGATACCTTTGTTGTTGGGCCAAGCAATCAATTGGCGTATGCAGCAGCGCATGCAGTAACTGAAAAATTAGGGAAATTATATAATCCCTTGTTCATTTATGGTGGTTCAGGCTTAGGTAAAACCCATCTATTACATGCTATTGGCAACAGCATAAAAAATAGTAATAAACGCTTAGAAATTATGTATCAAACAGCAGATCATTTTGTGAATGAATTTATTAATGCAATTCGTTTTGATAAAGTGCATCAATTCAAAGAAAAATATAAAGAAATTGATGTGTTGTTGATTGATGATGTGCAATTTATTTCAAATAAAGAGCAAACACAAGAAGCATTCTTCCATATTTTTAATATGTTGTATGAGTCTCATAAGCAAATAGTTTTTTCAAGTGATTCTGATCCTGCCGGCATAAATGGACTTGCCGAACGACTCCGGTCTCGTTTTGAATGGGGTTTGGTAACTGATATTCAGATACCAACCACTGAAACCAAAATAGCCATTTTAAAACGCAAAGCAGAACTGTGTAATCAAAATATTGGTGATGATGTCATTGAGTTTGTTGCTTCCAGAGTTGTTTCAAATATCAGAGAATTAGAGGGATCCTTAATCCGCATTACTGCATTTGCTGCTTTTACTGAGCAAGAAATTACTCTTGAGCTTGCAAAAAAAATCCTTCAAAATGGAAAATCCCCTAAAACAACAAAAATTGATTTTAACGACATTATCAAATTATTGCATAAGCAATATCCTTATTCTCTAGCTGAATTACGCTCTCAAAGTCGCGATAAAGATCTCTCTTTTGCCCGGCAATTGGCGATGTATCTCATGAAAAAATATACTGACAAATCACTTCATGAAGTTGGTTATTTTTTTGGTCGAAAAGATCATACAACGGTGATGCATGCAGTACAAAAAATTGAAAAATGCTTAGAAAAAGATGTAAGCTTAGCAAGCAGGGTAAAAGAGATTGAAGAAAACTTAGTAGGGTGAATAAAAAAAGGGGGCATTATGAGGACTACTTTTATTACTATTCTGTTTGTGTTAACTATGTTAGAGTGCCGTGCTGTGCAAACGCGATCATTAGAGTTTGTTGCGCCAGATTACTTCATGAAGCACATCGTAGCTTCTGAAGATCATGGAGCTTTTAAAACTTTTTATGAAAAATTTGCCAAAGAAATAAAATTAATGAATGGTGAACAAAAAGCAATAGCACTAAAAAAAGTAAGAGATGGTGCGCGAAATAATCTTGATATTAAGCATGCTCAATGGGCTCAATCACTTGAGCCATATAATTATTTTGAACGTAGTGATAAAAAAATGCTTAAAGCACCACAGCGCAAACAAGTCTTATCTTTTTTGACGCGCTATGGCATTTATGAAAATTTTCTCACTCAAAAAGCGCAAAAACGAGGCAGTTTATGGTGTAAAATTAAGTCATACACCAAAGATGTTGGCCTGCAAGTTGTGCAATGGACGGGTTCATTGAAACGTACTTTTGGTGCATAATCAATTACCGTAATGATACAAGACATACAAAGTTTATAAGTAACCATAGGCAAAAATTAATTTTAACATGAATTATAATCACAAAAAACTATGAAATTTGCCTAAAGTAAAAGCATTAAAATATGTATTATATTTTGAATATCGAGTTCACGTTGGGTTGGCTGGTAATTTTTACCAGCCATTATACGCTAGATATTGTGCACGTCTTCGATCATATTTATTTCGAAACATCATAGAACTGACCATTTTGTCTGACAGATAGATATACCAATCAAAATAACAAGAAAAATATTTTTTATCCATTCCCACGGCAATTAGGAATCGTTCAAAATCGATTGGCACTATTAGTTTACTACCTTTTTCGATTCCAAAATTATTAATATGAGCGTCGATGCGATGTTCAAGAAAATTACTATATGCCATAACTATTGATCTTTGTTCAGGGTTTTGCAAGTTAAAAGGTTCACTCCAAATAATTTCATCACAAACAATTGCATAGGTGCCAGGTATTGTGGATGTTATATGTTTATTGGGGCCAATATTCCAGCCCTCAAGATGGATCCAATGTGGTTTTTTTGGTAACCAAAACCATTTGCGAGGAAAATCAATTTTAACGCTCCAATAAGGATCTGCTTGTGTAAGTCTTTGTATTTCTTGTAAATTTTTTATGCGAGTAAAGCCTAATAGGTGCCTACTGATGCCTCCAGCTGTATAGAAAAATACATTAGGTTCTAACCCTTTTGCAAGGGGGTCAACAAAGCTTTCAGGTGTTTCTATGAATAGTTTCAAAATGAAAGGATAATTTTTGAAGCGTAATATAAAAAGTCCCGTATAATACGATGTTTCAGTATTTTGATCTTTAATAATAGTAAAGTTTTTAAAGTTTATTTTTTTTTGATTTTTGGGTAAGTATTGCAGCTCAATTAATAATTCTTCAATTAAAATACTCAGTGTTTTTCCGGATACCGATTTGTTGTTATCATAACGGAAGGTGATGTCAGTTTGAGGAAGAAGGTTTTTATAAAAATGTTTCTTATCAAACACTCTAAAAACGACTTCTTCAAGGTGAGAATTTTTTAAACTATAAACCGTTGAATCATTAAGGTATCGTGCATGCATAGTAGGAATCTGTTTGTCCACAGGCCTATGCGGGCTTCGATCGCAACGGGTAATTATGGTATTTCCCAAAATGATTACGAGTATGTACCAATATAATGAATTTTTTATTTTCACAAGCAGCTCTTTTTTTGCTTAATTATTATCTCAAAAATACTGATTTAGGGTGAATGTTTTGTCATAATTGTACACAATTTTTGTAATAAAAGTAATGAATGTTAGGTGCATTTAACAAGATATTGAAATATTGATTTCACTAAACGCACCATTGTACGTTATTAAATGACCTAAAAGCATGTTACAAAAAAATCTTGTTGATCAAGGATCGATCCCATAGTAGCTTGAGGTAGAAGAGAGAAGCTGACTAACTAAAAGATTAAAAAAAAGGTTGAGTTATGGAGAAAAAAAATATGCAAAAACATTATGAAATGGTGCAGTTTTTGTTAAATATCCCAAGCAGAATTGTGCAATTGCATGGCCTTGAAAATATCACTGAATTTGTCTTGCACGATATATCAAGTGAACAGTGCTTCAATTTTTCAAAAGTCGGTTATTTTGTTGATAACCCAGATTTTGATTGTTTCAAAGGTGTGGCTGGCTATCACTTAAATCAACAATTTTCACCACAGCAGATAATATGGGATGACCCATATCTTTTTAGTTCACATATGAAACAAGCTAATTTTAATAATGAAGTAAGAAAATTAGCCTGTACAAGCCCTAAAAAAGGTTCAATATGTGAAAAAGCATTTGTTAAAGAAGTTGCACAAGAATTAAAATTTGACGACCCTTCATATTTTTGTTGGAAAATGAAACATGATAATCATGGGTTGGTTATTTTTGAACATGCCAATGGACATGATCATTGGGATCAAAAAGATTTGGCAAAAGGGCTTAATCTTTTAAGTTTGTGTCCAATTTTTTAAGTATCACGTTTTTAATTTTTGCATAGCAATGAGTCCAGGTAATACATCACCGCTTAAGTAAGCTAGTGTTGAACCGCCGCCGGTTGAAAGAAAATTTATTTTTTTTTCAAGGCCAAATCTTCTTACAGCGCTTACTGAATCACCACCACCAACAACGGTGAAGGCTGGTGATTTGGCAACTAATTCTAACAGTTTCCGTAATTCATTCATTGTTTCAGGTTGATTAGCAAATCCCATAGCTGCATTAAAAAAGATTGTTTGTGCCGTATTGATTGGTTGGGTAAATTGAATCAATGTTTTTGGTCCTATTGAAATTCCCATGCTGGAAGGCGGAATTGCCGTGGCATCAACGGCAATAAGTTTTTTTTCATTTCCGGCAAGCATCACACAATAATCTTCAGGAAAAATGAGTTGAGCTTTATTGTTTTTTGCGTCTTTTATTAAGAATAAAGAATCAGATAATGCATGAGAATCAACCAGTGAATTGCCAACTTCAATCCCAATTGCTTTTAAAAAGGTAAAAACCAAAGCAGGGCATAATAAAATAGTATCCACAATGTTAATAAGATGGTGCAACATGGGTAATTTTGTAGTAACTTTACCGCCACCTACGATTGCAACAAAAGGGTGTGTTGGATTAATAAGTTTATCTAAGGCATTAAGTTCATGTTCAACTAACAGGCCAATGGTGCAATGCTGAGCGTCAAATAAGTGGGGAACAAGGGTTATTGAACTGTCATTTCGGTGAAGCAGGCCAAATGCATCATTAACATAAAAATCACCTAACGATGCTAAACTTTTTGCAAATGATGAATCTTGATTTTGTTCTCCAGGAAGAAATCGTAGATTTTCAAGCAAAACAATTGGTGAGTTTAGTATCTTTGCTGTAGCAAAAGTAGCGCTAAATTCAATTGTATAACCATGTTCTTGAAACCAAGGTATTAAAATTTTTGTAGATAATTTTGGCGAAAAAACACCTTCCGGACGACCTAAATGAGTTGCTAAAATAACTTGGCCACCTTTTTTTACTATAAGATCAATCGTGGGCAAAATTGCCAGCAAGCGATAATCATCTAGAATCGTATTTTGTTGCAACGGCACATTAAGATCTGCTCTGAGTAAAACTTTTTTTTTATTGAGATCAAATTCTGTTAATGTGCTCTTATAATGATTTATTTTTTCTTTATTCATGAAAGATTACTTTCTTATTTTGGTATAAAATCAGCGAAATTATTGGGTGCCCTGTTTTGGTTATGCATGGTAGTAAAATGCTTTTGTAATGATACTATTTGGAAAAAATATATAAAAATAGTATCTTGATGCAACGAAATTGTCTGAGTTTACTATTTTAATTAGTTTGAACGATGGAAGGAATCGTTATGGTTGGAAAAAAATTGTTAATAGTTATGTTATTGGTAACAGCATCATCTTTTGCGCTACCAGAGAAATTTACCGGAGACCAAAATTCAAGGCATGAAAAAAAACATGATTGTTTTAAGGACATAAAAAAAAATGATCCTAATACAATATACAAGTTTGTTGAAGGTGCTGATGGTAAATTGACTTTGCAGAAATTCGATACTTCAAAAAATGAACAACAAATGTCTGCAGCACGTGCTTTTGGATTATCTTTTGTTATTGGTGCTGGCACCAGCATTAGATTTGGCAATGGCACAAAAAACCATCTTTTGGGGTATTTGCTTGCTGGAGGAAGTAATGCTTTTATTGGGCAAGTTGCTTTTCAAGATAGAAATTATTGGACTCAATTTTTGGGAATTTCTGTAGGGTATGCAGTAGGCGTATTGTTGCCAACAATCGTAAGAAGTGCTGATGATATAAACAAAATTTACTAATTTGTAAAAGTGCTTTATTTATAATTTTATTGCCATTTTTAACAAATTTTTGTTAGAGTATGCATCGTATGTACATATGTCTTTCTCAAATTTTTTCAATACAAAGGATCAATTATGATACTACACAAACAATTAATTATTGCGTTATCATTTTCTTTATTAGCAGCATCTTTCTGCAATGCTAATGATAATGTAACGCTCCTATTCCAGGATAAACCAACCCAACAAAAGGTAGGCGGCGTTGTTAAAGAAGGATCTTTTGCTGCAGTTTGTTTTTTTGTTGCCTCTTTTATTATGAAGGGCTTAATTCCACTAGAATATGAGCAAGTAGCATCTTTACTTTTAGGTGGGGCAGCAACGCTTGCTGCAAATCATAAAACAGCACGGCAAGTAGCAACACATCCCATAATGAGTGCAAAAGATCCAGAAACCGCTGGTAAAGTCTTTGCAATGGTTGTTGGTGCGGCTGCAGGTACTTATGGCGCCGGATCTACTTCAGGTGCTAAGGCAACTTTTGAAAACTTAACAAATAAAACAAAAACTAATAATAGCTATTAGCAACCAAGCTAGTTTAATAACAAAATTAATAAAAAAGAAAGCGAATGCACGAAGAGCATTCGCTTTCTTTTTTATTAATTTTTTAACGTATTAGCAATAAGCAAATCATCAATCTTTCTTATTGATAAAAACGCAGCAAGGCAACTCAATATCATCACAACGCAAAATACAATAAAAAAAATTTCTGGATCTAACGCAATGGGTAAGTGTGATGCAAAATAGGCATCAGGAAGTTCAATGTGAACATAATGCTTTAACAGTAGTCCAATTAAAAATGCGCACATGAGACCAATAATGCAAGCGCACAAAGCAATACTAAAACCAATTAAAAAAAATATGGTTCTTAAGGCAGTGAATGATGTTCCTAATGTTTGTAATATGGCAATATCAGTTTTTTTTTGGGTAATTTGCATGAATAATAACGAGATAATACTCATGCTGGCCACTAAGATGATTAAAGAAAGAATAAAGAAACTGGCGTATTTTTCTAACTTCAAAGCGGCTAACAAAGCCGGATAGAGTTCTTTCCATGAATAACAATCAAGATTGAATCGTTTTTTTAGTTTTTTTATTAATGCAGTTTCATCACTTTTTGGTTTTAATTTTAGTTGAACGCTTGTGATGCCTGCATCTGGAAAAAGTTCTTGCGCTTGTTGCAACGTGCAAAGAATGAGTGATGAATCAAATTCTTCAATACCAGTTTTAAACACGCCGCCTACGATGAGATTGGCTGAATCTAAATGAATTGTTTTTGACCAATCCTGTGTTTCTGGAGCAAATAAAAGTTGAAATTGATTGCCATTACTTGTGTGTAATTTTGTTGCGAGTTTTTCGCCGATTGCGACATGATTTTCATGCACACTATTTTTAAGTGTTTCGTTGCCAAGAATTTTTTTTTCAAGTGAGGTCGTTTCACTTTCTGCACTTGGATCAATCCCTTTGATTGAAATTAACATGCTTAATTGTCCGCTATCATTTTGAATAATACCATAATGTTGATTTGATGGTGCAATGCCGATAATTTCTGGAAATTCATTTTTTAAAACGCGTGTAATCGCATCAAAATCTAACGGTTCATTGCCATATGCTTGCATAATAATGTGTGCATGAATGCCTTGCATATGTTCATGGGTAGCTCGTTCAAAGCCACGCATGACCGCAACAACTAATGCTAAACTAAAAGTGCCAAGTGCAATGCCTAAAAAACAAATCTTGATCATGGTGTTGATAGATCGTTCTTGTTTTGTTTTTACTAAATAGCGCCACGAAAGTAGTAATGAAAGAGAATTCATGAGTAACCTTATTGCTTGTCAATTTGTTTCGTTTTAATTAGGATACTAGTAACGTTTTTTGATTGCAAAACAAAAGGTATAGTATGAAGCAAAAATTATATGCTGCACTGTTAGTTCTTCTTGTTTTATCGTTCTCAAGCTGCTCGCGATATATTTGTTGGGGTAAGGAAGTTTTTAATCAAGGAGATAAACTTGATACCTATGGGCAAGTGGTAAAACCGTATATTCGATCGGGCAGAGTGTATGATCAATTTACTACCTTGGGTAATTTTGATGCAATGTGGTTAGCTGATCCGGTGCGCCGTGCTTATGCACGATCTCATGCGCTTAAACACTGTTACTCGCAAGAACAATATGGCAACTTCTTAAAAAATCAACTTGAAGAAAATGATCATTTTATTTCATTTTATTTATTAGCTATTGTTGGCGGGCCAGGTGTTGTTGACTTGACTGATAAAAATGCTGCATGGTCTGTGCAACTGAGAATTGGTGATGAATGTTTTACGCCAGTGAAAATTGAAATTATTGAACAGTTGCCGCCAGAGTATCAATATTTCTTTGGTAAACAATGGACCGTTTTCAAAGATCAATATCTTGTTTCATTTAATGCAATTGATAAAGATAATCAACCAATTTTATATTCTTCGTTGCGTTCAATTTCATTAGTGTTCAGACGAGTTGGTCATCAGATTGATTTGGTGTGGCCTCTTGATGGGCAAACGCATATTATTCCTCGTTGCGGTCTTGATTCTGATGTGCTTGCATATGATCTTTATGACAACATTTAACGCAAATTCGATAAATAAAGGTATATTTCTATAAGTAAAATTAGTAATTTAATTACCATGTCATCATGAGGAGCTGTCCAGCCTACGCCGAGGCTTCGGCGGATCGGCATATAGCGGCCTGTCCGACCTAGTTTTAACGAAAGCGGAACCTAGTGATCCAGTCTAAAATAAAAACCTTAAAACCTGGATTCCTACGCCCATACTTCGCTATAGCTTCGAAAGGCTCAGAATGACGAGTGCGAATTTATTGTTTCTTCAAGAATATTTCCTTACCGAATTCGCGTTTTAGATGTATGAAAGTAGTAGTATGAAAAAAAAGTATGTTATTGCAATTGGTGCTGATCATCGTGGTTTTGAACACAAACAATTTTTAATGCAACATAGTTATGCACATGTTGATATTATTTGGATTGATGTTGGAGCATTTTCGCAAGAACGTTCTGATTATCCAGAATTTGCATTAGCAGCGGTAAAACCTCTCTTGGAAAAAAAAGTTGATTATGCCGTTTTGCTGTGTGCAACTGGTGTTGGCATGGCTATTGTTGCAAATAGATTTCCAGGAATTTTTGCAGGAGTAGCTTGGAATGCTGAGATTGCTGCAAGCGCAAAAGAAGATGATAAGGTTAATATAATTGTGATACCCTCTGGTTGTGTCACGCATGAAGAAGCGGTGCATATTTTTTCTGCTTGGTTATCAGCCGAATTCAAGCATGGGCGCTATGAAGAGCGCATTGCTATGATTGATGCAATTAACGTTTAAAAAAAATATTTATATGCAATTTTTGTAAAAATGATTTTGCTTCTGCTAGTTTGTTGCTATCTCTCAATGTCATTCTGAGCGTAGCGTAGGAATCCAGAAATTATTGAATTATATTTTGTTTAAGGCGTTGTATGGTTATATTCATTACTTTGAAATAATGATGAATTCTTTGACTTATTTCTTCAGTGCTAGCTTCATCATATAAATGAGTTGTCATATTTCTGTCATCAACCATATTGAGTAAAGTTTCAGTTTCTTCTAGTGATGTAAGATTTTGTTTCAAGCATTCATTAAACACTTTTTTGGGTGAAGCAATAGAAATATCATGAAATTTTTCAACATAGTCTTTTATAAATTTCCAAGTAAGTTCATAACAAAATTCAAAACGTTTAATGAGGGAATCTCTGATAATCATACCATCCTCTTCATCGAATTTTTCTGGATAAGCTTGAGCTTTTTTTAATTTTTTTAAGAATGCTTTCTAATCTTTTATATGCTCGTTCAATAACTTCAAAGCGTTGTTTTAATCTTTCCATATAAGAGCTTCTTTTAAAATTGTTTCTTTCATTGTTTCTGGTACTGCATTAAGATCGACAAGTTCAACTTTTTGGGGAATATTAAGTGCTTCAATAACATTTTCGGCCTGTGCTAATTCTAAGGTAGAAAGACGTCTTCCTATATTAAGTGCAACATCAATATCTGAGTTTACCTTATAATCGCCTCGTGCCCGTGAGCCAAAGAGATATATTTTTACTTTAGGAAATAAAACGGCTAAAAGTTTAATCATTTTTTCTTGATTTTTTATCATTTTTAAATTTCGTTTTCTTGAAAGCTAATTGAGACTATGAGACTTTTTTTTATTTTACTGTAACAAAATTGAAGAAAGAATAAAAATAAAAACTAATAAAAAAAGCAATCGGTTAAGAAAAGACTCTTAACCGATTGCTTTTTTTATTAGTTTACCAAGTATTATGCAGCAGCAATTGCTTGATCAGCGCTTGCTTGCTCATTTGCAGAAGATTCTATGTTTAGAGCATCTTCTGGTTTGTTTCCTTTTGACTTTTCATTAACAACAAAATTCATGATGTGCATTATTTGATCAGCTGTTAATAATTCTTCTTTTAAAAGAACCAGAGCAACAAATGCCAACTCGTCTTTATGTTGTGCAAGAAGGTTATAAGCAATTTCTTTGTGCTTATTAATTAAAGCATGGGCTTCAGTTAATTTGCGTTCTTTTAGCTCTTTAGACATATCTTTTTCACGGATGCCTTCAAACACAATGCGCTTTGCAATGTTCATTGCTTGCTCAGCATCTTCATTATGATAACTATAACTTGTGTTGCCATAAAGAAGTTTTTCAGCAGCGTGCCCAGCAAGGCATATTGTTAATTCATCAAGAAGATCTTGATGTGAATCAAATTTCAACGTATGTGGTTTATGCATGGTGAATGTGCTACCATAAACAACGGTAGTACGTGCTTTCCGTTGTTCTTCTTCTTTTTCTTCTTTGTCTTTCCAGCCATTAAAAAGAAGATCTTCTTCAGGAATTCTCACACCAGTTGGTCGTGTTGTTACCTTGGTCAATTCTAAGTTTGCATCAAGCAAGATGCGTGCCATTGCATGGCCAGTTTGGTGAATTGAAACAAGTTCTTGTTCAGCCAATGGTAGCGGTGATTTGTCTGAAAGAATGAGATTAATATCTTCATCAAATGCTTTCTTGAAATCATCTGCACGAGGCAGCTTACCTTGGATTTTACCATCCATCAGCGCAGTACGTAACATTTCAGACAATGCATCAAATGGATAGCCTTCACTCTCACGAGCGAGTTCATCAATAAGTTCTTCTTCAATAAAGATTGCGCGTTTTTCAAGTTCTTTTTGCAAGAATATCTTACGTTCATCCATAGTTGGATAAACAAAGTGTAAGTGTTTACCAAATCGTCCTGATGCACGCAATGAATCATCAAGTTGTTCAGGTTTGTTGGTTGCAGCAATAATAATAACCTTGTTTTTATTTTTTCT
>Ga0105046_10005516_pt1 | contig 20015 bp, 17 predicted proteins | sample MAT03_FD_78385 | JGI IMG/M metagenome (GOLD analysis project Ga0105046, IMG submission 78385) | Freshwater microbial communities from Lake Fryxell liftoff mats and glacier meltwater in Antarctica - MAT-03 (megahit assembly) | ecosystem: Environmental > Aquatic > Freshwater > Ice > Liftoff... | reverse complement strand
TGAAAATGGTTCCCGGCCTGCGCCGGGATGACGCTGGGGTGGGGTGTGGATTGCGGTGTTCGATGTGGGATTTGTGCAACGATTAAAGGTTTGAAAATGGTTCCCGGCCTGCGCCGGGATGACGCTGGGGTGGGGCGTGGATTGCGGTGTTCGGTGTGGGATTTGTGCAACGATTAAAGGCTTCAAAATGGTTCCCAGCCTGCGCCGGGATGACGCTGGAGTGGGGCGTGGATTGCGGTGTTAGGTGTCAGATATGGGCGTGACGACGCGGCATAGTCATTCTCTGCAAGGCGGAAACAACGGCGCTAGACGATTCGAAAAAGGTGCTCTCGGGCTTGTAGTGCTCATCACCCATTCGGTGACGTTCGAAAAAGTCCGAAAACTTATGCACACATATGTCTATCCGAATGCCAAAGCGCGGTCAACTGAGGTTTTTAGGTTTAAGCGACTATTTTTCCCGCTCCGCGCCCAACCGCGCACGCACGTCGTCTAAGTATCGATACACAATATTTCGCGCTTTGGCTTCGGTCCAGCCCATCAAAGTGCCGATTTCTTCCGTCGTAAATCCCTGCAGGTACAGGCTAAGTCCTTGCGCCGCCTCTGGTGCCTCGGCGCTCAAGCGTTTCGCTAAGGCAGATAGTTCACCGCGAAACTCGAGCTGTTCGGCGCTGGTAAAATCAGCGATTTCCAACTCATTGATGTTTAGATGCTCATGCCCGCTGCCGCGCACCAGCCTTTTGCGCGCGGCGTCAATCGACACGCTGACAATCACCTTGCGAATAAACGCCGCAGGTTTGTCAAAATTGCCTTCTGCTACCAATGACTGCCAAAGTTTCAAGCGAATATCTTGTTCTAACTCTTCTAAATCCGCCTCGGGCATGCGGTGATCAATTTGCCGCAACGTTGCGCGCATTAACCCAGCGTAGCGCTCAATCAAGGCGCGGAATTCTGACTCTGCGGGGTGGCGACGGCGTAGAAAACCAAACATAGTCAAAAAATCGCATTACATGCTTGAAGTTGCACATCGCCGAGGTGAAAGCCAATGTACTCCCAAAAGGCGGGGGGCAGATGCTAGCCCAGTTCAGCGGGTATTTCCGTCCTAAATGGCAGCTCAATCACCAAAAAGCGTGCTCTAGCTCATGCGTGCAAAGCCTAGAGCGTATTTTCGGCATCATTTTCAACTGACTTAGGCTTCCTTTTAGTGCGCTTGCCCAAAAGTTTTGCCGTCGCTAAGCGTACTGCATGCAGCGAGCCTGATAGCACGATTTGATCCCCTAGCACCAAAGTTTCCTGCCCACCCGGTGCAGTAATTGCCTGCTCACCGCGTCGGATTAAGATCACCGCCGCGCCGGTTAGGCCACGCAGGTTGAGCTCGGACAGGGTTTTCCCAACCGCCGGCGACTGTAATTCCAGCGTCACTGCATGCAGCTCCCCTAAACCTGGAAGTAGCGCTTGGGCGTCATCGAGCTCATCTGAGCCGCCTGAATGCTGCAGCGCATAAGCACTAGCGCGTCCGGCCAGCAGCTCAAAAAGTGCCGCTGCACCTGCGCGCACGTGGCCCTGCAAATTGTTTGCGCCACGAACCAGGGCAATGCCCAAAAGCACCAGCAACAGCAAAAACAGCACGGTACCGCCGCCAGGTGGCAAAAACGCTTGGGTTGCTACCAGCAAGATCAAGCCGCAGGCTGCAGAAAAAATGAAGCTCAGGGCTAAACGATAAGCACGCCTCGGTGCTGCCGCAAAATCAACGTCACCTTCCATGTTCTCAGCAAACGCAGCAGCGGATATGGTGCGACTCAGGCTGGCAATGATATTGGCTGCACCCCAAAGCAAGGGCAGGAGCACCGCAAGCAACAAGGCGGCGAGTGCAATTTTCGCGCCAGTGCTCGCAAGTGGTGTGCGTGCATTGATCAATTGAATCAAACGCTCGTCAAAAATAGCCGCTGCGATCAGCACCCCGGCCATCAAAAATACATCAACTAATAATTTACTCAGCAAAGCGCGAATCTTTGAGCGTAACGTCGGCGCAGCACGGCTTGTCGCGTCAATCCAGCTGGCATAAAGGCTGGCAAACGTTTGCACTGAATGCGGCAATTTGCGTTCAATCCATTGCGCCAAGTCCGGGCCATGACGCACTAAAGTTGGCGTACACAGCGCGGTTACCGATGAAATACCCACGGCAAGCGCGAATAGCGTGCTACCGCCAGGTAGGTCTTTTGCGACCACCGCGATAATGAACGAAAACTCCCCTATTTGCCCCATTGTAAGCCCAGCCTGCAAACTGGTGCGCAGCCCTGCGCCCGTGGCAAACGCACCGCCGGCAACGCCGATAAACTTACCCACAATGACAACCAAGGTGAAAACGACCAGCTCTAAGGGATGCTGCGCGATAATACTTGGCTCAATGGACATACCCACGGCAACGAAAAACACCGCAACAAATACATCACGCACCGGCATGACTAGGGGCTCAAGCGTTTTCGTTGCCCCCGCCTGCGCTGCCAACGACCCCGCCAGAAACGCGCCGAGCGCCACCGAATAGCCCATCGCTTGCGCGCCCAATGCGCCCGCAAACGCCAATCCTAAGCCGGCAACCAAGGTGGTTTCAGATCGCTTTAGCGCCAGCACCATACGAAATGCGCGCGGCACGACCGCCAAACCAAGGCCGATCGCGACTAGTAAAAACAATGCGAGCCGCAGCGCACTTTCTCCGATCGCCGCGGGCGAAAGTTGCTGGCTGACCGCCATCGTGGTCAAGGCTGCCAGCAGCAAAATCGCGAGCAAATCTTCGAACACAAGGATCCCGAGCACCAACTGCCGCTCAGGGCCACGTACCTTTTGCTCGTGAAATACCCGCACAATCAACGTTGTAGAAGAAATTGACAGCATCGCGGCAATGAAAACCGAAGGAATCAGCGCGAAACCCATGAGCCGTGCCGCCAAAAAACCCAGCCAAAGCAGCGTTGCGACCTGAAAGAGCGCGGTTGCCGCTCCGCGCGCGCCAGCCTTTGCAATATCTTTGAAAGAAAACTCAAGCCCGAGCGCAAACATCAGCAAAATCACGCCCAGCTCGGCCAAGGTATGCACGTCTTTTGGGTTAGTCAGCGCCGCGCCCAATGAACTTGGCCCCAGCAATAGCCCGGCAAGCAAATACCCCAGTACCACCGGCAATTTCAGGCGCTGAAACACAACCGTGGTGACGGCGGCTACACACAAAACACTAGCAAATGAGACTAAAAAACTGGTTTGCATAAGGCCCTACTTTTAAAACAATACGCTTGCTAAAAAAACGCCGCTTCAGCGCGATCTATCAAACACTCAACTATGATCGCGCGTCCCATACTTTTACTGGGTAAATCGTCAAACTGGAAGCAATAATGACCGGAATTTTATACACCTTGACCGTGCCTGCATTCAACAGAATGCTGGGCGCGCTCTTGCCCATTTTTGCAAAGGCCAAAGCGGATATTGAGTTAGATGGCACCCACCATGTTCGCGATGTCGTGTTGCCGAACGTGTACTTCCACGTCAGCAGGGCGTACGCAATTTTGCGCCACAATAGTCTGGTTTTAGGCAAGGGCGACTTTGTTGCGCGGACTATCTAGGCCAACACCAAACCTCGACAAACCAGAGCTGAGCATGAGCAAAAAACGCGTTGCAAAATCAAACCTACCAGAAAAGCTCTGCATCGTTTGTTTACGGACGATGCAGTGGCGTAAAAAGTGGGAAAAAGTCTGGGACGAGGTGAAATACTGCTCGAACGCCTGCCGCAAAGGCACGCCGAGATAGGTTCTTGACCGAGATTCCAATTTTGATTGAGCAACCGATAAAACGTCGACATCACCAGCGCTTGCGCGAGGTTTATCGATCCGCAGGTTGGCCATCTTTAGACACCCTGGAGGTGGAGCTACTCGCAAAAGGGCTTTTAGCGCGGGTGCAAACGCCTAGCGGCTTTGAAGTGCTGCGTGTGACCGACGCAGGTATTGCGGAATTGGCTGCGGCCCATGCAGGCAATGTCTTAGCGCGCTCGGCGCACGAGGAATTGGTAGGAATTGTGGCGCGCCATTTAGCGGATTCGAACCGTATTGCTTGGCGCGGATTGAGCGTGCTGGCAAAAGTACCCGGCGCAAGCACTCCGGTCGCATCGGGCGAATCAAAAGACGAATTGCCAGTAGAGCCTGAGCGCTGCTGGGTCAGCGCCTGCCCCGACGTGTTTTCGATACGCAACACCACAGTGCCCGCCTATTTGGCACCGATTGTTCATGAAATCAAAGTCAGTCGCGCCGATCTATTGGGCGATCTGAAAAAGCCGACGAAGCGCGCAGCGTATTTGGATATGGCGAGTGAATGTTGGTATGTACTGGGCACGAACGCCAAGGGCAAAGCTATTGGAAAAGCAAACGAAGTGCCCGATGAGTGCGGCGTTTTAATGCTCGAAGACGGCGGGCTGAACGTTGCGCGCGCAGCCCCGCATCGACGCATGCAAACGCTGCCGTTTTATTTATGGATGGCGCTAGCTAAGGCAAGCCCTAGCCCGCGTGAACAGGCAGCCATGCAGGGGATATTGGGGGGCTGAGGAATGGCGTTGCCGCGCGCCCGTCATCCCCGAGTTTTTTTCAGGCGGATCATGAATTGCCCATCTGGAAAACGTTCGTTCGACGCCGCACAGAAGACGTGCGCATTCGGGTTCAACATTGCTGCTGGAGTTGGCAAGTTTTTGATCACGAAACCGTAAGTCAGTGCTCCGGCTGATGGAGAAGACGTCGTTCGCCACGCGCCGCCGAGCCTATTCTTAACGCAATTGAATCGAGGTAAACGATGGCTGCAACTGACCCTGGACTTCAATCGAAGAGTAAGACCCGCAAAAAAGTCCCCGCGCCTGAGCTTAAACTCCAAAAGTGTCTGACCGGCATCAAGGGTTTTGACGAAATTACGCAAGGCGGTATTCCTCGAGACCGGATCACCTTATTGTGCGGGGGCACCGGCACCGGGAAAACGCTGCTTGCCGTTGATTTTTTGATCCACGGCGCGACCGAATATAATGAACCCGGCGTCTTTATGTCATTTGAAGAGACCGAAGATGAGTTGTACCAAGATGTGGCGTCGCTGAAATTGAACTTGCATGCGCTCGTTGCTAAGAACAAGATTGTTCTAGACTTTGTTGTGCTCGAACGACGAGATATCCAGGAGGCAGGGGAATTCAACCTCGAAGGCATCTTTGTTCGACTTGAACATGCCATCGATTCTGTCAAGGCCAAGCGCGTCGTGCTGGATTCTATTGAATCATTGTTCGCCGGTGTCACTGATGTGGGCATTCTCCGCCTCGAAATCAAAAGGCTCTTTCGTTGGCTCAAGGACAAAAAAGTCACGGCGCTGATCACCGGTGAAGTGCAACAAGGCACTGGTGACGGGCAACAACGCTCGTTCACGCGCCATGGCTTAGAGGAATACATTTCCGACTGCATCATTCTTGTGGACAACCGCGTCCGCGAACAGATTGCAACTCGGCGAATTCGCGTCATCAAATACCGCGGCTCTAACCACGGAGTCAACGAGTATCCGTTCGTCATCGATAGCGGCGGGCTTTCAGTCATCCCTATCACTTCTGCAGGGCTGGACCAACCGGGTACATCGGAAAGGGTGTCGACAGGCATCGCATCACTGGACAAGTTGTTCCAAGGTGGTGGCTACACCCGAGGCAGCACAGTTTTAGCATCGGGCACCGCAGGCACGGGCAAAACCAGCCTTGCCGCCGCTTTTGCCGTGGAAACGTGCAGGCGTGGGGAGAAGTGCCTGTTCCTGTCCTACGAAGAATCACCGGGCCAACTCATCCAGAACTTGAGTTCCATCGGGTTGAACCTCGAACCGCTGGTGAAGAAGGGACTGCTGAAAATAGTATCCACCCGGCCATCGTTTTTTGGTCTGGAGATGCACTTGCTTGATTTGTATAAGCTGCTGGCCGAATTTCAGCCAAGAGCTGTGGTGATCGATCCGCTGACGAGTCTATTGGGGCAAGGCAACCGACTTGAGATTCAGTCCATGCTGACACGCATGATCGATGCCCTCAAATCCAAGTGCATCACTGGCTTCTTTACCAGTTTGGTCTCTTCAACCGCGCAAAATGACACGAGCGGTGAAATAGGCGTATCGTCCTTGATTGATACCTGGATTGTCGTCCGGGAATTGGAGGAAAACGAAGGGCGACGCCGCATTCGTGGCCTCTACATCGTCAAGTCACGCGGTATGGGCCATTCCAGCGATGTCCATAAATTGGTATTTAGCAGCGACGGACTGCTGCTGGTGCCGATGGATTCCAAGGCCACGGCAGGAACGGATCAGAAAAAAAAGATTGGAAAGAGTGCCACCAAGAGTTCAAAGTAACAAAATCGTTTAGGAAACGAGGAGACCCGATAATGCTGCTTCACCCGCACTGATGAAAACCGAGCATTCTGAATCGATTCCGACCGGCATTGTCGGGATAGGCGGCTCGGCCGGCGCGCTGAATGCCTACAAGGCGCTGTTGGATCATTTGCCAATCGATACCGGCATGGCATTCGTGGTCATTTCGCATATCAATCCAGCGGCTTACAGCCAACTGGCGCAAATTCTGGCACGCCACACGAAGATGCCCGCGCTGGTCGCATCGGCTGCCATGCCGATCAGCGCGAACCACGTTTATGTGATTCCAGCCAACGCCGATCTGGAGGTTGAAAAGTACAAATTCACGGTCATTACGCCGCGAAGCCGACGCAACGCGCAAATAGATCTGTTCTTTGCTTCGATCGCAGAAACATTCGGCGACCGGGCGATCGGTGTCGTCCTGTCGGGTTATGACGGGGATGGCACCGCAGGGTGCAAGCACATCAAAGAAAAGGGCGGCGTCACTTTTGCACAAGATAAATCAGCAGAAGTTGATTCCATGCCGGTGCGTGCGCAGGCGTCAGGCTATGTCGATTTCGTTCTGGCGCCGGAACAGATTTCTGCAGCGCTAATAGAGATTAGCGCGCGCTTGAACAGCGTATAAGCCGACGAGATGAGGACGCGTCACGCCGCCGTGCTTGTCGCCATGCGTTACACCATATCGGCCCGTGCTCATTTATCGGCTTGCACAACCCAACTGCCTACACCGTCTCCCCCGCCCGCTCATAGTGCTTCGCAATCACATCTGCAACTGCGGCGGTAAGCTTTTTGCCAGTCGGCACGTGCAAAAACTCGTTCGGCCCGTGGGCATTGGATTTCGGCCCAAGCAGGCCGGAAATCATAAATTGCGCATCCGGAAAACGTTCGCTCAGCATGCCCATAAAGGGAATCGTGCCACCCTCGCCCATCGCGGCGGCTTGTGGTCCGAAATAGGTTTTTGAGGCTTCATCCAGCGTCGCCTGCAGCCAAGGTTTGGTCGCCGGTGCGGCCCAACCGGTCGCTGCGGCTTCGCTTTCAAACTCAATTTTTGCGCCATACGGCGGGTCGCGTTCTAAAATCTCTTTCAGCGCCCGGCTGGCAACATCTGGATTAAGCATCGGCGGGATACGAATCGACAGCTTGACCGCCGACTGTGGGCGCAGCACATTGCCCGCATCTTGCAAACTCGGAAACCCTTCCGCGCCGGTAACACTTAACGTTGGCCGCCACGTGCGATTAAGCAGCATTTCCTGGATATCGTGCGTCATCGGTTGCGTACCACCGGCCCAGGGATACTTTGCATAGGCATCTTTACCGAGCAATAGCGCAGTTTGCTTGGCTTGATTGATGCGTTCGCTAGGAATATCAACATAAAACGCCTCCGGGATAATTTTTCCGGTGTGCTCATCTTCAATGCGGCTCAATAGCTGGCGAAGGATGCGAAAACTTGACGGCACGATGCCGCTAGCATCGCCTGAGTGCACGCCTTCTTCCAACACTTTCACCCGCAACGTGCCGCCCGCCAAACCGCGCAAACTGGTCGTTACCCACAGCTGATCGTAATTGCCGCAGCCCGAATCCAGGCAAATCACTAGGCTTGGGTTGCCGATTTTTTCGGCCAAGTGGCTGATATAAAACGGCAAATCATAGCTGCCGGATTCCTCACAGCCCTCAATTAGGATCACACAGCGTGCATGCGAAATGCCGCGTTCGTGCAGCGCCATAATGGCTGTAAGCGATGCAAAAACCGCATAGCCATCGTCTGCACCGCCGCGTCCGTAAAGTTTATCGCCACTTAGAAGAGGCACCCACGGGCCTAAATCGGTGTTCCATCCCACCATTTCTGGCTGTTTGTCCATGTGCCCATAGAGCAAAATGGTGTCATCACCTTTGCCTGGAATTTCTATGTAAAGCAAAGGCGTACGTCCTGCTAGCTCCAGACGCTGCACGTCCATGCCGGGAATCGGCTGGTCGCGCACCCACGATTCCAGCAAGGACATCGCTTCGTCCATATATCCACGATGTTTCCATTCGGCATCGAACGCTGGGGACTTTGCCGGAATTTGGATATATGTTTTAAGTTTGGGAACAATTTCGTCATCCCATTTTTCCGAAACGAAATTCATTACCTTGGCAGCGTGCATATCAAAGCTCCTAAACCGTTTTTGATTTTTTTGTCAAAACTAGACGCATATTCCGCAGCTTAGCGCGATTTTGCGTATTGAGGCGAATACAAAGTGCGCATTGGTGGTTCGCCATGAGCCTACTTTTGCACTAAGCGCGCCTATCGATGCCCGAAAATAAGGGTTTAACGTTAATTTTTTCTTGACGGCTTCTCCACACTTGAAAAATGCTGGCACAATCCCGCAACACCTGCCCGGCACAAGGAATGCACATGTTAAGGAACGCCACATGCTAACGATGACTACGCGCCCCAGAAAAATTATCCAAACGATCGCCGCGTCTACGCTGTTTTGGACGACGCTGCTTTGGCTCAGTTTCGCTCACGCAGCAACAGTGTCGGGTTCGGTAGCCGAGGTTCAAGCGCATAAGCATTTAGGCGCTGCCACATGTGCGAGCAGCACGTGCCATGGCTCCACTACGGTTTATAAAGACTCAAATGTCATGCAAAACGAATTCTCCGTTTGGCAAGAAAGCGATAAGCATGCCCGGGCGTTTGAGATATTGAAGCAGCCAGAAAGCCAAGCGATCACGCGTAAATTAGGTTTAGGCGACGCCACGAAAGCGCAGGTTTGCCTGGATTGCCATACCGACAATGTGCCCGTGGCGCTACGCGGTGAAAAATTCCAGCTTGAAGACGGTGTAGGTTGTGAAGCCTGTCACGGCGGCTCGGAAAACTGGGTCAGCACACACGCCAATAAGGATATTTCTCACGCTGATAATCTCAAAGCCGGGCTATATCCCACGGAGGAACCGGTGCAGCGTGCGAAAATGTGCCTGAGCTGCCATATGGGCACTAAAGATCGCATGATTACGCACCAAATCATGGGTGCCGGCCATCCGCGCCTGCAGTTTGAGCTGGACACCTTCACCTGGCTCAATCCGCACTATGAAATCGACGCCGATTACATTAAGCGCAAGGGCGAATTTAACGGCGCGCGTGATTGGGCGCTTGGCCAAGGTGTGGCGGCAAAAAATTTGCTTGAGCAGTTGACCGATAGCAAAACCGCTTATGTCGGCATCTTCCCAGAACTGGTTTTATTTGATTGCCACGCTTGCCACAAGCGCATGGGCGGCAACTCGTGGGCCGCACGCCCCGGCACTGGCTTGGGCCCAGGCATCGTTCGCTTAAATGATGCCAATCTAGTTACCTTCCGTCATGTACTGAGCGTGGTTGATCCCGCTGCTGGTGCGCGGCTGCGCGAACAAACGCGCGCGCTGCATCGTGCAACCACCAACAGCCGAGAGGCGACAACGAATGCTGCAAACACACTGAAGAACACCATCGAGGGCAGCCTAACGGAAGTTTCCGCCTATCCATTTGAGGCCGCGTCGCTAAGAAAAGTGCTAGCTAGCCTTTTGCGTGACGCCGAAGCCGGCGACTATCGTGATTTTGCGGGCGCTGAGCAAGCAGCACTTGCAGCACAAAGCGTCGTCAGTGGTTTTGAGGCCAGCGGTGCTATTGACAAAGCAAATGCAGACCGGCTTGCTACGCTTGTCGATAGTCTAAATGCTTCGGTAGAAAACGGTGACACTTTCCAAAACGCTCGATTTGTCGCCAGCTTACGGTCATTGGTGCAAGCTGCTCCGCGCTAACTTTGCTCGTATTACTAAGACATCGCTCGCGTTGGCATTCAGTACGGGTGCCAACGCTGAAATTCTAACCAGCGGCTACGTCGAACTGGGTGCCAGCGCAAGCAACGCCGAAAATGCTTGGATCACTGGCGGCTCTGGCACTTTAGGGAAAGGCGACGGCGCTTCCGGCGAAGCACGAATCGGCTTTGAATTCAAAAACGAAGGCCGTTTTAGCGCGCACCTTAGTTTGCTTGGACGCGCTGGGTCAGCAACGGATTTAGGACGAAAGCTCGGAGTAGTCGACGCTTATTTTGACTATGGCGATTTGGCACAAGACAATTTTCGCATTCGCACCGGGCTAGGTTTTTCTGGCTCTAGTTTTGAGAATGTAGAAGATTTTTGGCAAACGCCCTATACGTTGAGCTTTTCCGCGCTAAACAGTTGGATCGGTGAAGAATTTCGCCCGCTGGGTATCACCGCAACCAAGCGCTTCACACAGGACTCCGGCGCTAGCTTTGATTTTTCCACCACTATTTATGGCGGCAATGACAGCTCGGCCGCACTTTTAGCCTGGCGCGGCTTTGCCATTCATGATCGCCTGAGCGTATTTGGCGAAACCCTACCCTTGCTCGCACTGCCATCATTGCGCGATAGCGGCGCCTTCAGATTTCAGGGCGACGATGGCAGCCAACCTTTTGGTAAGGATTTGGATGGCCGCCCCGGTTACGCCCTGCGCGCGCGGCAAAGTTTCGTCAGCGGCGGTCACGTTAACGCGTATTTTACCGACAACCGCGGCGACCGAGATTTGCATGGCGATGAATACGCTTGGCATACGCGCTTTGGCATTTTGGGCTTTGATCACCCGCTAGGCGATGCCTGGACACTATTAGGTGAATGGATGCGTGGGCGCACCAATATGGGCTTCCCACCTGGGCCAAATGTGTCTTTTGGCTTTGACGCGGCCTATCTGGCCGCATCGCGCAGCGTCGGCTTATGGACTATCACGGGACGTGCTGAAGCTTTTCATATCAACGAGTTAGACCGCTCTGTAGCAGAACGCAACACACAAAATGGTACGGGTGCCACGATTGCCGCACTGCGCAACGCGGGCGAATGGCGCTTAGGTATTGAGGCGCAATATTTCGACATTCGCCGCCCTGGAAACTTTGAGTTTTCCGCGCCGGTACAACAGGGCGGCACGCAATTACGTCTGTTGGCTCGGCGCTATTTTTAGCACACCAAACTACTCAAATTTACTAATTTCCGCAGCGGTCAACAGCACGCCATTGGCGCTGGCATCGAACGCCACCGTGTCCACGCGACCTTCACGCATCCAGATCATGCCGCGAAAGCGCTCGCGCCCGTTCGGGCAATAGTCAAAAGTATAAACGCGGCGAAAAACACCTTTTTTGAACTCGAAGCGTCGGAACGCCACCGACTGATCCAATAGCTGCACGGCAGTCTGTTCACAAGCGTTCTTAGCGCCTTTCAGTGCCGCTTCTGCGGCAATCCTTGCGCTACGCCAATAAATCACGGTGCCGCCCAGCAAAATCATCCAGATTAATACCCAAGGTGACATCATACGCCCCATAGTCGAGCGTCAATCTGCGCCCTGACGCCTAAAGATAGGGCCAAACTTGAAATTTTCAAAGGCCGGGGACGTAACTTGCCAATTCCAACGGCGTTCAATGCGCCCGCCTTCGCTACAGCTGAACGACGGGCGAAAATATGAGCACAATTGCAGGCAAATGCGGCCATAGGCTGCATATTTGGTTGTGAGCGTCAACTTGAATGGCTTAGAGTGCGCCCAGCGAAAGCGACTTCGAATAGCACGCTTGCAAAAAATTCATCCGATGCACCCTGGCCCACGGGTTGCTGCCTTTCAAGGCTGGCGACCGGCCCACTAGAGGAAACTATGTTTAAGAGATTTCGCGGTCTGTTTTCGACCGATTTGTCGATTGATTTGGGAACAGCGAATACGCTGATTTATGTTCGCGGACAGGGAATTGTATTAAACGAGCCGTCAGTCGTGGCAATTCGACAAGATCGCGGCGCGGGCGGCCCCAAGTCGGTCGCCGCTGTCGGCACCGACGCTAAACGCATGTTGGGGCGCACACCTGGCAATATCGTGACAGTAAGGCCGTTAAAAGACGGCGTTATCGCCGATTTTACGATGACCGAAGCGATGTTAGAGCACTTTATTCGCAAGGCGCACCCAAACCGCTTTTTGCGCGCTAGCCCGCGCGTGGTCGTTTGCGTGCCCTGCGGTTCAACGCAGGTCGAACGTCGTGCAATCAAGGAATCGGCAGAGCGCGCGGGTGCGCGCGATGTCAGCTTAATTGAAGAACCAATGGCAGCCGCGATCGGCGCAGGCATTCCAATCCACGAGGCGCGTGGCTCCATGGTTATTGACATCGGCGGCGGCACCACGGAAGTGGCTGTGCTTTCCTTGAATGGCATCGTGTATTCGCAATCGGTGCGTATTGGTGGCGACAAATTCGACGAAGCGATTACCAACTACGTGCGCCGAAATCACGGCACGTTGATTGGTGAAGCCACCGCAGAACGTATTAAGTTGGAAATCGGCTGCGCCTATGCGGGTTCTGAAGTGCGCGAAATGCAGGTTTCAGGCCGCAATATGGCTGAAGGCGTACCACGTAATTTTATCGTCAACAGCAATGAAACTTTGGAAGCGCTGCACGAACCGTTGCAAGGAATCTGCCAAGCCGTTAAAGCGGCGCTTGAACGCACCCCGCCAGAGCTCTGTGCTGATTTGGCAGAGCGCGGAATTGTGTTGACGGGTGGCGGTGCGATGTTGCGCGATTTGGACAAATTGATCGCCGAAGTCACTGGTTTGCACGTGCAAGTCGCTGATGACCCACTGACGTGCGTCGCGCGGGGCGGTGGCCGGGCGTTGGAATTAATAGACCTGCACGGGCCTGATTTTTTTGCCGGGGATTGATCACAACGTCGCATTTTAGCCACGAAAATGAAACGTCGTTTTTCGACGATGGTTTTGTAAAGCCAGGTTTTGTAAAGCGTGTTTTTTTAAAGTGTGTTTTTTAAAGCCTGTTTTTTAAGAGTATTTTTTAAGTCTAATTAGAGCTGATGGATTCTCAAAACCGCGCACAATTATTTGCGAAAGGGGCGGACAGCACGCTAGCGCTATTGATTTACGCCGCAGCAGCGACCGCGTTAATGGTGTTAGACCGTCGCCTAGGCTATTTAAACGATATGCGCGCCACCGCTCAATCCATTGCACTGCCTGTTTGGACGCTGGCAGCGCTGCCGCAGAAGGCGTTGGACGCCTCTAAAACCTACATTGGTGGGCGCGATGTACTCGAGCAACAACTTGTACAACTGACCGAGGCGTCGCTCAAGCAAAGCGCCGAAATCAGCGAATTGCGGGTCAAACTTGACGAAGCAAGCCAAGTTCGCGCGCTACTGGGCGAAAGTGGGTTAGCGCGCGCGCAAAGTGTAGTCGCGCGCGTGCTGAGCGTCGATTTGGATCGCTACAGTCAACGCATTGCAATTGATCGAGGCGCGAATGACGGCATTGCGACCAACTCAACGTTGGTCGATCAGTTCGGAGTACTTGGGCAAGTAACTGAAGTGGGTTCAAAGACGTCGGTGGCAATGTTGTTGACCGATGTGAACCATCGAATCCCTGCTGAGGTAGTCCGCAGCGGTTTGCGCATCTATGTGATTGGGCTGGGCAACGGCAGGCTTGCTGTTGATCGTATGGCACTGACGAGCGATATTAAGGCCGGTGATCAGCTGCGCAGCTCTGGTATGGGCGGCGTATTTCCCGCTGGCTTAGCGATTGGAGAGGTGGTTTTGGTCACCCACGCGCCTGGCGATAGTTTTGCTCAAGCGCAAGTGCAACCGACGGCAAAAATGGCACTCAACAGAGTGGTTTTAGTACTCTCGCCACGACCCACTATTGGGCCATTATTTGAGCCGCAGGGGGCCATGAACGAGGCGTCGGGTACGGTGCCGGGAAATGCGGCACCTTTGAATATTAAAGCGCCGAATTAAAATGCGTATTCGCAATGAAGGTACTTTATTTTTCATACTCGTCATCGCCGCGCTGACGCTACAGCTCATCCCGTGGCCCGAGAGTGCCAGCCCATTCAAACCTTGGTTTTTAGGCATGCTGGTTGCTTACTTTACCCTTGAGTCACCTGGGCGTATCACTTTAGGACTCGCGTTTCTGTTGGGGCTAGGCGCCGATTTGCTGACGGGCGTATTGTTGGGAGAAAACGCATTTCGACTCACGATTTTGGTCTATGTGCTGCTGCGTTTTCGCTATCGGCTGCGATTTTTTCCGTTGTGGCAACAAACGGCCGCAATTGGCGCACTTTTTCTAAATGATCGAGTCTTAACAGTATGGTTGCGGATGTTAGGCAACTACGGCTGGCCGCCTACGGATTTTTGGTTCGCACCAGTAAGCGCCATGCTGCTTTGGCCGCCGCTGTTTCTGGCGCTGGATCGTGTTCGTCGACGCAGCCGCGCGCGTTCGCTATGACAGCTCAGCTGCCGCCGGTAGATGAACATTGATTCCACGCCCTCTTAAGGCAGAGGCGGACGAGCGCAGACTGCTAACTGCGCGCGCGCTACAGGCCTTCGCAGTGATAACTATATTGATGATCACTCTTGGTGCCCGCTTTGCTTGGCTGCAAATCTTCGCACACGATCAATACTCGGCTCAAAGTTTAGACAACAGCATCCGCCAAATACCGATAGCGCCACCTCGCGGGCTAATTTTCGACCGAAATGGCGTGCTACTTGCAGAAAACCGCCTGACCTACAGGCTCGAGCTGATTCCCGAACAAACCAAAAGTGTGGAAGCAACTTGGCAAGCATTAGGTCAAATCATTGCGCTGGATAGTGAGCTCAAGGAAGATTTTGAGCGCACGCGCAAACAGCATCGGAAATTTCAAAACGTGCTGATCAAACCCCGCCTAAGCGATGACGAATTGGCGCAATTAAGTGTGGCAATCTATCGCTTTCCAGGCGTAAAAATAGTGCCATATCTATCACGCTACTACCCACTAGGCAGCGCCGCTGCGCATATCGTGGGCTATGTTGGGCGCCTAGATGAGAAAGACTTGAGCCGGGTTGATCCAACAAATTACGCCGCCACCAGCCACATTGGCAAGATCGGCATTGAATCGCGCTATGAAGATGTGTTGCATGGCGAAGTTGGCTACGAACGCGTTGAAGTCAACGCCGCCGGGCGCACCGTACGTGAACTTGATCGAGTACGGAAAGCGCCGATTCCTGGGAAAAACATCTATCTCAGCCTGGATATTCGTCTTCAAATCGCCGCCGCCGAAGCCTTTGGCACACAAACTGGCGCTGCAGTCGCGATCGATCCAGCCAACGGCGAAGTGTTAGCGATGGTTAGCTTGCCGAGTTTCGACCCTAATCTTTATGTCAACGGCATCAGCAAAACGGCTTATCAGGCTTTAATTCATGACCCAGCACGGCCAACCTTCCACCGTGCACTGTCTGGCAGCTATCCGCCTGGTTCAACCTTCAAACCTTTTGTCGCAATGGCGGGTTTAGAATTAGGCTTACGCACGCCCAGTGATACCGTTTTTTCCAGCGGCATTTTTTATTTGCCGGGTGCCAAGCGTGGCTACCGTGACTGGAAAGTGGGCGGTCATGGCGTGACCAATTTGCGCGAGGCTATGGCGCAAAGTGTCAACACCTATTTTTACAAGCTTGCGCTCGATATTGGCATTGATCGCTTGCATGACTATGCCGCACGCTTTGGATTTGGCGCGCCAACGGGCATTGACCTTAACGGCGAGTCGGCGGGGCTAATGCCTTCAAAAGCCTGGAAAAAATCGGTCTCGAAGCTGCCTTGGTTTCCGGGTGAAACCGTAGTCGCTGGCATTGGTCAGGGGCAAGTAAGCGTCACCCCTTTGCAACTTGCGGTTGCTGGCGCGACGTTAGCGGACGGCGGCATCCGACGGCGGCCGCACTTGTTATTGGCGACCCAAACGAACAATTTTGGTGCCATCGTTGCCGCACCCACGCAGCCTATCGACACCAGCAGTTTTATTACTAACCCGGCGAACTTGGCAGCGGTTCGTGACTCGATGATTGCAGTCTTGCATGGGCCAACCGGTACCGCACGCGCAGTCGGCAACGGCACACCCTTTATAATGGCGGGAAAAACCGGTACGGCGCAGCAAATTAGCGCCAATGCGCCACGCGATGCAAACGGGCAAGTAGACCCACGTTTTAAAAATCAAGCGCTTTTTGTAGGCTTCGCGCCCGCAATGTCGCCCACCATTGCCGTTGGCTTGATCGTGGAACAAGGTGGCAGTGGTGCACACGCCGCAGCACCGGTTGGCAGAGCCATTTTTGAAGCGTTTCTACCCAAATTGGCCAGTGTTCAGCAGGAATCCTTAGATCAAGTTGATGCAGCGGCGGGTGCCACGAATGCGACGCCCGCGCCGCGCATCGCGGATGAAGAGCTTCCCATCGAACAATTAGAAGTGATCGTGCCGGAAAACTCGGATTTGAACACTCCCTCCGAAGGCCCGCCGCAATGAATCAGTTTGAAATTTGGCGCTACCGCTTAACTAATATTTTGCCGCTACCACGGATCGACTGGACGTTGATGCTGCTGATTAGCCTCGTATGCGCCACTGGATTGGTGACGCTGTATTCTGCGGGCGGATCGAGTTTCCAGTATGTATTCGCGCAATCGATGCGCTTTGCGCTTGGGCTTACCGCGATGCTTTTATTGGCCTCAACGTCACCCACGACCTTACGGCGTTGGACGCCTTGGGTTTATTTTGGCTGCCTTTTGCTATTGATATTGGTCGCACTTTTTGGCGAAGGCCGTGGCGCGCACCGCTGGTTAGACCTTAAATTCGTCCGCTTTCAGCCCTCTGAAATCATGAAGCTTGCACTACCGATGATGCTGGCATGGTATTTCCACCGACGCACGCTGCCGCCGACTTGGCGCGATTTAGCGAACTGTGCCGTGCTAGTTGGCGTCCCGGTTTTACTCGTCGCAGAACAGCCAGATCTGGGCACCGCACTATTGATTGCCGCCGCCGGTGCGTTTGTCATTTTCCTCGCAGGCTTGAGTTGGTGGCGCATCACCGGAATTTTGTCCGTTTGTACCGCCAGCGTCCCGTTTGTGTGGCAGTTTCTGCACGAATATCAAAAAAACCGCGTACGGGTACTACTTGACCCAGAATCAGACCCGCTCGGCAATGGCTGGCACATTATCCAAAGCAAAATCGCGGTCGGTTCAGGCGGCATGTGGGGCAAAGGCTTAGGCCACGGCACACAAACCCAGCTTGCCTTTTTACCGGAAAAGCATACTGACTTCATCTTTGCGGTGTTTTCCGAAGAATTTGGTTGGGCTCGCGTCGCGCTGTTGCTAACGCTCTATCTAATTTTAATCGGCCGATGTTTGTGGATGGCAGCACATGCAGGCGATACCTTTGGCCGCTTACTAGCCGGTTCGTTAGCGATGAGCTTCTTTGTTTACGTAATCGTCAACGGCGGCATGATTGCAGGTGTGCTTCCGGTCGTCGGCGTGCCTCTACCGCTCATTAGCTATGGCGGCACATCTGCGGTATCGCTATTGGCTAGCTTTGGCATTTTAATGTCAATCTATGGTCATCGACAAATGTTGGCGCGATAATAGCGAATGCCTAACAGCGCCAAACTGCAAGTTTTAAACGCTGATCAGCGATCAAGTCCGCTAGTTCATAGTGCACCCGTGCCACCGCGCACTACGGTTGCAATGTTAGCCATTGAAGGCGCACTTGCATCCAGCATGACCGCACCCCTAGACGCCTTTCGTATCGCCAATGCGCTTTATGCACGCACGCATCCGGCGCAATCACATTACTTGCCGTTTGACTTGAAAATAGTCAGTGCGGACAACGCTACCCAGGTTCGTACCGCCGGTGGCTTGACCCTAGCCGGCATAGTGCCCGCGCAAGACTGCGCGATCGACGTGCTGATTGCGCCAGCCTTGGAATACCACACGCATTCCGGGCTTGTTGCCTGCGTGCAAAGCCAAAACAGCGCGTTGAATTTGATCCGTAAACTGCACAACGAAAATCGCCAGCTAGCCGCAAGCTGCAGCGGTACCTTTCTATTGGCGGCAAGCGGCATTTTAGATGGACTGGAGGCAACCACGAGCTGGTGGCTGGCGGCACGCTTTCGCAGCGAATTCCCCAAGGTAAAGCTTGACTCTAGCCAATTGCTGGTTGAAACCGGTTCGGTCATTACAGCGGGTGCCGTGACCGCGATGTTTTCGGTGGTTCTTAAAGTTATCGAGAAACGCATGGGGCCCGAGCTTGCGCAAAACACCGCGCGCATCCTATTAATTGACCCTACGCGTCAAAGCCAAGCCCCGTTTGTCAGCGAGGCGCTCATACAACATCCGCGTAGCGCTTTTTCCGAAGCGATTGAGCAGCACTTACATGGCCATTTGCACACTGATGTCAGCGTCGAAAACCTAGCAGGTAAGCTCAATATCAGCCCTAGAACGCTACTGCGAAAATTTCAGGTGATCTATCAGCAAAGCCCGCAGAGCTACGTACAACAGCTGCGCGTTGACCGCGCCAAAGCTCTATTGGAAACCACAAAGCTAAGCTTTGCTGAGGTCTGCGAATCCTGTGGTTACCAGGATGCAGCAAGTTTCCGCAAACTGTTCAAACGCATTGCCGGGCTAACGCCGGCGGAGTATCAATCGCGATTTAGATTGCGCGGGCCTTAAGCGATTTTAGGTACGCAGGGAAATCGCATGGCATGATCAATGCTGCACTTTGATCGCAACTCCCTACGGGCTAGCGCCAGCTAGAATTTTTAAGCCCCAACGGGGCTTGCCATGAGAATTTGCGCATGAACTAGGGCAAATACCTGCAAAACGCAAACATTAAGCCAGCGCAAGTCAAACTAGCGCGATGCTAAAACCCTTCTTCATTGGCAATATTGAAATCAAAACCCCGCTGGCGCTAGCACCAATGGCGGGCGTTACGGATCGCCCGTTTCGCCAGCTGTGCAAAGACTTAGGCGCGGGCATGGCAGCGTCCGAGATGACAACCAGTGACCCACGCATGTGGCACACGCAAAAGTCGGTCAAGCGTATGGACCATGCGGGCGAAACCGACCCAATTATTGTGCAGATTGCCGGCAGCGACCCGGAAATGCTGGCGCACGCGGCGCGTTTCAATGTTGAGCATGGCGCGCAGATTATTGACATCAACATGGGCTGCCCGGCAAAAAAAGTGTGCAATGTCTATGCGGGCTCGGCTTTGCTGCAAGACGAGCCATTAGTTGAGCGCATCTTGCGCGCGGTGGTGGCTGCGGTTGATGTGCCCGTTACTCTGAAAATACGCACCGGCTGGAACCGTGAAAACCGCAATGGCGTGCGTATCGCCAAGCTGGCGCAAGACTGTGGCATCAAGGCCTTGGCCGTACACGGGCGCACGCGTGCCGATTTATACAATGGTGAAGCCGAATTTGAGACGATCCGGCAAATTAAAGCGGCGATTGCCATTCCGGTGCTTGCCAATGGCGATCTAACAACGCATCAGCGCGCTAAAGAAGTGCTGCAGTTTACCGGTTGCGATGCCTTGATGATCGGCCGCGCCGCCCAAGGCAGGCCGTGGGTATTTCGCGAATTGGCGCATTTTTTTGCGACCGGAGAGACTTTACCCGCGCCGGATGCGTTGGAAATTTCGACGATCTTGCGCCGCCATTTGGAAAATCTATACGCGTTTTATGGCGAACACCACGGCGTACGAATGGCGCGCAAGCACATCGGTTGGTACGCCAAAGAACACCCGGAGCGCGAGAAAATTCGTGAGGTA
>Ga0105046_10005513_pt1 | contig 20020 bp, 13 predicted proteins | sample MAT03_FD_78385 | JGI IMG/M metagenome (GOLD analysis project Ga0105046, IMG submission 78385) | Freshwater microbial communities from Lake Fryxell liftoff mats and glacier meltwater in Antarctica - MAT-03 (megahit assembly) | ecosystem: Environmental > Aquatic > Freshwater > Ice > Liftoff... | reverse complement strand
CTTTATTAACCTACGCACTTGACATGATATTAATCACAATTAAAGCATTGGTTTTTATATGATTATCTCTTTTTCAGTAGGCCCTAGATATATTTGAAAATTATGTTGCATTTATGACTTGAATCCAGCAAGTGTAATTTTAATCCATTCATTTTCAGCACACTTTCCTTTTTTTATGTCTCGCAATATTAAGGAGGTATCCTTGAACTGGAGGTTGACACGATGACTGCTGTTTTCATGAAACCCGCAAACTATACCAATACCGCGGATGCCATTGACGGGGTGATTTTAGTTTGTGTAATGTTCTGTATGCCACCATGGATTGGATCCTTTAAGACTTCGCTCGTGGATCGCCCTTCCTTGGCAGCTTTTGCATCTCTTTCACATCGAGGCTCATAAAACCGAATTCCTCTACAACGATGCCTTTCAATTGGTAAACACCAAAACCGCTGAATGGGAATTGCTGCAGGCATCTTGAGAAATGAACCGTGTCTAAAAAATGCCCTTCATGGTCGATAAAAGTGCCAAAGCACATCATGTCGCCTTTCACAGTCCGGATCGGTTTGGTGGTGACCAGATAGCCGTACAAAATCAGGAATTTTCCCTTGCATGTTTTCAATTGCCCCACGGCATTGCTTTGGGATAAAATCAGATGACCCAATACATCATTTTCGATGGAGGGTTTTAGTTCCACAGTCTGCTGGGCTGGCTTCCAGTCCGTATTGGTTGTTGTTGCCACAGGCAGCGAAGGCCTGGTTTGCGGGGTAAACTTTACCTGCTCCCAGTCCACCAGATCAAATGGTGAGCAGAGCGCAAAACCCAGCAATTCAATCTCATCGTAGATATTTTCCAATGGGCTGTCTTCAAATTCAGGTATGGCAAAGGTTTCTTCAGCCACAGCAAACAGGGCAGGCGAGCTTGCAATCCGTCTTTTGGCATTGCCTTGAAAAAGCAGCTGGGCATCCCAGTATAAATTCTTTTTGCTGGTGCCCGTAAAACGGAAAGCCCCGATCCTGATTAAAATAAGCAACTGTTCAATCCCGATGGCAAGCCGGGCCATAAACTGGTTCAGACTCTTAAAGCGCCCATTCGTCTTGCGTTCTTCCAGAATAAGCGCAACAGTTTGGATTTCAATCGTTTTGACATGTTCAAAGCCCAGATAGACAATGTCCTTTTTGATGGTGGCCAGTCGTTCACTGTGGTTGATACAGGGTGCCAAAACTTTCGCACCGCTGCGGCGAGCCTCGTGGAGATAGATTTCACGGTTGTAAAATCCGCCCGCATTGTTGATAACCGCCACCATAAATTCCAGGGGGTAATAGGTTTTGAGAAAAAGACTTTGATAGCTCTCCACGGCATAGCTGGCCGAATGCGCTTTGGAAAAAGAATATCCCGAAAAGCTCTCGATCTGCCGCCAGACTTCAGCAGCGGTTTCATCCTTGTATGCCCGCTCTTTACAATTGGCAAAAAACTTATCCCTGATCTTATCAAACTCAGTGCGGGAGCGGAACTTGCCGCTCATGGCACGCCGCAGCACATCGGCTTCTGCCAGATTGAGCCCGGCAAAATGGTGCGCCACTTTAATCACATCTTCCTGATAGATCATCAAGCCATAGGTTTCCTCCAACAGTGTTTTCATCACAGGATGGATGTATTCAAAAGAACCGGGATTGTGAAATCGGCTGATATACGCTTTCATCATTCCACTTTTGGAAACACCAGGTCGGATGATGGACGAGGCCGCCACCAGGGTAAGGTAGTTGTTGCAGCGCAACTTGCTCATCAACTGCCGCATGGCCGGCGATTCGATATAAAAACAACCAATTGTTTCGCTGCTTTCGATCTGGTTTTTGATCAAGGGATCTTGCTTAAAACGCTGTACCGCATGTACATCCACATGCACGCCTTTGTTTTGGTAAATAACTTCGACAGCCTCTTTGATATGGCCCAGACCACGCTGGCTGAGAATATCAAACTTGGCAAAACCGATGTCTTCGGCCACATACATGTCAAATTGGGTTACGGCAAAACCCAATGGGGGATAATTGAGCGCCGTAAAGCTGTAAATGCTCTCTTCCGTAATCAATATTCCGCCTGCATGCACAGACACATAATTGGGCATATCTTTCATCAGCGAGCCATAGTGCCCGATCCAGCCCATTATTTTTGTATCCTGAAATTGGGAGGGATAGTCAACCATGCGGTCTATTTCTGTTTTTGGCAGACCGAATACTTTGCCCAGTTCTCTGGTGATGGAATCGCCCTGATAGGTAACGTAGGTGCCCATCATGGCCACATGCTCCCGCCCATAGCGTTTAAAAATATAGTCCTGAACCTGCTTCCTTTCGTCCCAACTGAAATCAAGATCAAAATCGGGTGGGGAGGTGCGTTTCAGATTGATAAAGCGTTCAAAATACAAGTCCAGCTCGATCGGGTCCACATCGGTAATGCCAAGGCAAAAAGCAACAACAGAATTGGCCCCCGAACCACGGCCCACATGGTAAAAGCCACGGGATTTGGCATAAGAAATAATATCCCAGGTGATGAGGAAATAGGCCGAAAATTCCATCTGGGCAATGATGGCCAGTTCCGAATCTACCCTCGTCTTTGCCAGCTTGTTTTTAGGACCATAGCGGTACACAATGCCATCATACGCCAGCTTGCGCAGCAGTTGCATGTCATCTTCCCGATCGGCAGAAAAAGTTTTTTTATTTTTAGGCGAATCTAGATCAATTTCAAATTGACAGGCTTGCAGTAAAGCACTTGCCCGTTCCAGCATTTGAGGGGCTTCCTGATAGGAGATCTGCATATCTTCCATAGTCGGGAAGCCTTCTTCCAATCCGGCATGGCTGGATTTATCAAGCTTGCTGAGCAATGTGTTTTGCTCGATGCAGCACAAGAGTCGATGCAGGTTGTAGCCGCTCTTGTCCAGAAAGGTTACGGCTTGCCAGGCAATGGTTTTGTGCTGCCATTCTGAGTGCCAGTTGGTTTTGTTGTTTGTTTTTTGGGTCATTTTAAACTGCCAGTTTCTCAATTGGGTGGAAGAAACAGCCAGCCATTCATCTGCTTTGGCTTTTCTATCTGGCAGATTGCCAATTGGATAAATCCATACAATCCCTTCTAAATCAGGAGCCTGGGCAGGAAAAGAAGTTTTGTCGTGGAAGAAAACACTCAGCCAGCGGTTCAGGTTGGTAAAACCCGATCTGTCTTTGGCCAAAGCGATGTAGCAAAGCGTTGAGCCATTGCGTATTTCCACCCCCACCACCGGAAGAATGGCTTGTTTGCGGCAAAAAGTGACAAAGTCAAAAACGCCTGAAGTATTGTTGATATCGGTCAGAGCCAGGCTGGAGACGTTTCTTTTTTTTGCCTCCAGAATGAGTTGTTCGGGCGAGAGTACACCGTAGTTAAGGCTAAAATAAGAGTGGCAATTGACATACATAGTTCAAGGAAGCAGCAGATGGCGAAGCTGAGAAATTGGATTCATAAAACCAATTAAATTAGATTTAACTTTCTTTTTACCGATTATATTGGCTTTTATAAAACATGATTTACATTTACGGCCCCATATTTTTTTGGGGTTTTGGTGGAACGCTCAATCGTACATATTGACCTGGACTCATTTTTTGTGTCTGTAGAATGCCTGAAAGAACCACGCTTGCTTGGCAAACCCGTCATCGTTGGCGGCAGTAGCGAAAGAGGCGTTGTTGCTGCATGTAGCTATGAAGCCAGGAAGTTCGGCATTCATTCGGCCATGCCCGCACGGATGGCCAGGCAGCTTTGCCCAAATGCCATTTTCCTGAATGGCGACTATGACGCCTACAGCCAATATTCAAAAACCGTAACACAGCTGGTCACAGAAAGGGCGCCTTTGGTTGAAAAGGCCTCCATCGACGAGTTTTATATTGATATGACGGGTATGGAACGTTTTATCGGTTGCTATCCCTGGGCCGCCCAGCTGAAAAAAGACATCAAAAACCAGATCGGGCTGAACACCACTTTTGGGCTTTCGACCAGCAAAACCGTCTCTAAAATTGCCGTTGGTGAAGCCAAACCAGACGGGCAAATCCAAATTATGGGCGGCAATGAAAAAAGCTTTCTCAAGCCACTGCATATTCAGAAAATGCCCATGATTGGCGACAAAACCGCCCAACATCTCATCAGAATGGGTGTGCAAACGGTGGGTGCACTGGCGCAAATTCCATTGAAAATTCTGCTGCAGATTTTTGGCAAAAACGGCCAATGGATGTGGGAACGAGCCAACGGCATAGATCTTTCGCCCGTTGTGCCTTTCACCGCCCAAAAATCCATTTCCAAAGAAAGCACCTTTTTGGCCGATACCACTGAGGTCGATTTTCTACGGCAGGAAATCATTTCCATGGTCAGTCATCTTGCTTTTGAATTGCGCCGTCTTGGGCAAATGACAGGCTGCATCAGCATCAAAATTCGCTATGCCGACTTTGATACCCACACACAGCAGATGAGTATTTCTTATACCGCATCCGACCATATTTTGCGAAAACATGCCCTGGATCTTTTTAACCGGCTATTCAACCGACGCATTTTGGTAAGGCTAATTGGCGTGCGGCTCACCAAATTGGTTGCAGGAGGAATCCAATTGAGCTTGTTCGACAATTCAAATGTTGTTTCGCCACTCTATCAGGCAATGGATAGAATCAGAGCCAGATACGGAATGGAAAGCGTGGTAGAGGCATCTACTTTAGGCAACAAACAATCAAGAAAAACAGCACCCAAAAAATGAAATGCAATCCAATTGATCCATTTTCTGTTCCATAGTCGGTCTGAGGCTCCAAGCACTGAACATGTAAAAAAAACCAGCTTCCAAAGGAGCTTTCTTTCGTTTCTTTGCTGCTTCTAAATTCTTAATATGAGAGTAGCCGCAATAGATATCGGATCGAACGCCATCCGGCTTCAGGTCTCCAGCATTGTTAGATACAACGAGCGGGATACCATCAAAAATCTGGAATATATCCGGTTTCCGCTAAGGCTAGGTCGGGATGTGTTTAAGGAAGGCCGCATTTTGCAAAATTCGGAAGAAAAGTTTGTGAAGCTGATGAAGGCTTTCAAAATGCTGATCGATCTGTATGAAGTTTCGGCCTACAGAGTTTGTGCTACTTCAGCCTTTCGGGAGGCCAGCAATGGGGTTGCAATCGCTACACGTGTGTTTGAAGAATGTGGCATGCCTTTGGAAATCATTTCCGGCGAGGAGGAGGCCAATTTGGTAAACAAAGCCATTTTTAAATATCTGGATGAAAAAAACTACCTGCACATAGATGTAGGCGGTGGCAGCACAGAACTCAACCTCTATGTAAACAAACAGAAAATAGCGACCGATTCCTTTCAATTGGGTTCGGTGCGCAACATGACCATGTCTGAATTTCCGGAAGCTTGGGTCAAACTGGAGCAATGGATCAGAGACAATGTGCTCAAAGAATATTATCCTGTAACGGCCATAGGCACAGGCGGAAACATCAATAAACTATTTGAACTTTCGGCCACCAAAAACAAGAAAGCAAGGTCCATTTCGTTGGGAGAACTCAGTTCTGTCCACTTCCTTGTTTCCAGAATGAGCATTGAAGAACGCATTCATCAATTGATGCTCAATCCAGACAGGGCCGATGTAATAGTGCCCGCTTCGGAAATATATTTGCATGTGATGCAAAAGGCCAAAGCCAAAAAAATTGTTGTTCCGGATCTTGGCCTGAAAGACGGCATCATAGAAACTCAGTATGAGCTGGTTAAAGATCAAATTCCGCATGTATTATCACCAAATTAATAGAATAGATTTATGAGTAATTCCAAAGCCGTGTACATCATATCGGCTGTGCGCACGCCCATTGGCAGTTTTGGGGGTGTGCTTTCATCATTTACCGCCGTTCAACTTGGCAGCATCGCCATAAAAGGCGCTTTGGAGAAAGCAGGCGTTGGTGCAGGCGAAGTCAATGAAGTATTTATGGGCAATGTGGTTTCCTCCAATCTTGGCCAAGCCCCTGCAAAACAGGCTGCTCTGGCCGCCGGAATTCCAGATTCAGTGCCATGCACCACCGTCAATAAGGTATGTGCTTCCGGCACAAAAGCAAGCATGTTTGGCGCCCAGGCCATTCTGCTCGGTCAGGCAGATGTGGTGGTTTGTGGCGGTATGGAAAGCATGAGCAACATACCCTACTATATTCCAAAAGCCCGTTTTGGTTATAAATATGGAAACGCAGAGCTGGTGGACGGATTGGAAAGAGATGGCCTTCAGGATGTGTATCAACGAAAAGCAATGGGCGTTTTTGCAGATGCAACAGCCGTAAAATACGGAATTTCAAGAGAAGAACAGGATGCCTTTGCCATTCAATCCTATAAAAAATCGGCAGCAGCAACGGCCACCGGACTTTTCAACAATGAAATCGTTCCGATAGCCATTCCTCAAAAAAAGGGAGAGCCAATTTTGCTTGCAGAGGATGAGGAATTTAAGAACGTCATGTTTGATAAAATTCCCGGATTGCGACCCGCTTTTACCCCAGATGGAACGGTGACCGCCGCCAATGCTTCCACCATAAACGATGGCGCAGCTGCCTTAATTTTGGCAAGCGAAGATGCTGTGAAACGCTTGAATCTAAAACCCATTGCGAGAATTGTTTCCTTTTCAGATGGCGAACAGGCACCTGAATGGTTTACCACAGCGCCCACCATTTCTGTTCCAAAAGCCATTCATCTGGCAGGTTTGAAAATTGAAGACATAGACTTTTTTGAGATCAACGAGGCTTTTTCTGTTGTGCCCCTGGCTTTTGAAAAAATCCTAAACGTACCCGATGCAAAAATGAATGTAAACGGTGGTGCCGTTTCGCTTGGACACCCTTTGGGCGCTTCCGGAGCCAGAATCATTGCCACGCTTTGCCATGTGCTGCAGGCCAAAGGCGGAAAGTATGGCGCCGTTGGCATTTGCAACGGAGGCGGAGGTTCATCGGCAATGGTGATAGAAAAGCTATAAGCCAATGGATTCCACGATCTGGAAAACTGGCCTCATCAGCCACGGCCCCTGCCAGCTTGAGTATAAATACAAAACAGAAAAAGGCCTTCCCTGGATGGTTTTTTTGCATGGCTTTGGGCAAACTTTCGAATCTTTCAAGGAAATTTATGGAACGTTGGATGGAAATTATTCTTGCCTGGCCTTCCATCTTTTTTTTCATGGTGAAAGCAGCATGGAAGGCAAAAAGCCGCTTGATCCCAAAGATTGGATAGAACTTGTTGAAAAGGTTTTTACCCAATTGGGAATAGAAAAGGCCCATTGGCTAGGATTCAGCATGGGGGGCAAATTCACATTGCTCACTTTGCAGCATCTGCCACATCTTTTTTCAGAAATCACATTGTTGGCACCAGATGGCTTGGTGATGAATGCCTGGTATCGGTTTGCCACACAGCGCTTTCTGGGTAGATTCTTGCTTTTAGTTCTGATCAAATATTTGCCTTTGCTGCGCTATCTCATCCTGGTTTCCAATAAATTTGGTTTGATTAAAACCTCCGTTGCACGGTTTACAGAGCATCAACTTTCTACTGTAGCCAAGCGTGAACTTGTGCTTAATGTATGGCTCAGGTTTAGAAACATATGGCCTACAGAAACGATTTGGAGGCAAATAATAGCCGAGAGAAAGATACCCTTGGGCATTGTTATGGGCAAGCACGACTCCATCATCACGATGAGGAAACTAGAAAAAAAGAGACGGACAATACCCGAAGTGCAATGGGTGGAGCTTACAGCAGGGCACAGCAATTTGATCGAAAGATTTGCCAAAATGCTGCGTTCCAAATTGAACCATTTCTGAGGGGAGTGGCTACGAATCCTTCAAACTGTCTTTAAAGTATCATTGGCTGAATGCATTTTGCGAATGACCAATGCTGAGAAACCACCCATCCGCTACAACCTGTCCCGTCTTGGCGGGATTCTGATTCAGACAATTGCATTTTTTGTCAGAATCAGGATGCCCAGGATTCTTGGATCCCGCCAAGTCGGGACAAGTTATTCAGGATGAATGCATTTTGTAGAAGACCAATTCTGAAAATCCTTTCATCCCGTAAACCTGTCCAGCTTTAGCGGGATCCTGTTCAGCCAAATTAGGCCACTGATTCTATCCAGCAGCCCTTTCCCCTTAATTCTGTACATACGTGTCCGCCTCTGGAGGATCAGTGCCATCATCACAATCAAATAAATCAGCGGTTTAGACAGCCAATCCTAAAAATCCCGATTCAGATAAATTAGGGCGGACAATTCCCGCTATCCGTTCCAATCCTAACTACCCTGAGCGTTGAAAAGCACTCCCAGGATAATTCATAAGTTCAAGGGTTATCCAGCCCCGTATATTCAACAAATTCATTGCATTCAAGTCTCCCCGGTGGTTAATGGTTGGTGGTTAATGGTTTGGAATTTGGCTTGGGTAAACCTTTTGGAATTGAAAATCACATTTCATTTTGTTCTTCAATTCGTTCAATTGCCATTTATCGGGGCTTTCTAAGGATTTTTTTGAATATTTGCAACCTAAGAAGGAATGGCTCAAAGACTTAGTTTACAACAGACGCTTTCTCAAAAGCTCTCACCGCAGCAAATTCAGTTTATCAAACTGTTGCAAATTCCTACGACCGAACTTTTGTCCCGTGTAGAAGAAGAATTGGAGATAAATCCGGCACTGGAAGAAGGCAGAGAGGATTTTAACCAGGAGCAGGATCAAAACGAGAATCAGGAAGAGAAGCCATTTGACGACCAGGTTGAGCTGCCGGAAGGCGAAGGAATTGAGGACAAAATCAATCTGGAAGACTACCTGAGAGATTCAGATCAGGCAGGTTACAAACTGCAGGGCGACGGCCCTTCGCCAGGAGACGAGGACAAAGACATTCCGATTGCAAGCAGTTCAACCATCAATGATTTGTTGATTCAACAGCTTAGCTATCTGCCTCTCGATGAGCGCAGAATGGAGGTTGGCCTTCAGCTTATAGGTTCTATCGACAACGATGGCTACATCAGAAGAGATCTTTTTTCGATTGCAAACGACCTTGCCTTCTCACAGAATATTGACACAATAGAAGAGGAACTGGAAGAAATTCTGGAAATGATCCAGCAATTTGATCCTCCGGGAATAGGCGCCCGTTCGCTTCAGGAATGTTTGATTTTGCAGCTCGACCGCAAGCGTGGCAATTATGAAGTTGCATCGGTCGCCATTCAGATTGTAGAAGACCATTTTGAAGATTTTACCAAAAAGCACTACGAAAAAATAGAGAAGAAAATGGGGATTGAGGAACATGATTTGATGAAAGATGCCATCAACATGATCACCCATCTCAACCCCAAACCAGGTGAAGTTTCTGAAGGAGGCGATTCTGGCAATCAGTTTATTACGCCCGATTTTATTTTGATCAACAACTCAGGAAAGCTGGAATTGTCCCTAAACGGACAAAATGCGCCAGAGCTTAAAATCAACAGAACATATAGAAATATGCTTGAGCATATGGCCAAGGCAACCAAGAAAACAAAGCAGGAAAGGGAGGCCATTGGTTTTATAAAACAGAAACTTGATTCGGCCCAGTGGTTTATTGATGCCATTCGGCAGAGGCAACAAACGCTTTTGAAAACAATGGGCGCTATTGTTGACTTTCAATATGAATATTTTTTGGAAGGCGATGAAGGCAAGCTTAAGCCCATGATTTTGAAAGATGTGGCTACTGTTATAGAAATGGACATCAGCACCGTAAGCAGGGTTACGAATAGCAAATTTGTGCAAACAGAATTTGGCACTTTTCCGTTGAAATATTTTTTCTCAGAGGGCATTGCTTCTACCACCGATGGCGAAGACCATAGTAGCAGAGAAGTGAAGTCGATACTCAAAGAAATCATTGACAGAGAGGAAAAAGACAAACCACTTTCTGATGAAAAATTAGAGGAAATGCTGGTAGCGAGAGGCTATCAAATAGCCCGCAGAACGGTGGCCAAGTATAGAGAACAGCTTAACATTCCGGTAGCTCGGCTAAGAAAAGAGATTTGAACCAATCCAGCAGTATTTTCAGGCACCTTGTAGCTGCCAGCCGTGGAGACCTGTTTTCTTTGGCTAAAATGCCTTATCTATTTGCCTGGTTGGTGTCTTTTGTGTTTCACCCCTTAATGATGCCAACGTATCTGAATGGCATTGTTTTTAAATATTGTACCGACCTGGTGCCACTTACACGAGAGGCCAAACTTCAGATCCTGCTTTTCATTTTCGTTACCACATATCTTGTGCCTACGTTGACTACAGGTTTGTTGTGGGTTTCCGGAGTGGTATCAAGCATCAGTCTTGAAAAAAGATCAGAGCGGATTATCCCACTCGTTGTTACCAGTTTGATTTATTTGGGCGTGAGTTATATTCTTCTTGAATACCTGCAAATGGCCCGTTTGCTTGGACTTTTCATGGGCACTGTTGCACTAGCCGTTATAATTACGGCTGCCATTACTAATTTTTGGAAAATTAGCAGCCACATGGTTGGAATTGGCGGCGTGCTTGGATTTATCATTTCCATCATTTCAAAAACGCACAATACAAGCCTTCTAGGGCCATTAATCGGCGTTACCATTGTTTCTGGAGCAGTTGCCAGTGCAAGACTTTTGCTGGGGGCGCATGGCCTTTTGCAAATTATTTTAGGTTTTTTTCTTGGATTTGCGGTAAGCTGGGCCGCAGTCTATTTTTTTGTATAAGCAATTCGTATGGCAAAAATTACAGAACACATCGATAAGGCAAATGGTAAGACCTTGTTTTCATTTGAAATTCTTCCCCCTTTGAAGGGAGAAAGTATAGATCTGCTTTTCAATGGCATTGCGCCTTTGATGGAATTTAAACCACCTTTTATTGATGTAACCTATCATAGAGAGGAATTTATTTATAAAACCAGACCGGAAGGTGGGCTTGAGAAAAGAATTACCAGGAAGCGGCCAGGAACAGTAGGCATTTGTGCTGCGATCATGAACCGGTTTCATGTTGATGCAGTGCCTCATTTAATTTGTGGTGGATTTACTAAGGAAGAAACAGAAAATGCATTGATAGACCTGGATTTTTTGGGAATCGACAATGTGTTGGCTTTGAGAGGAGATCACATCAAATCGGAAGGATATTTTACACAGGAGCCTGGAGGACACGCCTTTGCATCTGAACTTATTGTGCAGATCAAACAAATGAATGCTGGCAAATATTTGGATGAGGAATTGAAAACCACCACGCCAACCAATTTCTGCATAGGCGTTGCGGGCTATCCTGAAAAGCATTTTGAAGCAGCCAATATGGAAACTGAGTTGAAGTACACAAAGTTGAAATGTGATTTGGGTGGGGAATACGTTGTTACTCAAATGTTTTTCGACAACAAACCTTTCTTTGAATATGTGGATCGATGCAGGGAATTGGGCATCACGGTGCCTATTATTCCAGGTTTAAAACCAATTACCACCAAAAAGCAGCTCACAGTTTTGCCAAGAATCTTTGCTTTAGACATTCCTCAGGATCTTGTTGCTGCAATTGAAGCGGCCAAAGACGACAAGGCTGTAAAACAAGTCGGCGTAGAATGGTGCGCCATGCAATCGAAAGAATTGATGGCCGCAGGCGTTCCCGTTTTGCATTATTACAGCATGGGTAAAAGCGATGCCGTTAAGCAAATCGCAGCGCAATTGTTTTAAAGAGCAGATTTTGAAATTCAAGATTTACGCCTGATTTCATTCAAAAAACAATTCGTTTCACCTTTTTGCCTTTGCAATGAAAACTAGCTTTTTGCCTCTTTCATGGTGGGTTTTGGTTCTGGTATTTTGCATGCTTTTAGCTGCCTATGCATTTACCCTGGCACCCGCCGTTTTGCATATCGATTCTGGCGAATTGGCCGCAGCACAATATTCGCTTGGCGTAACGCATCCAACCGGATACCCGCTCTTTACAATTTTGGGTTATCTGTTTTTTAAAATCCCGCTATTTGAAAGGCCAATTGTTCAGGCCAATTTCTTAGCGGCAATTTTCACAGCTGCGGGTGTTGCGCTTTTTTCAAGGCTGCTCTTTCTGTTTTTGACCTATTCTTTTCCTGGTTCAAAATTTAAAAAGGAGAAGATTGTCCCAATTCCTTGTTCTGAAAAAGATGCCTTTTGGATTTCCTCTTCAGCTGGATTGCTCTTTGGTTTTAATTTAACCGTTTGGGCGCAAGCCACTTCAGTAGAAGTGTATAGTTTGCAGTTGCTGCTTTTCTCTATTCTATTCACATGTTTGTTTGATGCCTGGGAAAAAAATAGCCTCAAATCCTGGGTACTTGTTTCTGTAAGTCTGGCATTGGGTTTTTCCAACCACATGACTACGCTAATGGCTCTTCCTACCTGTGCCATCATCTACTTCTACAAGAAAGGCTTGAACCAAAAATCTCTAAAGGACTTGCTATTTCCGGCTCTTGCCGGTTTTGGTATTTTGATTTTCAGCTATGGATTTCTGTTTTGGCGGGGCGCAAGCAATACGATGCTCAACTGGGGTAATATCCATGATTGGACAAGCTTGTGGCGCCATATGACAGGCCACCAGTACAACACCTGGATTTTTGCCGGAAGTAAAGTTGCCGCTAAAAATCTTGGAGAATTCTTGAAATCTCTTCCAAAAGAATGGGTATTTCTTGGACCAATTTTAATGGTTTATGGCCTTGGCTCGGCTTTCCGAACTTCCAGAATTTGGGCCCTCTCTTTCTTGATTGGCCTAATTTTCAACATTATGTATGTTATTCAATACGACATAAAGGATTTGGAGCCCTATTTTCTACTCGCCTTAATGGCGATGGCTTTCTTCATCACATTCGGCTTGAAACGCATGCTCGAAAAGCTTCAGAAGACTTATTTTGCACCCTTATTGTTACTCATTCCTGCAGGTGCTTTTGTGGTCAATTTATCAGCTTCAGATCAAAGCAAAACCTATTTTTTCGAGACCTACACCTTAAAGTCACTGGAATCTGTTGAACCAAATGCCCTCGTTTTGTCTCAACAATGGGATTTTTTGATCACGCCCTATTATTATTTTAAAATTGTTGAAAAGAAATTTCCCGGGCTTTTGGTTCTCGATAAGGAGCTTATGAAACGCTCATGGTACATTAAAAAGCAGATGGAATTGTTTGATCCTGAAATTTTAAATGGAGCCGAATCGGAAAAAGAAGAGTTTCTTAAACAATTAAAACCATTTGAGGACAGTAAATCCTACAACGCCAATCTGATTGAGGAATCGTATCAGGCTTTGATAGGAAAAGTTTTGGTGGAACAATCAAAAAAGCGCCCTGTTTACATCGAAATGGATTTTATTCAAAATCAGGAACTTAGACTGCCTTCTGGCTATTCAACCATCCCGATGGGATTTTGGCTGAAATTGGTGCCAGATGGCCATCCATATTTACCAGCCGAGTTGGTCGATTTCAAACCTGAATACCCCGAAAACTGGAACAACAAGAGTCCAAATGAATACTATTCATCCACTATTACCAGAATATGGAACAACGGATGCATGGCCAGAAGTGAGTATGAGATTAAAAATGGAAAAATGGATGAGGCCAGAAAATGGCAGCTGGCCATCATCAATCCATAAAGACTTTGGGTTCGTTTGATCTAAGGAATCTCTATTTATTATATTCCTTTTTCAATACATTGGCAGTTCAAAAAACAAGAACACCATGAATTTAATGCTGCCCGAAAACACATTTCAAAATAAGACCGTTCTTATTACTGGCGGTGGTTCTGGTCTCGGCCTATCTATGGCTGAAGGCCTGTTGAAACTTGGTGCTAAAGTGGCCATACTAAGCCGAAATGAAGAAAAATTACAAAAAGCTGTCGAAAAACTAGAAGCAGCCACAGGTTCAAAAGCCTTTTTTGTTTCTGCCGATGTTCGCGATTCGGAAAAGATAGAAGCAGCAGTTCAGCAAATCGTGAGTGAAACCGGCGGCCTTCATGCTGTCATCAACAATGCAGCGGGCAATTTTATTTCTCCAACGGAACGCCTTTCTGCCAATGCTTTTTCGTCTGTGATTGATATTGTGCTAAAAGGAACCATAAACACGACCATGGCAGCTGGCAAATATTGGATTGCCCAAAAACAACCTGGCGTATTTGTAAACATTGTAACCACATACGCAACCACAGGCTCTGCCTTTGTGGTTCCTTCTGCCACGGCAAAGGCTGGCGTTGTGGCACTCACTCGCTCACTCGCTGTAGAATGGGCCAAATATGGCATCCGAACCAACGCCATCGCTCCTGGACCCTTCCCAACGGAAGGCGCCTGGTCAAGACTTTTTCCAAAAGAAGCTTTGCCACCTGAACTAGCAGAAAAAATGGATCCTGCCCGACAAATTCCACTAGGCCGCGTAGGTCGCCATGAAGAACTGGTGAATCTGGTTGCCTATTTGTTGTCCGATTTTTCTGGATTCATGAATGGCGAAATTGTAACCTTTGATGGCGGAGAATGGCTAAAAGGTGCAGGAGAATTTAACTGGCTTGAGGCTGTACCGTCCCAACTTTGGGATGCCATAGAGGCAGCCACTAGAAAAGGAAAATAGGCTTTAGAAAACGCCTTTTTTCCCAAAAGCCAGAAGCCTCAAAAAGAGATTACGACCTTAGATCGGGAAATAAAATATTTTTAGCTTCACAGAGCCTTTCGGTAAGATCAATCTGTTCACTGTATTCCCCCACTCTGCCGAATACAAATTGAAATCTGTGTTGACTATTGTTCCATCTACAACACCCTGAATATGGCGGGTCATGTTGCAACTATAGCTTCTGCTTGTCTTGTTGTAATCAAAAACCTGAGAAGAAATTGACTTTTGCGCAGCCGCATAGGAATTGTAGGCACCGGATTGCAAGAGTGAAAAAATTCTTGCGTCGTTAAAAGCAGTTTTGGAAGGATCAGATTCCTTGGGTGCAAAATATTTATCCTGGAGGTTGATTCTTAGAAAATCCGGAGGAAAAAGCGACGTTTCAGATGGGTCCTGAGTTATTACCAATTCCGCCTTAAAAATCTTGATCTGTTTGGTTTGACTCAAACGCCAAGAATTCAATCCTGGAATTAAAATTTTGGTCGATAAACCCGTTCCAGCCTGAACAACTGTTCTTGAATTTGTCTCAGCCGCTGAAAGCCCCTTTTTGGGCTGAATACTTTGAAATGGTGTTCCGGTATAATCTTGTTTTATGGTATAATATTGGGCTGTGGTGCCATTTGTTCTAAATTTCATCTCCCCACGAACTGGAATTCCGTCTTGAATATTGTAATAATTTATGACAAGAAATGAAGGAGGAAAACCAGAACTATCCCGCAGGTCAAAGCGGGTTACCTGTGGATTTGAACCCAAAGATTTGAGCGCAAATCCTTTCCAATTGGAAAGAAACTGCTGGTCGTTCGAAAAGCTACGCGAGCGATTCGAAGTGTCAAAAATTTCAAAAGCCAGTTTTTTTGCATCCAATTTAATCAGGCGCTTTTCTCTTACGGCTGATAAAGTGGTCAAATATGCATCGGACTCATGGCTTGTAGCAGGGCTGTTGAAGTAATAGCTTTTGTCACCACTCAGGTTTTCTGTTAGTTTATAAAGCGCAAACTCATCTTTACCTGCCATATTTGTTTCGTTGCCATAGTTGTAGTCATAACGAAGTGTGATGGTGGCCTTTAACGAATCTTTTATAAGGCTATCTGGATACGTAAGTGGATAACTAATCGGAAGAAATTGAAAATAGGAATTGCATTCTACATTTCCTGTAATGCCATCCCCGTATCCTCCAACAAGCAAAATCTGCCGGCTCGTGGTATTTAAAGAATCTATGAGATACGTCTCCTGATTGGTTGTGAAGCTATCTACATACAACGTGTTGGCTTCTGAAAGATCTGGTGGTGCTACAAATGCCTCATTGTTGGGTTTGATGCATCCGGCAAAAAAAAGGGCCGGTGCCAAAACAAGCACCAGCCACAAAATACTTTTATTCAATTTCAAAACTAACCTGCCAGTTCCTGATAGATGGACATATAATTTTCTTCCCAATCTGCACTTTCATGGTCGATTTCGGCCAGACGTTTGTTGTCTTCGTTTGGAATGGTTGAAAGCAATTGATTTAGTTTTTCGCTGTATGGCTCAGATCTTTTCAGCACCACATCGGCATATTCCACAGCTATTTTCATCAAACCATCAAAATCTGCAGTTTTCAGATTGTTCAACATGCTGTCTTCAATGTCAAGCATTTTCACTTTCTCCATCATGCTGCCATGATCGAATTTATGTTCAAAAGCATTGTTGTAGATCGAGAAGATCGCCTTTGCGTTTTTGAACATCGGATCGTTTTTGTACGTGGTTTTCATGTACATTGGAATCAGGCTTGTCATCCAATCGTTGCAATGAACGATGTCCGGAGCCCATCCCAGTTTCCTTACTGTCTCCAATACGCCTTTGCAAAAGAAGATGGCTCTTTCGTCGTTGTCGGCGTGGAACTTGTTGTCAGAATCCACGAAAACTGATTTTCGGTGGAAATAGTCCTCGTTGTCAATAAAATAAACCTGAAGTTTTGCGTTAGGAATAGAAGCCACTTTAATCACAAGTGGTTTTTCTTCATCGCCAACAGAAATATTTATTCCAGACAACCTTACGACTTCGTGCAACCTATTTTTCCTTTCATTGATCGTTCCGAAGCGGGGAACGAGAATCCTAATTTCCATACCCTGTTCTTGCATCACCTGGGGTATCCGTCTGATAAAGTCGGCTACCTGAGAAGTTTGTAAGAAGGGATTGATTTCACTAGCTGCATACAGAATTCGAAGTTTTGACATAGGTATTTTTTGAGGTACTAAAAACGGAAATGCAAAATTATACAAATTTTAGGCAATATTCAATAAACATCCTAGCATTGCTGCTCGAAAAGATATTGAGAAGGCCAAATAGTCGATTTGGCAAGATGGGCTTAAGTACTTGAATGATATAATGATTAGAGTGGAAACAACAGGCAAAAAAGAGTATGTAAAATACTGTGTAAGGTCTTGGAGAAATGAGGAGAAAACCATTGGATTTGTGCCAACATTGGGTGCGCTGCATCAAGGACACATTTCTTTGGTACGCCAAGCCAGGGCGGAATGCGATATTGTTGTAGTCAGCATTTTTGTCAATCCCCTTCAATTCAATACGCAAACAGATCTTGATAAATATCCGAGAGATTTATTGGCTGACCAGGAAATGCTTCAAAATGAAAATGTAGATTTGATCTTTGCGCCTTCAGTATCTGACTTTTATGAATCTGAACCAAGCTTAAAAATTGATTTTGGATATCTTGAAACTGTTTTGGAAGGTGCCATGCGGCCCGGCCATTTCTCAGGAGTGGGCATTGTGGTTGCCCGATTGTTTCACGCTGTTGAACCAAATAAAGCATATTTTGGAGCCAAAGACCTTCAACAAGTGGCTGTAATTAAAAAACTGGTTAGAGATCTTGCATTTGATGTCCAAGTCATCAGCTGCCCTACGCTGCGTGAAAAAAGTGGCCTGGCGATGTCTTCGCGAAATAGCAGGTTGTCTGAGGATGGAAAAATTCTAGCTTCGGAATTGAACAAGGCTTTAAAAATAGGAATAGAAAATGCGGGCAGTCATTCTTTAGTAGAATCTAAAAACCAAGCTTTGGCTTATTTGAGTTCTTTCGCTGGCATCAAATTAGAATATCTGGAATGGGTGGATGCCGATTCTATGGTGCCAGTCTTTGACAAAAACGATTCCAATTTGCCTGCTTTGTGTTTAGCTGCCTGGGTGGAAGAGATCAGGCTGATCGATAACATGACTTTGGATGTTTGATCTTTCTTCTTTCAAGAATTGAGGAAAATTTAAATTGAAAGTCATTCTAAAAAAAGGATTGATTAAAATTGCAGACCTTTTTTTGCGGAAAATCAAATCATCATAGAATTTTGAACTTGCAGATTGAGCAAGATTTCTTCATCAAAAATAATTTAAAGGGCTAATCCCCATACATGAAAGACCGAATACTAAATTTCCTCCTTACCATTTATGGCATTCTCTTGATGGCATTTTTGGTGGTTGTCGAGGTTATGAAATGGATTTTGTCCTTTTTCTATATTCCCAAACCAAAGCCGGCCACACCAACCTATTATGTCAGAGTGCTGTGGAGAAATTTTGGGCTGTTCGTCTTTTTCATTTGGTTTTATTTCACCGCTGTAGATCTAAACCTATTTTGGTTGTTTGGAAAAAGTCCAAGTCTGGCCGAACTGGAAAAGCCCAAAATGGCCCTGGCCTCTGAGGTTTATTCAGCCGATGGCGTTCTTTTGGGAAAATATTATAGAGAAAACCGCAGTCCAACAGAATACAAATCCATTTCACCTTTTGTGATAAAAGCCTTGCTCGCCACCGAGGACATCACTTATATGGAGCATACTGGGGTTGATCTGGGAGCTACACTCGGAATTGTATATTATCTGGCAAAAGGAGATAAACGAGGGGGCAGTACCATTACCCAACAATTGGCTAAAAACCTGTATAAAACTCGAAAAAAAGAAAATCTGAAAGGGGTTCTCAGCTACATTCCTGGATTAAAAACGCTTGTTGAAAAAACCAAAGAGTGGATTACGGCCACGAAATTGGAGCGAAATTATACCAAGGAAGAAATCATGACCATGTATTTGAACACGGTAGATTTTGGGTCAAATTCATATGGCATTCGTACTGCTGCGCAAACCTTTTTTAAAACCACCCCCGGCCGCTTGAAAGTAGAGGAAGCTGCTGTTTTGATTGGTATGTTAAAGGCTACAACGACCTACAATCCCAAAAAGAACTATGAAAAATCTTTAAAACGACGCAATACTGTACTGGCCCAAATGCGCAAATACAACTTCATTTCCAGCCGTGATTTTGTCTCTATTTCAGAGCTTCCCATTCGGTTGAATTATACACAAGAGCCTCATCCAGATGGAGTTTTAGATTATTATGGAAGTTATTTGACCAAAGTTTTAACTGCCTGGGCCGACAGCAATGAACATGATATTTATACAGATGGATTGAAAATATATTTGACCATTGACACCCGTTTTCAAAAGCACGCAGAGGAGGCAGTTCATGAACACATGCGCTCTCTTCAAAAGCGATTTGATGACCATTGGCGTGGTCAGATTCCATGGAGAGATGAGCGGCACAATGAGATCCCAGGTTTTATTGAGATGATGGTGCAACGGACAGATTCATACAAAAGTCTGAAAAGGAAATTTGGGGAACAGACAGATTCCATCAACAAGTATTTGAATCTGCCCAAAAAGATGGTCCTTTTCTCCTGGCGTGGACCCGATACAGTGATGATGAGCACAATCGATTCCTTAAAATATTGCAAGAAAATTCTACACGCCGGTTTTATGGTTATGGATCCTTTTCATGGTCAAATCAAAGCATGGATTGGTGGGATAGACTATAAATTTTTCCAGTATGACCATGTTGAGCAATCCGTCAGGCAACCAGGCAGTACCTTCAAACCATTTGTGTATGGAGCTGCCATGGAAAATGGATATAACCCATGTTCCAGGATCGTTGACCGCTATGTCAAATATGAATATGATGAAGATTCTTCAGGCGTAACAGTTCATAAAACCTGGGCGCCAGGCAATGCGACAGGATATTTTACAGGAACCAACATGACGCTTCGCTATGCGATGGGGCGTTCCATTAACTCCGTTGCAGCGCAACTCACCAATCTTCTTGGGGCTCAAAAAGTGGCAGATTTTGCTATGAAATGCGGCATTTTCAGCCCATTAAAACCAACGCCATCCATTGGATTGGGTAGCAATGATGTTTCTGTTTTTGAAATGGTAAGTGCGTATTGCTCCTTTCTTAACAGCGGATTTTGGAATGAACCCATGATTGTTGGCAGGATCGAAGACCACAACCGCAACCTGATTCGCAACTTTAAGCCAAAAACTCAAAAAGTGATGAGTGAAGAAGCTGCATACAAAATGGTTCATATGCTGAAAGGAACCTTGCAGGAGCCGGG
>Ga0105046_10005512_pt1 | contig 20026 bp, 13 predicted proteins | sample MAT03_FD_78385 | JGI IMG/M metagenome (GOLD analysis project Ga0105046, IMG submission 78385) | Freshwater microbial communities from Lake Fryxell liftoff mats and glacier meltwater in Antarctica - MAT-03 (megahit assembly) | ecosystem: Environmental > Aquatic > Freshwater > Ice > Liftoff... | reverse complement strand
CTGGACTTTGACTGAGACACCTACAAGGCGCGGCATCTGATCGAGAATTTCTTCGCCAAGATCAAGCAGTTCAGGGCCATCGCCACCCGCTACGACAAAACCGCCCGTAACTTCTTGGCGGCGCTTCATCTCGTCGCCGCTGCTATTTGGCTCAATTGATGACAGGCCCTAAATGGGGAGGTTCCGCGCAGCTGGAGGCTTTCGCCCGAACGGCGAGAACTTTACACGCCGGCAGGTGCGCCCTGTGGGCTGACGACAGCGGAATTCGACCTGTTCCACATCTTGGCGCGCAAGCGCGGCGTGGGTTACCTCTTTGCGGGGTTCCAACTGCCAGAACCTGGATTGGACACTTTAAAGTGATTTGACATACAACTTGAGGTATTACCAGTAAATTGCATTGCAACTTACGCGTGTGCATGTAAGCTGTGCAGCGTGGTCTTCAGGTGTGCAGCATGGGCTGTACAACCGCTTTCGGAGAGATGAAAAATGGTCGATTACGCCTCTATTCCTGGTGCGCAATACGACGGGTACGGCACGCCCGGTGCCGATACCATCCTTGCCGATAACTTCCCGGGCTTCACCTTCGACAATCTGATCACCAGCTTCGGCGGAAATGACATCATATATGCCGGCCGTGGCGATGACATGGTCTTCGCCGGCACCGGCGACGATCTAGCCTTCGGCGGCACGGGCAATGACCTGATTTATGGCGAGGACGGTCAGGACGCCCTGTTCGGCGAGAGCGGCGATGACGTCATTGATGGCGGCAAGGGCAATGACTGGATCGATGGCGGCGAAGGAGCCGACAGGCTGTTCGGCGGCGATGGGAACGACACGATCTTTGGCGGCAGCGGCAATGACGTCGTCTCAGGTGGCCGGGGCAATGACCTGATCAATGCCGGCTCGGGCAATGACACGGTCTCGGGCGGCGATGGTGCCGACACGGTCTTCGGTGGCACCGGCAACGACAAGATCTCGGGTGAGGGTGGCCACGATCTGCTTTCAGGCGGTTCGGGCAACGACACGCTGATTGGTGGGCAGGGCAATGACACGCTCATCGGCGGCTCGGGCGAGGATACCTTCTATTTCGCATCCGGCTTCGGCAAGGACGTAATCCTCGACTTCAATGCTGGCACCGACAAAATCGAGATTTCGGCGAACATCAACGGCACCGGCATCGTCAATCTCAGCCAACTCGCCTCCAACGTTACCGAGGACGGCACTGGCGCGACGATCCAACTCGGTTCGGGCTCGATCAAGTTGGTCGGTATTTCGGCCGATGACCTGCTCGACAATCTCTCAACCTACGTGAAGATCGTTTGAGCCTTTCGAAGGCTGATTTGGCCAAGTCTCGCGGAGACCTCGCCGCAGCCGGCTTGCCGACCCCTGAAGGGGTCGGCGTTGCCGCGCTGCGGGGGCCGGCATTGTTCCGGCTACCTGCGGACCTTTTGCTGCTCGATGTCCTGGCCTGCTCTCAAGAAGACACCGAGATGCGTGGCTATGAGCTGGCGACAGGCCATCTGCCCCGCGAAATTCTGACCGATCACGGGCCGCTCGGCGCTCCCAGTTGCGCCATGCTGATCGGTTCGGCCGGCGCAGGCCGGCATCTGGTAGTCACCCGTCGGGCACCCCCGGAAGGGAGCAGCGTCCTGGCCGAAGGTGGCATCGTGTTACCGGTGGCGCAGGCCGGCAACGCCAGCGACTTCCTGCGGCTTTGGTCGGCTGCGGCGACGACGGACCGCATGCTGCTTCTACGATTCTTGGCGGAAACCTGCGCGGGTGTCCTGCGGGTTGGGCAGCATCCTGCTTTTGTGGACCTGCTGCTGCGCATGGCCGACGGCGTAGCCGCATCTCGGCAAGTGGAACCACTGACGCGCCGGGGCCCCTCGGCCATCTCCATCTGGCAGGTGCCGGGGGCAATCGCGCCTGGCTTTTGGCACCTTCTTTCGGCCCGCGGTGTCAGCCGCATTCCCCCGCCTTTGGGCGGTGTGCTGATTTTGGCCGGCGCTCCGTCCTTTGCACGGCCGCGCTTCCTGCTGCCCCCGCTTGGCCCCGGCGGCGTTGCGCTCCCCCCGCTGCGGTTTGAAAGTGCTGGGGCTTTACTGCCTGGGGCGCTGGAACCCCTGTCAAAAGCTTCGCCCGAGGAGCGGGCGGTGGGCCAAGCGCTATCGCGGCGGCTTGCAGCCCGACCGGATGATTCTCTCGTTGCCCGACTCCTGCGGGACCGGCGGCTCCTGGCCCGTCCGGCTCAGCCGCGACGCCTTGATGATCCGGATCAGCCGCTCGGTGGCGCGTTGGAGCTTGCGATCTCCGACGCTGGGGGTGGAGTGTTTCTTCGCGGTTGGCTGCGCGATCCGCTGGGGATGGCCATTGGAGGACTCGCGCTGCGTGACCTTCTGACAGGAGCGCGGGTGCCCATCCCCTCAGCTCTCCTCCACCGCATTCCCCGGGCTGATCTGGCGGCGCATTTCGCCAAGGCGCCGCATGGCGATGCGGGGGCCACGCCGGGATTCGTTGCACATCTTCCACAAGCCGAGCGTTTCGCTGGGGGGGCGGTGGCGCAGTGGGGACTGGACCTTCGGCTAGCCTCGGGCGAGGCGATTCAGCTCACCGCGCCGCCCGGCCTCCTTACGCCAGAGAGGGCACGCGCACTTGTGCTGCGGGCCGTCCATCCTGATGGTCTATCGACCCAGGTGCTGGACGCATGCCTTGCTCCCGCCGTCGCCCGCCTCCAGCGCGCTGCCCTGGCTGCGCTGGCGGCGCCTGACTTGGTCCAGATCGGTCGGACGGTGCCCGGCGCGCGCACGGCCATCATCATACCGTTGTATCGCAACCTGCATTTCCTGCGCTTCCAGATTGCCGCTTTCGCGCGTGATGCCGCGCTGCGGACCGGCGCACAGTTCATCATCGTCCTCGACTCGCCAGAACAGCGCGAACAAGTCGAGCACCAGCTGCGTGGGCTGCACGGCATTTACGGCCTGCCGGTGACGCTGGTCGTGATGGCCGCCAATGCCGGATATTCCACCGCCACCAATGCGGGCGCGGGTGTTGCGGTGGCGGGTGTGTCGGAGCTGCTGCTCCTCAATTCTGATGTGGTGCCGGATGTGCCTGGTTGGCTCGCTGCCATGCAGCGACCGTTGCGGCGGGATGCTGGCGTGCTGGCAGTGGGGCCTAAGCTGCTTTTCGAAGACGGTTCGGTGCAGCATGCGGGGCTGCTCTTTCAGCGCCACGGCGCGGCGGGCGACTGGCTCAACGGCCACTATGGCAAAGGCATGCCGCGTCATCACCCTGAGCTGCAGCGGGCGCGCTCGGTTCCAGGCGTCACAGGTGCGGCGCTGCTGGTGCGACGTGCGGCTTTTGAGTCCTTGGGCGGCCTCTGCACCGACTACGTCGTGGGCGACTACGAAGACAGCGACTTGTGCCTGCGGCTGAGGGCGCTGGGCGGTGATATCCGCTACGCGCCAGCTGCCGAGTTGTTTCACTTCGAGCGGCAATCCATTACTGGTCATGGCGGTTACGCGCAGACACTGGCCGGTGCGCATAATCGGCGTCTGCATCATCTGCGCTGGGATAGCGACATCGCAGCCTTAATGGCGCGCTATCCGAGCACGCGTGAGCCGCGGGCACGCGCGGCATGAGCCAGAACCTGCGCATCCTGTCGCTTGCCCACAATCATCCCGACCTGCAACCCGGCGGCACCGAGGTCGTTGCGCGCAGCCTGTTCCGCCGCATGCGTGAGACTGTCCCCGGTGTGGAGGGGCTGTTCCTCGCAGCCACGACCGGCGCACAACGTGACCCCCGCCCTGGCACGCTGTTGCAGGCAGCACCTGGTGGCCAGGCGGATGAGGCGCTGATCTGGCTGCCGCATTTCGACCGCTTTTTCCTCAGCCAGATCGACACCCATGGACTGGCCATGACCATGGCCCCCGTGCTGGATGGCTTGCGGCCTGATATCATCCACATCCATCACCCGTTGCAGTTCGGCCTGGAGAGCTTGGCCTTGCTGCGCCGCCTCGCCCCGCGGCGGGCACGCATCGTGCTCACCTTGCACGACTATTTCGCTATCTGCCCGCGTGAGGGCCAGTTGCTGCGAGCCGATGGCCGGCTTTGCGCTGCGCCCTCGCTGGATGGCTGCCGGCGTTGCCTGCCGGAGCGCTCAGCGAGCGATCTGATGCTGCGCCGCCTCTCGGTGATCGATGCTTTCTCCATCGTGGATGCGCTGGTGGCGCCCAGTCATTTCCTGCGCGATCGCTTCGTCGCGGCGGGTTGGGATTCAGCGCGTATCAACGTGTTGCCGAATGCTGTGTCCAGTGATACCCCCCGGGCACCCCATCGCCCCTTGCCGCCTTCTCACCGGCGTGACCGCTTCGCTTTCTTTGGTCACGTCAACCGATTCAAAGGCAGCCTTGTGGCGCTCGGCGCATCGGCGCGGCTGAGTGCGGCTGGCGTGGGGCACGGCCTCGCGGTCCATGGCGGCACCGCGCATCAGTCGAGCGCCTTTCTGGAGGAGTTTCAGGCGGCGCTCGCTGCCGCACCCGATGCGCGCCTCCATGGCCTTTACGACGCGCATGAATTGCCGTGGCGAATGGCCGCTGCTGACTGGGTAGTTGTGCCCTCCATCTGGTTCGAGAACGCGCCTTTGGTGGTGCTGGAAGCGTTCCGGCACGGCCGTCCCGTCATTTGCAGCGATGCTGGCGGCATGGCCGAGCTGGTGCGCGACGGGGTTGATGGCCTGCATGCCCCGATCGGCGATGCCGAAGGTTGGGCCGCCGTGCTGCGCCGCGCCGCGGAAGAGCCTGGCCTATGGGAGCGACTTTCCGGCGCCATCGCACCTCCCGCTGACCTTGATGTGATGGTCGCAGCCCACCTCGATCTCTACCGCCGCCTGCTGCGGCGTGCGGCCCCCCCGATGGCTTCCAAACGGGCGGCTTGAGAAATGGAAACATGACCATGTCCGAAGCCGAAACTATCAGAGGCACTAACCCTAGAACGCGCACATCGGAAATCCACGGGCTGGTGGACAACGTCAACGGCGGCCGGATCTTCGGCTGGGCTTGGAACCCGGCCCATGCGGATGAGAGGGTGATGATCGAGTTGCGCCTCGGCCAGCAAATTATCGCCTCGACGCGTGCCGATGGCGAGCGGGCCGATCTGCTTGGGGCAGGGGTGGGCGATGGGCGGCACGCCTTCGATCTTCCGCTGACGCCCGAGCTTGTCGCGCGCCGTGCGGAGCTATTCATCGTTGCACGCTCAGCCGACGGAGTGGAGGCGCCATTGCCCATTCTGGGGGCTAGGCAGCCGCTGGCCGCGGTGTCGCCGGGGCGTATCAACGGCGAGGTCCTGTCCCGTTCTGTGCGCGATCTGTCCCAGGCACACCTTACCCTGCGCGACCGGATTGAAGCGCTGGCGGGTGCGACGCCGGCGCAGGCCAGCGAGTTGGAAGCCTTGCGTGCGCGGGTGGAGACGCTTGAGTTATGGTGGCTGCGGCTGGATGAGACCCTGGCGTCCCGAGATGTGGCTCGCAGGCCGCCGGTGCGTAGCCGGGTGGACCGTTGGCAAATGGTCCTTGCAGTAGTGGCGTTCGGGGGCATGGCGGCCACGCTGGCGATGACCCTGCTCGGTGGCGAGCGCTTGGCCGGCCTAGTCTTGAGCTATGGAGGCTAGGGCCATGGCAAGGCCGCCTGCTGCCCCACGTCAGGCCGTGGCTGGATCGCTCGATCTCATTCGCGCTGAGGTGCGAGCAGCCCTGCGGCTGGTGGTGCTCATTGGAGGCATTGCAACACTGCTGACCTTCGCGGCAATCTACCTGAAGCTTGAGGTCTATCGCCTGGTGGTGCCAACAGGCAGCATCCCCACCGCAATCGGTCTGGCTTCGGGCTTTTTGGTGGTCGCCGCCCTATTGGTTTTGCTGGAACACCTGCGCGACCTGGCGCTGCTGACCGCCGGCAACCGTCTCTCACGCGGGTTGGCGACGCCTGAGATTTTGTCGGCGGTGGGCCGCTCGGGTGATGCTGCTTCCAACAGCGCAACACTGCTCGGCGATGTCGAAGAGGTTCGCCGCGCCGTCTCGGGGCCCTTGTGCATCGCTCTGCTGGACGTGGCGCTGGTGCCGCTGGGACTTTTGGTGCTTTGGATGTTGCACCCCTGGTTTGCCGCCCTGGCGCTCGTCAGTTGCATGCTCGCTGCATTCGCGAGCCTCGCGGCGGAACGCCGTGCACGGGCTGCGCTCCGTGAATCAAATACCCTGTCCTCCCGCACTTCCGGGCTTGTCGCGGATGCGATGCGCTGCGCGGATGCGGTAGAGGCAATGGGCATTCGTCCCGCTCTGGAACGCAGGTGGCTCGCTGATCTGCGGCGCGGTGGTGCGCGGATGCGCAGTGCGCAGGAAATGGGGCGCCGGTTGGGCGCATCGGGTGCGGCACTGCAAGGGATGGCGGCGGGGGGAGCGATGCTGCTTGGCGCCGTTTTGAGCCTGCGTGGCGAGGATCTCGGGGCCGGGCTGATGGCGGCTATGCTGCTCACTGGCCGGGTGATCGAGCCTTTTGCGCGGCTGGGTGGCTTCACGCAGGATTGGGGACAGGCCAGTGCCGCCTGGGCGCGCCTGCGGGCCACGCTGGAACAGGCCGGCCAGACCCCGCAGGGTTTCGGCTTTCCCTGTCCGCAGGGCCGCATCGTCCTCGACCGGCTGACTTATCTCCATCCGGGCACGCCCCGCCCGCTGCTGCGCGAGATGGACATGGTCGTGGCGCCTGGCGAGGTGGTGGCCGTGGTCGGCCCACCGGGCAGCGGCAAGACTACCCTTCTTCGCCTTATGCTGGGGATGCACCGGCCCACGGCGGGCGGCGTCTTCCTCGATGGGCATGCCACTTGGCAATGGGACCATGCGGACCTCGCACGGCATGTCGGTTATCTGCCTCAGGACCCAAATCTGGGCGAGGGCAGCATTGCCGAAGCGATATCTCGGCTGGCCGCGCGGCCCGACCTGCCGGCGGTGTTGCGAGCTGCCGCGCTATGCGGCGTTGACCGCATGATCGCTGAATTGCCGCTAGGTTACGCCACACCGGTCAGGGGCGAGCAGGGGCTTTCCATGGGCCAACGCCAGTGCGTGGCGCTGGCGCGCGCCGTGTATGGTACGCCGAAACTGGTGCTGCTGGATGAACCAACTGCCTGGCTCGATGCCGAGGGCGAGGCGGAAGTGGCACGCACGCTTGAACGGCTGCGCGCTTGCGGCATTGGCGTCGTGCTCAGCTCGCATCGCCGCTTCATCGTCGATGCCGCGGATCGTGTCCTGGTGCTGGGCGCGGGCGGCACGCTGCGGCCTGCCCTGGCTGGCCCTGCGAGCGTTGTACAACGCGTCGTCACCCTCGATGCGAAGCCAGCAGCATGAACGCGTCGCAGCAGAACGCCCAGGGCGCCACTCTGATGGTGGTCGCGCTCTGCCTCGCCCTTTCTGTCGGGGTGCAGGGCGCGCTGCTCGCTTCGCCCTTGCTCACGATGCATGTCTTTGATGGCGTGTTACAAAGCGGCAATTACGATACGCTGCTTGCGCTGGCGCTAGGGTTCATCTTCGTCATCATGCTGGGGGGTGTGTTGCGCTACATGCGCGCCTTGCTGGTGGCGACCGCGACAGAAAGCGCTGGCCAAAGGCTTCAACAGGGTGCCCTTTGTGCTGCGGTGCGCGGCGCACTCACCGGTGATCGCACGCACGGGCTTGCGGCGCTGGGGGATGCTGCCGAGGTCCGGCGGCTGCTGGGAGGCGCCGTGGCGTCCGATGTGCTCGATTTGCTAACCGTGCCGGCGGCCCTTGCCTTCCTGTTCATGCTACACCCGCTGTATGGCTGGACTGGATTGGTCGGATGCGCCTTGCTCGCCGTGCTGGGTGCGCTGGCGGACCGGACAACGCGGCAACAGGTCGCATCAGCCAATGGCGCTTATGCGCGCAGCCAAGCCGCACTGACCGGACGCCTTCGCAGTCGTGACATGGTGGAAGGGTTGGGCATGCTGCCTGATATCCTGCGGCGCTGGCAGCCCGAGGCCCATGCTGCCCTGGAACTCTCCGATGCGGCGCAGCGGCGCGCCCGCGCCATCCAGGGCATCGCGCATTTCGTCGGCTTGTTGCTGCAGATTGCGATGGTGACGGTGGGCGCCTGGCTTGTGGCGCGGCAGGATGCCTCGCCGGGCAGCCTCCTCGCCTCCATGATGCTGGCCGGCATGGCGAGTGCGCCGGTCAGTCGCGTTGTGTCCACCTGGCGCGACTGGGCCTTCGGCGCGGCTGCCTGGCGCCGCCTGAGCGGCTTCATCGCACAGACCACGCCGCCCCCTCTGCCACCACGCGAACCCGAGGCCGCGGCTGGCTTGGTTGTGCGCGGCCTGACTTTGAGCATTCCGGACGGCGGGCGCCTCCTGGTGCGCGATCTTTCCTTTGTGCTGGCGCCTGGTGAGGTGTTGGGGCTGCGCGGGCCGAATGGTGTCGGCAAATCCACTTTGCTGCGGGCTTTGCTCGGCCTTGTGCCGGCCGACTGCGGAGCGACGCGTCTTGATGGCGCGGATCCGCGCGGGGAGGGGCCTCGCATCGGCTATCTACCGCAGGGTACGCAATTGCTGCATGGCAGCGTGCTCGACAATATCCGGCGCTTCAGTGAGGCGGATTCGGCGGCCGCAGTTGATGCGGCGCGGCGCGTTGGCGCGCACGATGCCATTGGCCGGCTGCCGCAGGGCTATGACACGCAAGCTGGCCATCAGGCTGGCCTCTCAGGCGGGCAACGCCAGTGGGTCGGACTCGCGCGCGCCTTCTTCGGCTCGCCCGGACTGATTGTTCTGGATGAGCCCGAGGCAGGCCTGGACCAGTCTGCAATCACGCAACTGCGCGGTGCTGTCCAGCGGGCGGTAGGCGAGGGCAGCACGGTGCTGCTTGTGACGCATGACCCTGGCGAATGGGACGGCGTGGTGACGCGATGGCTAGATCTTGAGGGCGCGGGCGCGTGGCGGCTCTCGCCCGCGAAGTCCGATGAAAAAAATCCAAAGGACGCCAACGCATGAGCCTCACCCTTTCAGGGCCGATGCTGCATGACAAGGAGTTGGACGCACCGTCGTTGCGCGGCGTGGCTTTCGCCGCCCTTGTGGTTTTATTGGTCGGCGTGGGTGGCCTGGTCAGCTGGGCAGTACTGACGCCGCTGGAGCGCGCGGTAATCGGCAATGGCTCTCTCGTTGCCGAGGGGCGCCGCAAGACGGTAAATCTCATGGAGCCGGGGCTGCTGCGTGAACTGGCCGTGCGCGAAGGCGATGCGGTCAGCGCCGGCCAAGTTCTAATGCGCCTGGACGCCACACAAGCGGAGGCTGTGACCAACCAGGCGCGCTCAGCGTTCCACACAGCCGTCGCGCGTTTGGCGCGGCTGGTGGCGGAGCAGGCAGCGAAGCGGCTTTTGGTCATGCCCGCGGAGGTGGAGGCCGCTGCGCGCGCTAGCCCCATCATCGCCTCCTTCGTCGAGGCCGAGCGGCGATTGTTCACGGCGCGCTGGGCTGCCTATGACGGTGCCGTGGCGGCGCAGAGGCGGCGGGTGGCACAGGCGAGTGAGCAGATCTCCGCGCTGTCTGCGCAGCGCGTCGCTGCAGGCACGCGACTGCGCGCCATCCGCGAGGAGCTGGCAGGGGTAAACCAGTTGCTCGCTGCGGGTTTCGCCACCCGCAACCGTGCATTGGAGTTGCGGCGGCTAGAGGCGGAAGCGCTTGGCAATGTGGGGCAATTCACCGCGCAGGAAGCGCAAGCCGGCGAGCAACAGGCCCAGGCCGAGCTGGACGCCACCAACCTCTCGCTGAACCGCGAGGCCGAGATCGCGCGCGAATTGCAGGAGACGCAGGCGCTGCTGGCCGATGCCACGGACCGCCTGCGCGCCGCACAGGATGTGCTCTCCCGCCGGGAAGTTTTGGCGCCGGAGGCTGGGATCGTGACGGATATCCGCTTCTTTACCCCCGGCAGCACCATCGCTGCTGGGCAACCGGTGCTAGACCTTGTGCCTCTCGATAGCCACCTTGTGGTCGAAGCGCGTATCGCCCCCACGGATATCGAACAGGTGCAGGCCGGGCAACGGGTGAATGTGCGCCTCTCGGCCTATCGCCAGCGCGAGGTACCGATGCTCATGGGGCGCCTCATCTATGTATCGCCTGATCGGCAGACAGATGCGCAAGGAGTAACCTTTTTTCTCGCGCGAGCTGCGATTGACCCAAACTCCCTCAAGGCTGACGGCGCGCTGATGAACGAGATGCCACCGCTTGCCGCGGGCATGCCGGCTGAGATGTTCGTGCTGGGCGAGACACGTACCGTACTCGACTATCTGTTGCGCCCGCTGCGCGACAGCATGCGCCGCGCGCTAAGGGATTGAGGCAATGGAGAGAAAATATAGTGGCCAAGGCCACGACGACGATCTGCAACAAGTTACGACTGTCCCGAAGTATGCCCCTCGCAGAGATCGGGCTGCAGGCCCACGACAGCGGCCTCGAGTGCAGGTGGCCCCCTCGACCGCCCCGCAGCCGGAACTACCGCCCCAGTCCGATGCGCCCCAAAAGGCACCTCGGCTACGTGTGCTCGTCATGTCGCATATGCACCCAGCCGTATCGAAGGGAGGGGCGGAGATCGCGGCCTATCAGCTCTACGGAGCGCTCGGGCAATCGCCCCTGGTCGAGCATTGCTGGTTTCTCGCCGCAGCCGGAGGGCGCGTCGCGGGGCGGCTGGGCGTCCGTCTCAGCCAGCCCTTCCAGCCGGATGAATACGTCTACACAGGGACCGGCTTCGACCATTTCACCCACGCCAATCCCGACCCCGAGTGGCCCGGCGAATTGACGCGGCTGCTCCAAGAGCTGCGGCCCGATGTGGTGCATCTCCATCACTACACGAATTTCGGCGTGGAGACGCTGCTCACGATCCGCCGCGCGCTGCCACGGGCGCGGATCGTGCTGACGCTACATGAATACCTCGCAATCTGCAATCACTTTGGCCAGATGGTGAAGCGCCCGGGCCTTTCGCCCTGCGCGGGCGCGTCGCCGCGCGACTGCCAGCGCTGCTTCCCCGAACGCACGGAGCAGGATTTCTTTTTGCGCGAGCTCTACCTCAAGCGCTTCCTGCGGCTGGTGGACCAGTTCATCGCGCCGAGCCGCTTCCTCGCATCGCGATATGTGGAATGGGGCCTTGATCCGGCGCGCCTCGCGGTGGTCGAGAACGGCATGCCTACCGCTGAACCACCGGCCCCGGCCCGAACGGAGAAGGGGCTTTCGATCGGGTTCTTCGGGCAGATTTCACGGCTGAAGGGCATCGATGTGGTGTTCGATGCGGCGAAGCTGCTGGAGAGCGATTCAGTGAGCGGACTGCGCATTGACGTGCATGGCGACCATTCGGGTCAACCGCCGGAATTCCGCGCACTCTTTGAGGCGCGCGTGAAGGATGCCCCGCCCATCATTCAATTGCACGGACCCTACGACAATAATCGCGTCGGCGCGCTGATGCGCCAGGTGGATGCGGTGCTGGTGCCTTCCATCTGGTGGGAGAACTCGCCGCTGGTGATCCAGGAGGCATTCCTCGCCGGTCGCCCGGTGATCTGCTCGGATCTGGGCGGCATGGCCGAGAAAGTGCGCCATGGCGTGGATGGCTTTCACTTCCGCGCTGGGCATGCGCGCGCGCTGGCTGATCTGCTGGTCGGGCTGGCTGGCGAACCTGAGCGGCTGCGCCGCCTTTCACGGGGGCTCGCCGTGCCGCTAAGCCTCGGAGAAACCCTCGCCGCCACCTTGCGGCTCTACCGCAGCGACGAACTTGCTATCCCAAACCAGGAGTTGATATCCCTATGACGATCCGTGGTTCCGTCGACAGTCTCTCAGCCGAAGGAGCATCGGGCTGGGTCTATGGCGCGCCTGGGCGCCCACTGATCGTGCAGGCACTGCTCGATGGCCGCGTCGTTGGCGAAGCATTGGCCGAGCAGGAGCGGGCCGATCTTTCCGCCGCCGGCATTGGTGATGGCCGCTGCGGCTTCGCGATGGCCTTCTACGATGCGCCGATCGATGCCGCGCTGCTGCCTTTTGTCTCGATTCGCCCGCGCGGTGGCGATGTGGAGTTGCCGCGCACCAGCCTGACGGGCTTTGGGGAATTCTTCCGCACCATCCATGCGCGCCATCCCGGCGCTGGCCGCCACCGCAGCGTCTTTGGCGGCCTTTGGACTGATCGTACCGATGCGCGCCGCCTGCTGGCCGGGCGCATTGGAACCGGGGCCACACCGGCCGAACTGCGCGAGCCGCTGCGCAGCTTCATCGGCGAAGGACATCTGATCCTGCGCGACGTGTTGAAGCCAGGCGCGCTGACCGTGGGAGATGGCAAGGCGCTCAGGGCTGACCATCCGCTGGATCCTGGCAAGAATTCCTCGGCCCAGCGCGTGCTGGAAGCACTGCCTGAGCTGCTCTTTTCCGAGGCCGTTTTAGCCCTGCTGCGCGGCGTGCTGGACGATCAACCCACCGTCACGCGCGTGGTTCCGTGGCGCGGCGATACGCCTGGGCGCTTCGTGCAGGCCAGTGCTGCCGAGAGTCTTCCTTCGCCCGCGGAATGCCTGCTGCTGGTTATCGGCATCGGTGATCCTTCGTGGCCAGGACTGTTGCTGGACATCGCGCGTGGCAGCCACGAATTACCGGAATTCACGGCGCATGGCCGCTCACGTTGGCTCGCTGAGGAACTGCCCGACCGCGAGCCCGCAGGTGTCGAGCTTGCGCGTGAATTCGACGCCTCGGTCGAGACGCTGGAGATCCGCCCACAGGATGTGGTGCTGCTTGGCCCGGGCATGTTGCACCGGCTGCGCCCGACAGCCCCGGACGTGACAGCACTACTGGTTTGGTGCTTACCTGCACGTATAAGTCCAAGCCGCCTGTTGGCCGCCGATGGCGGCGGGGGCTCGATGCTGCGCCACCGTTCCGGCGCGGTCGTCGCGCTGTGAGCGCCGCCATGCCCGAACTGATGAAGCGTCAGCCGCCGCCAGCCCAGGCAGCGCCGCGGCAGGAGGATGGTTACGTTGATTTCTACGGCCATGTTCCCGTCGCGGGCGGTTGGGTCTTTTGCGGTTGGTCGCGTGGGCGATGGAAGCCCGATGCTCCGCGTCCGCGCGTCGTCGCTCATTTCCGCTTCGGCCGCGTGGGGGGCGAGGAAATCCTCGCCTGCTGGTTTCCGCGTCCGGATATCAGCCATCTCGGTGCCGGGGTCATCGTGCTGGTTCCCGCGCCGAGCAACCCCCTGGGTGAGCTTTTGGCGATTGACCTGATCGAGGCGGGTGAGGGGGAGGGCGCGCGCCCTGCACTTCGCCTACCGGCGGTACGCCCAGTGACCCAACTACGTGAGACTGATCTTGTGGCCCGCGTCAGGCCCGCGCTGATGCAAGCCCCACCCTGTGCAGAGCAGGCGCGCCTCCTCGCGCTGTTGACGCGGCGTGCTTTCGGGGGGGCGGACACGCTGCATGAGCTGCCCGCGTCGGTCCAGATCGGGATCGACGAAACCCTGCACGTCCCGCCGGACGGGCTTGTGTTGATCGGCTGGTGCGTTGATCCAACCAACGCCATCGCGGCGATCCGGGTGCGGAACGGTGCCGCTTCCAGCCCAATCGGCGATGCCTGGCTGGCCGTCGAACGGCCTGATGTCGCGGCTAGTGTGGGCGCCGCCCATGGCTCGATGGATCCGCGCGTGGGCTTCGTCGCTTATGCGTCGCGTTCTGGCGCCGAGGGGCTCTCGGGGGGGGCTGCGGGTTTGGGCGATGCGCCCTACCTCGAAGTGGAATTGCATGGCGGCGCGGTGGGGTACAAACGTCTGCCCCCTCCGCAGCGCAGCGGGGCCGCCGCGGCGCGACGGCTGCTGGAAGCCGTGCGACCGACTCCCGACGAGATCGACTACGCCTATGACAAGGTCCTGGGGCCAGCACTCTCAGCAATCCATGCCGCCCGCCTTGCGGCGCCGCGGCCGGTGCAGGAGATCAACTTCGGTGTGGGTCCAGAGCAGCCGTTGTGCAGCATCATCGTGCCGCTCTATGGCCGCATGGACTTTGTGACGTATCAACTCGCGTTGTTTTCGGAGCATGCGGGCCAGGCCGCCCATGAGATTATCTATGTGCTAGATGATCCGCCCCGCAAGCGCGAATTGCTGGAACTGGCTCATGCCGCGCATCGCCGCTTCGGGCTGCCGTTCCGCCTGCTTCTGCCGCGCGAGAATCTGGGTTTTGGGCCGGCCAGCAACGTCGGTATTGCAGCTGCGCGGGGCGAGTTCGTCTGCCTGCTCAATTCCGACGTGATGCCCTCACCGCAGGCGCCCGATTGGCTCGAAATCTTGATCGCGGATCTTGAAGCAGATCCGAGGCTCGGTTTGATGGGTGGGTTGCTGCTGTTCGAGGACGGCACCGTCCAGCATGAGGGACTGACCTTCGAGCAGCTGCCCGAGCAGGCGAACTGGCCCTTCCCCATGCATCCTCGGAAGGGACTTTTGCCGCGAGCTTCTGTGGCCACTGGCCCGATTGTGGTGGAAGCAGTGACCGGAGCCTGCATGGTGCTGCGCCATAGTCTCGCCCAAGCGCTGGGCGGGTTCGACGAGGCCTATGCCATCGGTGATTTCGAGGATAGCGACCTGTGCCTGCGGGTGCGCTCGCGCGGGCTGACATGTGCAGTGGACCAGCGCGCTCGGCTTTACCATCTGGAACGCCAATCTCAGATCACGCCTGACAATCTCTGGCGGCACCAAGCCACCCTGTTCAACGCCTGGTGCCACACACGGCGCTGGTTCCCTGCTTCAACCACGGGGTCAGCGACGGACCCCGTGGGGCCGCGGCTGGTGGGTTAGGCTCCGCACATGGCAAATCGTGTCGCCTATCTCGCGGAGAGTTTCGGCTGTGTGGAGCAGGCGTGGCAACGCAATCCCTCCGAGCTGCTGATGGCTACGGGCGGCAATGCCGGAAATCTTGCCTTCTGGCATGCCGCCCGCCTGTTATTTGAAGCTGAGGAGGTGCAGCTGATCTCCCGCGACACACCGGCTGCCGCGGTCTCTCCCAGCGTCGAAGTTCTGGTCATCCCGGCGGCGAATTTCCTGCATGCGGGGGCTGATCTGGCGCGAATGGCCGAGTTGGTCCGCAAGCTCAACCGTCCCTGCCTTGTGGTCGGGCTAGGCGCGCAGGCCGAGAGCGAAGCGGTCCCGCCCGTGCTCAAGCCGGGCACACTTGATTTCCTTCGCGAAGTCTCCCGCCTGACGCCCAGCATCTGCGTGCGCGGCGCCTTCACGCAGGGCTTTTGCCGATCGCTGGGGGTGGACAATACCACCATCCTCGGCTGCCCCTCGGTGCTCATCAATCCCGATCTGCGGCTTGGCGAAAAGCTGGAAGCGCGGATCGCGGCGTTGCCCAGCACGGTAGGCCCCTTCGCCGTCCATGCCGCCTGCATCAAGCCAGGACTGCAGAGCGTGGAGCGAGAGTTGACGCGGGTTGTCATGCTGCACCCGGGCTCCGTCTATTTCGTGCAGCGACCGCTGGAGATGATCAAGCCGATCTTTGGCGATGCGCTGACGGAGCCCGGCGAGATCGCCTACTACGCGCGTTGTGCGGAATATCTCGGCTTCGCGGGGCCAGCGGCGCTGACCGGTTTCCTTCGGCTGCACGGACAGGTGCCCAGTTCGATCAATGATTGGGCGCACGGCCTGCGCCGATTCGCCGCTGGTGTGAACACGCGGATTCACGGCACCATGATGGGCATTACCGCCGGCGTGCCCAGCCTTTGCGTGTGCCATGACACGCGTACGCGGGAGTTGGCATCCCAGCTTCGCGTGCCACATCTGGCGCCGCGCGACTTCATCGAGCATCGCTACTCGGTTCCCGCGCTATTCGCGGCAGCGAAGTTCTCAGGAACGAATTTCGACGCGGGGCGGCGCGAGGCATCCGTTGGCTACGCTGCGGCGGTGCGCGCCGTGGGCCTCACGCCCTCGCGTCATCTCCTCAGTTTCGGTGGTGATTAGGCCGTGATGGATCCACCTCGCAGCTGCCGCTCGACGTTTCACCATATCCGAAAACAAGAAGGCCCAGCCACATGAGCAAGCCCATCGCCATTCTCGGGACCGACGGGACGATTCCGGTGGCCTTCGCGCGCAACACGCAAGCCGCCTTCGCCATGACGGGTGCGAATACTGGCAACCTCGCTTTCCAATACGCAGCCTTCCATCGCGTGATCGGCGATGCGCGTGTCACGGTCCCCTTCGGCTTCGATCCAGCCTTGGTGCGGGAGCGCTACCGGATGGTCTGCATTCCGGCGGCGAACTTCCTCTATACGGGCTTCGACATGGGCGAGCTCGCCACCCGGCTGGAAGCGACCCAACTCCCCTTGCTCGTGCTGGGCCTGGGTGCACAGGCTTTCCACAGCATCTCAGAGGTCAAGCTCCAGGGCGGAACCGAGCGTCTGTTGCATCTGTTCCGCGAGCGGTGCCGGCGGATCATGGTGCGTGGGCGCCACACCGCCGCCGTCCTGGAACGTCAGAGCGTCAACAATTTTGACGTATTGGGCTGCCCCTCCAATTTCATCAACCCCGACCCTCTGCTCGGGGCTTCGATCGGTGCGCGCCTCGCGGCTGGGCAGCCGCGAAGCGTTGCATTCGCGCCGACGTTCTACTCCTACAACGCGAAGCTCGAACGGGATATTCTTGACGAGCTCGGTAACGAGCGCCTCGCCGAAATTGTGGCGCAGGACCCGCTTGGCGCCGTCGCTTTCGCGCGTGGCGAGGCGAACGGCCAGGTGGTCACCGATTGGTTGGCCTCGAAGGCGGGTTTCCTCACTGAGCTTTCGGAGACCGCGCGTGAGGATTGCCGGTCGAAGTTGCGCGCCTACTTCTCCGCCGAAGCCTGGCTCGAATCTTACCAGCGGGTGCATGCGGTGATCGGCACGCGGATTCATGGCGCGGCATTGGGCTGGCAGGCTGGCCGCCCGGCACTGGTGATCAGCTATGATCTGCGCACCGAGGAGCTGGCCGAGACCATGGGCCTTCCTCTCATCAAGGCTGTCGCGCTCAAGCCGGGCAGTGCCTTGGCCGAACTCACCGAGCGCAGCTGCGTCGCGGCCCTGGCCTATGACGCAAGGCGCCACGATTTGGCTGCACGGCTGGTCACGCTGCTGACCGAGCATGATGTGACGCCCGCTCCGATATTGGCGCGTCTGGCCTTGGGCGGCGTGGCCGAGCCATTGGTGGTGGAGGTAGCCGCCCCGGCCATGCCGCCGGCCCAGAAGCCAAGCTATTGGGGCTTCCTTGAGCAATACACCCGCCAGCGCGTAGCTGGCTGGGTTGCATCGAGCGGAGCGGAACCTCCCACCGTGGTGATCCGCTTCGATGGCCGTGAAATCGGGCGTGTCACGCCGGTGCAGCGCCGCGCGGAAATCGGCCCGCACGCCTGGGCCTTTGACCTCCCTGTGCCGCCCGAGGCGTTGGGACGTGACGTGGTGCGGGTGGAGGCGGTCTTTGCCGCCACTGGCGCGGCCCTGCGCAACTCGCCCGTTGTAACGAGCCTGGCCATTGATGATGCAAGCAAGGTGCTGCGCGGCCGGGCGGGCTATTTATTTTTACGCAACGACAGCAATCGTGTGCTCGATCAGGTGACGGGCCAGCGCCTTCTCTCCGAGGTAGAGCTAGCGGCATGGGAGCGTTTTCTCCTGGGGCTGGATGCCGCGGTAGCGGCGCGCGACGGGCGCGTGATCTACCTTGTGGCACCCAACAAGGAGTGCGTGCTGGCGGAGTATCTGCCCCAGGAGGTGGTGCTCTCCGAGGCGCGTCCGGTGCGCCAGCTTCAGGCGTTGGCGGCGCGGCTCGACTTGCGCGCCACGCGCTTGGTCTATCCTTTGGAGGCCTTGAGCCGCGCAGGGGCTGAATTCGCAACCTATCCCAAGGGGGATTCGCATTGGAGCGACTACGGCGCCGCCCACGCGCTCGGCGCGCTCTACGAGATCATGGGCCTTCCGGCGGAGCAGGATAGGGATTTCCATAGCGAGTTTCGCAACTCAGACCTCCTCTCCAAGCTGGGCGGCGTCTGTGTCGAAGAACAGGCCGTGCTGACCCACAGACCGGCCGCTGTCCTGGTTGGCGACAACGGCGTGCTCAATACCGGGCGCGTGCGTGAACTGCGCGCAGGCGACGGCAACGCCGCCCTCGCGCAGCGCCTGCTCATTATGCATGACAGCTTCGGCGAATGGCTGATCCCCGCTTTGGCCGCCCGGTTTTCCCGCACCACGGCGATCTGGAATGCCAGTCTCGACGCCACGACAATCGAAGCATCCAATCCCGATGTCATCGTGCTGGAGCGGGCGGAGCGATTCCTGATCGTGCCGCCAAAATTCGGCTGAAGGGGTTGCGTGAGCAGCTCGCCATGCGGGGCCTCCTGATCCTGGCCTTGCTGAGTGTCACCGCGCCAACGCGCGGTATTGCCCAGCCAGCGCTGTCCATCGCTGCCGAAGCGCAAGTGGAGACGGTTTTTCGTTGGGCGAGCCAGCGCTGTACGGAACTTCACCTGCCGGATTCCCCAGCGCGCGCGCTGCGCCGGGCTGATGGCGGGATCGCGCTGTTTGCCGCGCATTTGGTAAATATCCCCATGCTGGGGGCGGATTTCGACAGCCTCTCGCCAGTCTGCGCCGCGATGAGCAGGGGCGCTGAATTGGCCGATCCGGCGATGTTTCAGGATCGCTTTTGGGTGCAGGCTGTGGTGCCCTTCGTGGATCGCGGTCGGGCGCGCGTGTTGGGCATCGCGAGCCATGAGTTCATGGGCTGGCGGCACCCTGGGAGCTGCGCGACGCCCTATGGCGCTGATGGGCGCCGGCCCGCCGGCTTTCGCTGCTGGTACTCTGCCATTACGGCTGTTATCGCGGAGGAAGGCGACTGGCGCTTTCGGCCCATTCCCGCGCCAGCGGGGGTGATCGCGGCATCCCCCGCGCCTTTTAATCCGACGGCGACGCAACGGAGTGGATTTTTCTCGGTAAGCAACGCGCTGATCGAGGATAGTCATGCCACTCTGATGGCCTACAATGAGGGTATTGCTGGTCAGCCACGGGGCAACTGCCTGCTGCGAGCCCCGTTGAATGAGCTTCCTGGCGGGTGGCGGGGCCTTTCTGGTGGCTCCTTTAGCGAAACATACCCAGGTGCCTACGCATCACGGAACCCTCAGCCAAGGCCTTGCGATGTGGTGGGCAATGAGGTTTTCGGCGGCGCGCCTATCCGAGGCGTTGTGCGCGTCGATCGGCCAGACGGCCCCTGGTTCGTGGCGATCTTCACCCGGGCGGCGCCGCTCGATCGCCGCAGCGATTCAAGTGACGGCGTCTTTCTCTCAAACTCTCGCGATTTGCGCCGCTGGTCACGAGCCGAGCGCCTCTGGGCCATGACGCCCTTCCGCTCCCAACCTGAGCCGGGGGTGTACTATGAGTATCCGGCGCTGATCGACCATGCAAGTTCTTCGCCAGTATTTGACACGGTAGCCGCCACGCCTCGCCTCTATTTGTACCTCACCAGGTTGAACCTTGAGGATCGGCGGCGAGGGCTCGATCGTGACCTGATCCGCGTCGCCGTGCACCTCGACTGGCCCTAATAAGCACTGCAACCGGGGCAAAACCCCGGGCACGCAGGTGAATCATCGTCCGGTATCACGATTAGAAATGGCGGAGTTTAGCGGGTTTCCGCTCGGTCAACAGCGCCGAAGTTCGAATATTCTCGAATCCTGCCCGGGGTTTTGCCCCCCTTACTAGGTACTGACGTGCTCCCCTGAATTGGCGCCATGTTTCGGTAGAGTCCGTTTCGGAAAGAAAAGGACGAATGAAGCGTAGCAGGTTCAGCGATGAGCAGTTCATCGGCTCATGAATCCCCTCATTTTTGACTTGCGGTATGGCCTAATCGACTTTGGAATAGCCCGCCGCGACTCTTCGGTATCTTCCGTATCCTATGGAAGTTGGGCGACAGCCCAGCGCGGTGAGCGCGACGACCGACGGCTGCACGGCAGTAAAATTGATAGGG
>Ga0105046_10005511_pt1 | contig 20031 bp, 19 predicted proteins | sample MAT03_FD_78385 | JGI IMG/M metagenome (GOLD analysis project Ga0105046, IMG submission 78385) | Freshwater microbial communities from Lake Fryxell liftoff mats and glacier meltwater in Antarctica - MAT-03 (megahit assembly) | ecosystem: Environmental > Aquatic > Freshwater > Ice > Liftoff... | reverse complement strand
TCGTAGGAATTATTGGGTCGCTCCCGCATTAGCCCTGACGAGTGCCAACCAGTTTAACGTTGATGCTCGCAACCCGTTTGGCGCACAGCGGACGATTGTGCCAAATACGCCTGCGCCGACGCCGATTTATCCCACGGCGACCCTTGTTCCGGCGAATACATTCAATATTGTTAGGGTATCAGACGGGATTAGGACTTGGAGTCCCAATGAAGAGTTCTCAATCAGTCTTGGCGTATTACAGGTCGGTTTAGCATTTGATAAAATCTCGCTGAATGCGACTAATCAATATGATGCGTTCAATCGCGTGATGACCACTGGGCTAACGAATGCTGATCCGATAACCCTGTTCTTACGCGCTAGCAGCGCCATAAGTTTTACGGGCGATGGATTTCCAGATGTGGCGGCAACCTATATTTACAACGGTCAGACCCGTAATGTAGTATATGACGACATCACCAATGGGGTTTGTAAAGCTTTTGCTGCAAAGGAATTTGCACCAGGTCAGTATAATCCCCGTGCTGTTGTATGTAATGGAATATTTGAGGTATCCGAATACGCCATTGTCCATGATCTAGGTCATATATTCGATTATATTAGCGGGTCTGTGTTAACCAATGGCATTGCCTCCAATTTCCAACTGGGTTCGTGTATAACCCTTATTGAAGGTTCCACAACCTCTTACACCATTATCGGTTATGTTAGTCCAGCTAACCCTTGGGCTCGCGGGAGGTGAGGTTGGGGAAGTGGTTCAGCCATTTCCCCGTTTCAGCAAAGCCCGGAAAATATCCCATTAGAGGCCACAGCCGATATGTTTCTAAATTGGGTTTATCGCTCAAATAACAATAATTCTGAGCCAAAAGTGAGTAGTTTAAATACCTCAATATCCCCAAGCACTCCACACTCTCCTCAAAATGGATGTGACGTCGTAAAACCATTTGACCAAAACTGGCTCGGGTTTCTAAATCAGGATTGGAGCGCTCAAGGTGCGCCCTTTGACAATGGCTTACTTGGTGAGACGCGCCATGCCTATATGAAGGAACGTATGATAGCTATTTTCTCCTCTAACATAAGCATAGGATGGTAGGCTTAACCGTGATAAATCACTTCAGAATCATATTTATGATCATCATTTTCACAGGCTTAACCCGTATAACAATTGCTCAAACGCCAAAATTAGAAGAAGGCATTTGGGCAGTAGCGTGGAGTCCAGATGGTCAAATGTTAGCAACGGCTAATCCCGGCGGGAAAGTTTATATCTATGACTCAGAAGGGCAATTAATCCACACGTTGAGCGGGCATGATAGGCGAGCTGGGGGATTGGCATGGAGTCCTGATAGTAAGTGGTTGGCAACGGGCGGGATGGATAACTATGTGCGGATTTGGGACATAGAAAATGGTAATCTCATTCGTGAGATAAATGCACATGCCAGTATTTTGATCTTAGATTGGCAGCCAAACGGCAATTATCTTGTGGCTGCAAGTTCTGATACATTGCAAGCGTGGAATACCGAGACATGGCATGAATTTGTATTTGAGTCGGGCATAACCATCTTAGATTTGGAATGGAATCCGACTGGTACGCGGTTTGCTTTCGTATTTTATGGTGGTATGGCTACCGCGACCATCAACGATGATGATTTCACCGATGTCCATGTGTTTAGCGAAACGATACACGCCAATTCAGTGAGTTGGAGCAGAGATGGAACGCGCCTTGTCACAGCTGGCGGTCAAGAAGGCCGGGTGCGTTTGTGGGATGTCGAGTCAGAGCAACAAATCAGCGTTCTCTTGGAATCTGATGAGGCAATCTGGGATGCAATTTTTCTTGATGAGCTAGGCGAACAAGTGCTTGCAGTGACGGAAGGCGGAAATATTCATCGTATTGATGTGAGCAGCCAGTCCGTTGTATCCACACAAATGGAGGGTGCTTGGTTGTGGGCAGCCGCATGGAATCCCTTAACGGATAGGCTTGTTTTGGGGGGATTGATAGAACTTTCTGATGAAGCACGCGATGCTAGTGCTATCAACGATTTTCAGGCCACAGGATTTCTAAAAATCATCTCGATAGTATCTGAAGAATAATACAGACGACACACGCTCCGAAACCGACGTCATCATCGTCAGCCCGTTTGAGCAGCCGTAAGTGGGTGAGCGTGTGTCGCGGATGCTTTAGGAATCATTAATACCTAAAATTTGTCCAGACAACTGACTCAATCACTTGTGCAAACCGCCATAAGCCCAGTCGTGAGAGTTGACGAACTTGTGATTTTGGTCACGACTTTGTTGACAGGTGACAAAAGGCGCGCTAGGCTTATGGTTAGATTGCGACGAATTAAAGAAGCACATCATGCGACCCGCGCACAATAACATCATCGTCATTAGCCTTAGCCTTGTACTCGTACTCATTATTGAGAACGAGCTTTAGTGCTGGGGTAGCGCGGCAAGACGCAAACGGTCAAACGGATGCAACGAAAAGCCCCCTCAGCAGGGGGCTTTTTAGTTTATAGGGTCAGAAACGAGGGCATACTGATGAAACTAGGTGATTGGGTTTGGCGGGACGGCGAGTGGGTGAAATGGGAAGACGCGACGGTACACGTCTCCGCCCACGCGCTGCATTACGGGTCAAGCGTGTTTGAGGGTATCCGCGCCTATCAGACCGACAAAGGCACGGCCATCTTACGGCTACGCCCGCACACACAGCGCTTGGTCAATTCGTGTAAAATCGCACGGATTGGGCTGGAACTGACGGCGGAAGACCTCGATAACGCCATCCTAGAGACCGTGCGCCGCAACGCGCATCCGGCCTGTTATATCCGCCCGCTGACTTTTCGCAGCACCGGCCCGGCCTTTGGCTTGAACGCCCGCAACAACAAAATCGAAACCATCATCATGACGTGGGAGTGGGGCGCGTATTTGGGCGAGGAAGGCCTCAAAAATGGGATCGACGCTCAAGTTTCCAGCTATCGGCGGATGGTTCCGATGCCGATGGGCAAAATCGGCGGCCAATATGTCAACAGTTCGATCATCAGCATGGAGGCCAGTGATAATGGCTTCACCGAAGGCATTGCACTGGATCTGCAAGGTCATGTCAGCGAAGGCGCGGGCGAGAACATTTTCGTCGTCCACAACAACATCCTGTATACGCCCGGCGCGGGGTCGTCGATTTTGCTGGGCGTCACCCGCGACTCGGTGATTCAATTGGCGGCGGACATGGGTTTGCAAGTCCGGTATGAGACGATTGCCCGCGAGATGTTATATGTCGCCGATGAGGTGTTCATGACCGGCACGGCGGCGGAAATCACCCCGATTCGTTCGGTTGACCGCGTGAAAGTGGGCGCGGGCAAGCCGGGGCCGATCACCCAGCAGTTGCAAGAGTCGTTTTTCGCCGTGACCTCTGGCAAGGCCGAGGATACGCACGGCTGGCTGACCTACGTGTAGCGGATGACCGCCGATTAACCGGCGGATTTAGAGGAGTTCAGGTTCAATGCAGCTCACTGGCGCGGAAATTTTATTGGAGTGTCTCATTCGTGAGGGTGTGGATGTGATGTTCGGCTATCCGGGTGGCGCGATTTTGCCGACCTACGACGCCATGTCCAAATACCCGCAATTGAAGCATGTACTGGTGCGCCACGAACAGGGCGCGTCACACATGGCGGACGGTTATGCGCGTGCCAGTGGACGGGTCGGGGTGTGTATTGCGACCAGCGGCCCCGGCGCGACCAACCTCGTCACCGGGCTGGCAACCGCGATGATGGATTCGGTAGGGATTGTCGCCATCACCGGACAGGTGTCGCGTGGGTCAATTGGGACGGACGCTTTTCAAGAGACCGATGTGACGGGCGTGACCTTGCCCGTGACCAAGCACAATTATCTGGTGATGAGCGCCGCCGAAATCGCTCACACCGTCCATGAGGCGTTTTATATCGCCAAAAGCGGGCGTCCGGGGCCAGTTTTAATCGACATCCCCAAAGATGTGCAGACCGAGAAGGCCGAATTTAACCCAGAGACGTATCCGCCGAAGCTGAAACTGCCGGGCTATCAGGTGGCGAAGAACGCGACGGAGAGCGAACTATTGGCGGCGGTCACGATGATTCGCGAGGCCAAAAAACCGCTCATCTTGGCCGGACACGGCATTATGATGAGCGGCGCGGTGCAGGAATTGCGCGACTTGGCAGAATTATCCGGCATCCCGGTTACGCTGACGTTGCTGGGCAAGGGCGCGCTGCCCGAAAATCATCCGTTGTGCTTGGGCATGATGGGGATGCACGGCCACGCGGCCTGTAACAATGCCATCCAAGAGGCCGACTTGATTATCGCGCTGGGGATGCGATTTGATGACCGTGTGACCGGCAACCTCAAGACTTATTCCCCGCACAGCAAGAAAATCCATGTCGAAATCGACGCCTCCGAAATCAATAAAAGCGTCAAGGTGGATGTCGGCATCAACGGCGACCTCAAGACGGTTTTGAGTCAACTTGTGCCGATTGCGCCGCGCAAGACTCACCCCGAATGGATGGCGCAAATCCGCGATTGGCAAGAAGACGCCAGTGACCGCGAAATCCTCAACACGTACACGGGTGAGAAATTGCTGGGCGCGCAAGTGATTAACGACCTATGGCGCTTCACCGATGGGGATGCCATCACGGTCAGCGACGTGGGGCAGCACCAGATGTTGGAGGCGCAGTATTACCCGCATCAGCGCCCCCAGACCATGCTGACCAGCGGCGGCCTCGGCACGATGGGATTCGGCTTCCCGGCTGCGATTGGCGCGAAATTCGCCCGCCCCGATGAGGAAGTTTGGGCGGTGGTCGGCGACGGCGGCTTTCAGATGACGCTGGCTGAACTCGCGACAGCGCGGCAAGAAAATATCAACGTCAACATCGCCATCCTGAATAACAGTTTCTTGGGCATGGTGCGCCAGTGGCAAGAGTTCTTCTATGACGAGCGTTATCAGTCCACGCCGATGGTCAATCCTGATTTCTGTAAATTGGCCGAAGCCTACGGCATCCCGTCCATGTTGGTGACACGCCGTGACCAAATCGAAGCGGCGGTGGCTTTTGCCCGCAGCATCAATGGCCCGACGCTGATTGAGTTCCAAATCCTCGCCGAGGAAATTGTCTACCCAATGGTTCCCGCTGGGAACGACCTGAACAATATGATACGCCGTCCGAAGCCGGGGGAGAGTCACACATGAGCGAACAGGCTAAGAAGCACATCATCGCCGCACTGGTAGAGAACAAACCCGGCGTCTTAAACCGGGTGGTCAGCTTGTTCCGCCGCCGCAATTTCAACGTAGACAGTTTGACGGTTGGGCGCACGCACAAGGCGCACGTCAGCCGCGTGACATTGGTGATTGACGCGGCACGCCTGAATCCGCGCCAGATGGCCGCCAACTTGTATAAGTTGGTCAACGTGGTCGATGTTAAGGTCATCAGCGAAGAACTGCATGTTGAGCGCGACCTCGCGTTGGTCAAAGTGCGTACCAACGATCCAGATAGTTATAATGCGGTGGCGGAATTGTGCGAACGCTATCCCACGCGCATCGTCGATATGGGGCCGAGCGTGGCGATTGTCGAAATCACGGCGCGCACCGAACTGGTCGAGGAATTTATCGAAAAACTGAAACCTATCGGTATCATCGAACTGGTGCGGACGGGCGTGGTCGCGATGGGGCGCGGCACGCGCATCCAAGACACCGAGTACGAGCCGCAGGTGTATGAAAACGGCCATACCGCAACGATGGAGCGCTTTAGCGTTTAAGGACAGTGATGAGGTACAAGTGATGCGTGATGAAGATAAGGCTTTGGATTGGGTAAAAATCTAGTCTTTCGCATAGATGAGGTAAAAAATCATCACGTATCACTTAGGACTCATCACCCCTGTTATAAGGTTTAACCGCCAAAAATCTCTAAATTTCACGAGGCGAAATCGGCGCTGATAGGCTACTCTGTAACCACTTCACTTTCAACAAAGGATCAACACCAAATGGCAGCAACGATGTACTACGAGAAGAGCGCCGACCTCGACTTGCTCAAAGACAAGACGATTGCGATTATTGGCTACGGCAGTCAAGGCCACGCCCACGCGCTGAACGCCAAAGACAGCGGCCTTAAGGTGATTGTCGGGCTGCACGCCAGCAGCAAGAGCATCGCCAAAGCCGAGGCCGATGGTTTAGAGGTATTTACCCCCGGCGTCGCAACCTCTAAGGCCGATGTGATCATGATTGTCGCGCCGGACACCGTTCAGGCTGACTTGTACGCCGAAGAAATCGGGCCGAACCTCAAGGACGGCGCGATGTTGATGTTCGCCCACGGCTTTAACATTCACTTTGGGACGATTGTGCCGCCGACCACGGTAGATGTGACGATGGTTGCGCCGAAGTCGCCGGGTCATCGCGTGCGCGAGGTCTATACCGAAGGCGGCGGCGTGCCGGGGCTGATTGCGGTGCATCAAGATGCGACGGGTAACGCCAAAGCACTGGCGCTGGCCTATGCCAAAGCCATTGGCTGCACCCGCGCTGGTGTGATTGAGACCACCTTCAAGGAAGAAACCGAGACCGACTTGTTCGGCGAGCAAGCCGTCTTGTGCGGCGGCGCAACCGCGTTGATTCGCGCCGGTTTCGAGACGTTGGTCAAGGCAGGGTATCAGCCGGAAGTCGCATACTTTGAATGTATGCACGAATTGAAGTTGATCGTTGATCTGCTGTATCAAGGCGGCCTGAGCTACATGTGGTACTCGGTCAGCGATACGGCGGAATACGGCGGCTACGTGACCGGTGACAGAATCGAAGACCTGATTAAGGAAGAGATGTCTGGCGTCCTCGCCCGTATCCAGAGCGGCGAATTCGCCCGCAATTGGATTGCAGAGAATAAGAATGGCCGCCCGAACTTCACCCCGCGCCGCCGCAAGGATCACGACCTGTTGCTGGAGCAAGTCGGCGCCGATTTGCGCGACATGATGACTTTCCTGAACGCCAAGCGCATCAAGCAGGAGGCATAGGAAAGATGAGTAGTGACGGCGCGGGCGTAAGCCAGCGGTTGCCCGGTGGCGGGAAGGAGGGGTCTATGGCTGAAGATGGCCTTAGTGCGCTTAGACCCCAACCCATCCTTTTCCGTTTATCTGAACCCCTATCAGGAGACAAGAGTCATGTCCTCACAACCGAGCAACCGCGTACTGATTTTTGATACCACCCTGCGTGACGGTGAGCAATCCCCCGGCGCAACGCTGACCAGCGCCGAAAAACTGGAAATCGCCCGCCAATTGGCGCGTCTAGGGGTGGACATCATCGAGGCTGGCTTCCCTGCGGCGTCCCCTGACGATCTCGCGGCGGTGCAGCGCATCGCCCGCGAGATCGGCACGCCGGAGGGTCCGATCATCGCTGGGCTATCCCGCGCCCGTGAACACGACATCCGTGTGTGCTGGGAAGGCGTGAAAGACGCGGCCAAACCCCGTATTCACACCTTCTTGGGGGTGAGCGATTATCACCTTGATTACATCACCAAGACGACCAAGCCAGAGGCGCTAAAAATCATCGGAGACGCGGTGATACTCGCCAAGAGCCTGTGTGATGATGTCGAGTTCAGCCCAATGGACGCCGGACGCGCCGACCCCGCCTTTTTGATTGAGGTCTGCGCGTTGGCGGTGCGGTGTGGCGCGACGACCCTGAATATCCCCGACACGGTGGGCTATGTCATGCCGCAAGAGTGGTATGACGTGCTGCACACCCTGATCCATGAGACGCCGGGGGCGGGGCCGGGTAGCGGAATCGTGTGGTCGGTACATTGCCATGACGACCTCGGTCTGGCGACGGCTAACACCTTAGCTGGTGTGATGGCCGGGGCGCGCCAAGTCGAAGTCACAATCAACGGGATTGGCGAACGGGCGGGCAATACCAGCTTAGAAGAAGTCGTGATGTCGCTGGCGACTCGCCCGCAGTATTATCATCTGACGACAGGCATCAATACCCGCGAAATCACCAAAACCTCGCGGATGGTCTCGAATTATACCGGGATGCTGATTCAGCCGAATAAGGCGATTGTCGGCGCGAATGCTTTTGCTCACGAGGCCGGCATCCATCAGGACGGGATGTTAAAAAACGCCCAGACGTTCGAGATTATGACGCCGGAGACGGTGGGCTTGAGCGAGAGCCGTCTGGTTTTGGGCAAGCACAGCGGACGCCACGCCCTCAAAGCGCGGTTGCTGGAACTGGGCTTTCCGGTGGAAGGCGATCAACTCAATCTGGTATTTGGGCGCTTCAAGGCGCTGGCCGACGCCAAAAAAGTCGTGACCGATGCCGACCTCGAAGCGTTGATTGCGGATGAAATTCACAAGCCGCAAGAAATTTTCACGCTGGTGAGTTGTCAGGTGACATGCGGGACGATGGGGATGCCGACGGCTACCCTGAAAATCCGCGACACACAGGGCGTCGAGTACATTCAGGCGTCGGTGGGCAAAGGCCCGGTAGACGCGGCGTATCAGGCGATTGACGCGATTGTGAAGATGCCGAACACGTTGCTAGAGTACGCCGTCCACGCCGTCACCGAAGGAATCGACGCGCTAGGCGAGGTGACGGTGCGAATTACGCCGGCGGATGTCAACGATAAGCGGACATTCGGCGGTTATGGCGCAGAGCCGGATATTGTGGTCGCCAGCATTAAGGCGTATATGGCGGCGCTGAATCGGATGTTGGCCGCGTTGGGCTATGGCGATTTGAAACCGGAAGGCGACTCCGCTACTGTCGGCATCAGCGGAGATTAAGGGCGAAGTATGGACACGGCACTGCCGTGTCCGCCGAACATCATTCATCATGACTCAGCGTTTCAGGAGGATATGACAATGGCGACACGCGAAGCACCGGCTGAACTCATCAACCTAGATAGACCTGCGCTCCCGCAAGGGCTTGTCTCATGGGATGAGTACATGGAGAAATACGCCGCACATTTTATGGAATTCGTAGACGGGGAGGTCATTCCGTTGTCGCCTGCACACATCCGTCATGATGAAATCAGTGAGTATCTTCGCACCTTACTCAAGATATATCTTGGGTATCATCCTGTAGGGCGGATGCTTGGCGCTCCTTTTGTGATGAAATCATCCGGGGAAAGATACGGACGCGAACCCGATTTGATGTTTATCTCAAACAAAAATCTGCATCGAGTGATGCCGACATATTTTGAAGGAGCGCCAGATATTGCGATTGAGATTATCTCACCTGAGAGCGTCGAGCGTGACCATGGGACAAAGTTCAAGGAATACGAAGATGTCGGCGTCCCAGAGTATTGGATTATCGACCCCCTCCATGCGGAATGTCGTTTCTATAGGCGGGGTGAGGAGTATTACACGTTGATACGTGAGGACGATGACGGATACTACACGACCCCGCTATTGCCTGATTTTCGGCTGCACGTCCCGAGGTTGTGGCTACCTAATCTGCCCGATGGAATTGAGATTGTAGAATCGGTCAAACAGATGGTCAACCCACAGGGAAAGTAAGCATAATGACACGTTGGCTGTATGCTACGATTGAATTTATCGGTGATCAGGCGCAAGTCACAATCCTGATGTCGAATGGCAATCATTCAGTGACATCGCTGGGCAGCCACAAAGAGATGTATCAGGTGATTGCCCAGATGGGCGCTGACGGGTGGGAATTGTCCAGCACGGAACAGGATATCAACACCCCTTGGATGACCGAAAACACACGCACTGTTGTACGGCGGCTATGGTTCAAAAAGCCGCTTGAAGGCTAGAACGGATAAGAGAAGGCAATGACTGCACAAACCCTGTTTGAGAAGCTCTGGAATTCGCACCTCGTGCGCCCGCAGACCCCGGACACCCCGGCGGTGCTGTACATTGACTTGCACCTCGTCCATGAGGTCACATCCCCGCAAGCCTTCACGTTGTTGCGTGAGCGCGGCCTGAAGGTACGCCGCCCGGATAAAACTATCGGCACAATGGATCACAGCACGCCGACCACGCCACGCGGCGCAGACGGTCTGATTCAGGTGACGGACGCGCAAGCGGCGTTTCAACTCGATTTCATGACCAAGAACTGCAACGATTTCGGCATCCCGCTGTATAAGCTGGGGACGGAAAATCAGGGCATCGTCCACGTCATCGGGCCGGAGCAAGGTCTGACTCAGCCGGGGATGACGATTGTGTGCGGGGATAGCCACACCAGCACGCACGGCGCGTTCGGCGCGTTGGCGTTCGGTATCGGGACCAGCGAAGTCGGTCACGTCCTCGCCACCCAAACCCTGATGCAAAATAAGCCTCAGACGATGGAAGTTCGCATCAACGGACAGCTAAATGCTGGCGTGACGGCGAAGGACATCATCCTCGCCATCATCGCCAAAATCGGGGTCGGCGGCGGCACGGGCTACGTGCTGGAATACACCGGCTCGGCCATCCGCGCCCTGAGCATGGAAGGCCGCATGACCATCTGCAATATGAGCATTGAGGGCGGCGCACGGGCTGGCATGATCGCGCCGGATCAGACCACCTTTGACTATGTGGCCGGTAAAACCTTTGCGCCGAAAGGCGCGGCGTGGGATGCCGCCGTCGCCGAGTGGCGGACGCTGCCGACGGATGAAGGCGCGACCTATGATGCGTTGGTCGAACTGAGCGCCGACGACCTCGTGCCGATGATTACCTATGGCACGAATCCCGGCATGGGCATGAAAATTACTGACCGTGTGCCTGACCCGGACAAACTGACCGATTACAGCGCCAAAGTCGCGCTGCATAAGGCGCTGGCTTATATGGGGCTGACGCCGAACGAACCGTTGCTGGGCAAAAAGGTCGATGTCGTATTCATCGGCAGTTGCACCAACAGCCGCATCGGGGACTTGCGCGAAGCCGCCAAGTTCATCGAAGGCCATAAAGTGGCTGACGGCGTGCGCGTGATGGTCGTCCCCGGTTCACAGCGCGTCAAGGCGCAAGCCGAGGCCGAAGGGCTTGACCGCATCTTCCTTGAGGCGGGCGCAGAATGGCGCGAAGCCGGTTGTTCGATGTGTATTGCGATGAACGGCGACCAACTCGCGCCGGGGCAATACGCCGTCAGCACCAGCAACCGCAACTTTGAAGGCCGTCAGGGCAAGGGCGGGCGGACATTTCTCGCCAGCCCGTTGACCGCCGCCGCCACCGCGATTGCCGGTGTTGTGACTGACCCGCGCACTGTATAGCTAGTGATGAGTTGAAAGTGATGAGTGATGAGTTTTGCTCACGAAAATTCTCGCTCAGACCTTATTTGATGTAGGGGCGCAGCGTGCTGCGCCCTAATAGACCCGAAATTGTAAGACGCAAGAGGACAACACATGGAACCGCTAAAAGCATTCACCGGCACGATGGTTGCGTTGCCGATCAACGACATCGACACCGACCAAATCATCCCGGCGCGTTACCTCAAGGTGACGGACAAGGCCGGGTTGGGCGCGGCGGCCTTCACCGATTGGCGCTATAACGCCGACGGCAGCCCCAAGCCCGAATTTCCGTTGAACCAACCGCAGCACAGTGGCGCGCAAGTCTTGATTGCCGGTCACAACTTTGGCTGCGGCTCATCGCGTGAACACGCGCCGTGGGCGTTGATTGGCGCCGGACTCAAGGCCGTGGTCAGCACCTATTTCGCCGACATCTTCAAAGGCAACGCGCTCAAAAACGGTTTGCTGCCCATCATTGTTGATGAGGACACCCAGAAGCAATTGATTTCACTGGCGCAAGAAGACCCGACCTCTACCGTGAGCATCGACCTTGAGGCACAGACCATCACCCTCCCGGACGGGCGGGCGGTGACGTTCCCAGTTGACCCGTTCAGCCGCTACTGCCTGCTCAACGGAGTAGACCAACTTGGCTTCCTCATCAATATGGACGCGGAAACCCGCGCCTATGAGGAAAATCACCCGGCACGGGTGCTAACGATAGCGTAAGTGGGGGATACCATGACCGGGCGAGTCGCAATCTACGATACAACCCTGCGAGATGGCACGCAGCGCGAGGGCATTTCGCTGTCGGTGGCCGATAAGCTGAAGGTCACGCGCCTATTAGACGAGTTGGGCGTGGCTTATATCGAAGGCGGCTGGCCGGGGTCTAACCCCAAGGACGCGGCGTATTTTGAGGCGGTGCGCGAGATTCCCCTCAAGCACGCCAAAATCACCGCGTTCGGCTCGACCTGTCGTAAGGGTAGTCCGCCGGAATCCGATGAAAACATCAAGGCGCTGGTGGACGCTCAAACGCCGGTTGTGACGGTGGTGGGCAAAACCTCAATGCTGCACGTCACCGAAGTGCTTCAGACCACGCCGCAAGAAAATCTGCGGATGATTCGCGAGAGCGTGGCCTATCTCAAGTCATTGGGTAAAGAGGTGATTTACGACGCCGAACACTTTTTCGATGGCCTGAAACTCGACCTCGAATATTCAATGGACACGCTCAAAGCGGCCTCGGACGGCGGCGCGGATGTGATTGTGCTGTGCGATACCAACGGGGGTTCACTGCCGTGGGAAGTCGCGCAATATGTTCGTGCTGCGTATGAAGCTTTCCCCAACGCTAAATTTGGCATCCACACGCATAACGACGGTGAGTTGGCAGTGGCAAATTCGCTCGCTGCGGTACAAGTCGGCGCGATTCAGGTTCAGGGGACGATCAACGGCTATGGTGAACGCTGCGGCAACGCCAATCTGTGCAGCATCATCCCCGATTTAATGCTCAAGATGGGCTATGAGTGTGTGCCGGAGGGCGCGCTGAAAACCCTGACGCGCCTTAGTCGAACGGTGGCCGAAATCTGCAATCTCGCCCCGGATAATCATCTGGCCTATGTCGGCAAGTCGGCCTTCGCGCACAAGGGCGGGATTCACGTCGCGGCCATCCGTCGCAATGTGGACAGCTACCAACACCTTGACCCGTCACTGGTCGGGAATGAGATGCGCGTCCTCATCAGCGACCTCAGCGGGCGCGGCAATCTGCTCAGTAAGGCCGAGGAATTTAACCTTGATGTGAGCGACGCGGCGGCGCTCAAGGTGCTGGAGGACATCAAGCGGCTGGAAAGTTTTGGCTATGTATTTGAGGGGGCAGAGGCCTCCGTCGCCATCCGGTTGCATCGCTACAGCGCCAATTATCAGCCGATTTTCAGCCTGATTGACTTCACGGTGATTGTTGAGGAACGGCGTGGGCGCGGCACGCTCAGCCAAGCGATGGTCAAATTGGATATTGGCGGCGATGTCGTGCATACTGCGGCAGAGGGCAATGGCCCGGTTAATGCGCTTGACCTCGCCTTACGCAAGGCTCTCATCCCGGTTTATCCAGAGGTGCGCGACTTCCAATTGGCGGATTACAAAGTCCGCATTTTGGACGGGGCGAATGGTACGGGCGCAATCACGCGGGTGCTGATTGATACGCAGAACCACAAACAGCGTTGGAGTACGGTTGGGGCGGGGACGAACATCATCCAAGCCAGTTGGTTGGCGTTGTTGGACAGCGTGGAGTACGGGGTTTTGACGGCGCGGCAGGGTCAAAAAGTCTAGGGAGCGGTTCTCATGGTCGATAAGGTCAGCTTAACTGATAAATTCGCGTTGTTCAGCGACCAATGGAGTCCCAAAATCGTTGGACAGGTCGATAACTATGACGTGAAGTTGGCGAAAATCGAAGGCGAGTTCGTCTGGCATTCCCATGAGCATGAGGACGAGATGTTCCTCATCATCTCCGGCCAACTGATTATGCGATTCCGCGACCATGAGGTGACGGTCAATCCGGGTGAATTCATCATCGTCCCCAAAGGCGTCGAACATAATCCGCTTGCGCCGGTAGAGACCCAGATTGTATTGTTTGAGCGTAATTCCACCGCGCACACCGGTGATGTCGTTAGCGAGCGCACGGTGAAGGAATATCAGCGACTTTAACACAACGAAGCGAGAAACGATGAAAGCAACGATTATGCTGCTGCCGGGTGACGGCATCGGCCCAGAGATTTTGGCGGCGGCGGTACTGGTCTTGGACAAAATATCGTCCAAATACGGCCACGACTTCAGCTATAACGAGCAATTGATCGGCGGAATCGCCATCGACAAGACCGGCAATCCACTGCCAGAGGAGACTCTGCGCGCCGGTGAGCAATCCGACGCGATTTTGCTGGCAGCTGTCGGCGGCCCCAAGTGGTCAGACCCGTCTGCGCCGGTGCGCCCGGAACAGGGGTTGCTCAAAATTCGTGGGCATTTCGGCCTGTTCGCCAATTTGCGCCCGGTGAAAACCTATCCCGCTCTAGCACAACACGTCCCGCTGCGCGCCGATTTGTTGGAAGGCGTCGATATGCTGATTGTGCGCGAACTCAACGGCGGCTTGTATTTTGGCAAGCAGCAAGAGCAAGGCGACGGTAACGATAGCTACGATACGATGTATTACAGTGTGCCAGAAGTTGAGCGTGTAGCCCATGTCGCGTTTAGGGCCGCGCAGAAGCGTAGCGGCAAATTAACCTCGGTTGATAAGGCCAACGTCTTGGCGTCAATGCGTTTGTGGCGTCGGACAGTGATTAAGGTCGCTGAGGATTATCCCGATGTGGTGCTGGATCATGTGTTGGTCGATGCGTGCGCCATGTATCTGATGACCCGTCCGGCCAGTTTTGACGTGATTGTGGCCGAAAATATGTTCGGCGACATCTTGAGCGATGAGGCCTCGGTCTTGGCAGGTTCGCTGGGGATGTTGCCCAGCGCGTCGCTAGGGGCGGGGACGTTTGGGCTGTATGAGCCGGTACATGGTAGCGCGCCGGACATCGCTGGGAAAGGCATCGCCAACCCGATTGGGCAATTTCTCAGCACAGCCATGTTGTTGCGGCATAGCTTGAACCTTGACGCCGAGGCCACCGCGCTTGAAGCGGCGGTGGACGCGGTATTGGCGGATGGTGCGCGCACGGCGGATATTTCTGCGAAGGGTAGCCCAACCGTCGGCACGGCAGAATTTACGCAAGCGGTCATCGCAAAACTATCGTAGGGGCGTATCCATGTGTGCGCCCGTCAAGAAAACACCCCCTTCAATCCGATGAAGGGGGCGTTTCTTGACAAGACGCTGGCATGTCGGTACAGTCCGTATGTGAATTACGTTTAAATTCATCTTTTTTTACTGGAAAGGTATTCTTATGGCAACCATGAAAGAAGTCGCAGAGCGCGCCGGAGTTTCGGTGGCAACCGTCTCACGGGTGATTAACCGATCCGGTTATGTCCGGTTGGAATTACAAGAGAAGGTCACGGCGGCCATGACTGATATGCGCTACCGACCCAGCGCATTGGCGCGTAGCTTGCGCCGTCAAGAAACGTTGACGGTGGGCTTATTGTTGCCGCAGTTGGATCAGCCATTTTTCAGTCGCTTGGCTTATACGGTGGTACAAGCGTTATTCACCCAAAATTATCACACGTTGGTGTGTAGCTCTGAGGAAGACCAGCTTCACGAGGACATCAGTGTCGATATGCTGATTCGCCAGCGGGTGGATGGGGTGATCGCCACGCCGATTGGCAGCGCGGGGCAGGCGATTCGGGCGTTGTTGGATCAAAATGTGCCTGTGGTGATCCTTGACCGCGATTTGCCGACCTTCCATGTCAACAAGGTTTTTAGCGACCATCGTCAAGGTGGGATGCTGGCTGCACAGCACTTGCTTGACCTCGGACACCGCGACATCGCCATCCTCAGCCCGCCGGATGATGCCGCCTCGGTGGTCGAGCGTATCGCAGGCGCGATGAGCGTGTTTAAGGCGCACGGCGTCCAACCCGATATCTTGAAGGCGGGGCGGGATGCACAGGGCGACTACTATATGCGCGGCTACGCGCTGGGTAAACAGTTATTTGAGTCAGGGCGGCGTCCGACGGCGATTTTTGCGCTGATGGATGTGATGGCGGTTGGCGTGCTGAGGGCAGCGGTGGAAGTTGGGCTGCGCGTGCCGCAAGACTTGAGCGTGATTGGGTTTGACGACATCCCGTTAGCCCGTCAGAGCGTGCCAGCACTGACCACTATCCGCCAACCTACCGACAATATGGCGAAAGTTGCCGTCGAAACATTGCTGGCTCATCTGGGTGATCGCCAGCGCCCGCCGCAGACTCATATTTTGCCGACGCAGTTGGTCGTGCGCGAGTCTACAGCCCGGCGGGCATAATTCACCCCAATACATAGCCCAAAAACTCACGAGAGCCGGGGTAAATATCAAGCGTCGGCTGGTCATCAGCGGGGACGACCCCATTCCACAATTGGCGCAGCGTGCCATCGCGGACGAGTTCTTGTAGCGAATATTCGACCAACAAACGGAAATCGACATCATTGACTGGCACGGCCAGCGCGTCGTATTCGCGGCTGTACCATGTATCGGTCAGCTTGAGGTCGTTGGGATAGGCTTCGATATGCGGCAGTAGCTTGAGGCTGTCGGCGAACGCGACATCTGCGTTGTTGTCTTCTAACAGTTGCAGCGCGAGGCTGGACTCATCGGTCTTAAAACTGTCGATGAGCGCGTTGACGCTGGTGGCTTCATCCACGGCAGCGGCGTTCGAGTCCGGCTCGTTGAACGTGGTCGCCACCGTCAGGCCGCCGCGTAGCTCTTCAAACCCGAAAATATCTGAGTTGGATTTGACCATCAAGCGCAAGCCATGAATCAGGTATGGGGCGGCAAAGTCAACCCGGTCTGCGTACTGCCAATCGGGGGGGATGCCAAATGCGAGGTCGGCATTGCCCTCACTGACCAAACGCACCGCGTCTTCCGGGGTCGCGCTGATTAGGTCAAGCGTGACGTTCCAGCGGCGAGTCAGGGCGGTGATGAAATCGCGCTGAAACCGATCAAGCCGCCGTTCGGATTCAGTCGCCGCTGAGAATTGTTCAGACGTCAGCCACGGCCCAGCCACACGCAAAACGCCAGAGGTCTGCATACGCGGGATGACATAAGCGTTGGGGTAGGTGATGACCGGCGCAAAATTAGCGGGTTTGGGCGCGTCGTCGCCCAGATTTGACCAGACCGGCACGCCATCACTGCGCTCATCGGTGAAGTGCGTGCGGCGCAGTTCGTCCAGTTTGCCATTGGCTTGGAGATATTGCAGCGTCCGGTTGACCATCCCGCGCAGCGGCGCATCTTGGCGGCGCATGGCGATGGCATACGGCAAAATCTCGATGGAGTCATCGAGGACGCGCTTGCTTTCCGGCTCAAAGGCGGCCAACTGCTTGAGGCGGTGACGGGGCGCGACGATGCCGTCTACGCCGCTTGACCCCAACGCGCCGTACAGTCGGTCATAGGTGACGAACGTCTCAATCGTCCCATTGAAGCCGGAACGCGCCGCCCAATCGCGCAAGGCGGCCTCTGACGGTGAGCCGAGGACGACTCCGAGTTTACGCCCATTGAAATCGCCCAACCCCTGCGCGCCGTCGTCAGTGCGAACCATGACGGCCTCGGCGCTCTGATAATAGGTCTGGCTGAATTCGAGGTCGTCGTCCCAGTCACGGCGGTGAACCATCGCGGAAATCAGAAAATCGACCTCATCGGCCTCTAGCATCTCAAAGGCGGTCTGGCGAGTGACTTGGCGCAAGCGTAAGTCTACGCCCCATGCTTCCGCGACAGCGCGGGCGAGGTCGGCATCATAGCCTTGCACTTCGCCCCGGTCTGTAAATTGACCGAAAGATGGTTCGGTGTACAACACGCCGATGCGGACGCGGTTGTTGGCGACGATGCGGGCGACGGCGCTCTCAGACAACACCGACTCGGAGTCGGCGGTGGTGTTATAGGGGATAGGGGTGGGTGGGGTGAAGGTCGGGACGGCGTTCTGGGCGTGCGTTGGCAACCCGAAACACATCACCAGCAACCCTACCAACAGGACTCGGCGGCTCATAAATATCACGCCTCTTCGTAAAGATGATTCTCGTGAATATAGGTCAGCACCGGCTCAGGCACGATATATTTGACGCTCTCACCGTGGCGTAGACGCCGGACGACATCGCTGGACGAGACCTCTACCAACAGTGATTTGAGCATCACCACATTTTCAGCCAGACCGGGCAGCACGGTTTCGTGTTGGTCAGCGCGGAGTTCGCCTGTGACGCCTAAGCGCCGCATGACGGCCACGCGCAGTCGCCCATCGGTGAACAAACCTTCGGCGCGTCGCCAATTGGGGAGGTCTTTGAACATATCTTCGCCCATGATGAGCGTGAAATGCGCGTGCGGATATTGCGCGCGCAATAGTTCCACGGTGTCGATGGTGTAATGCGGGCCGGGTCGGTCTAAATCGACCCGGCACAGTTCAAAGCTGGGATTTTCTTGGATGGCGATTGTGGTCATCGTGGCGCGATGAAAGTCCGAGGTTCGGGTGTGGTCTTTATGCGGCGGCGTGCCTGCTGGGATATAAAATATCCGATCAAGCTGTAATTCTTCACGCCCGTGTTCGCCCAAGATGAGGTGTGCGATGTGCGGGGGATCGAACGTGCCGCCCACCAACCCGATGTTTTCGGTCAATCCGACCACTCCAACTCATAATTGCCGATATAAACAGTGTCGCCAACCTTGACGCCGTGTTCGCCCAACGCCTTTGAAACGCCCAAAACTTCGAGGATGTTTTGGAAGCGCAAAATCGCCTCCTCGTTGTCCCAGTGAGTCATCTGGGCGGCGCGCTCGATGCGGTGACCGCGCACATGATACGAGCCGTCTTGTTCGACGAAAATCTCGAATGGCACATCGCCCTCTTGCTCTGGCAGCAAGACTTCACGGCGGACGTTATGTAGTTCAGCGTTCTTGGGCATCTTGGAGATGATTTCCAAAACCGCGTTGAGCAAGGGACGGATATTTTCTTGCGTCGCCGCGCTGATGGGGATGACCTGCACGCCTTTGGCTTCCAGCGCCTCTTTGACCATCGGCCATTTTTCCTGCGCTTCGGGCAAGTCCATCTTATTATAGGCCACGATTTGCGGGCGCTGCATCATACGCTCGTCGTAGAGCGCCAACTCGGTATTGATTTGGCTGTAGTCGGCCAGCGGGTCTTCCGACGCGCCGCTGACGACATGTACGAGGGCGCGGGTGCGCTGGACATGTCGCAAGAACTCATGACCGAGGCCGATGCCGAGGTGCGCGCCTTCGATGAGGCCGGGGATGTCGGCGTAGACGATATCGCTGTCATCATAAATGACGACGCCCAACTGCGGCTCTAGCGTGGTGAACGGGTAAGCGGCGATTTTGGGCTTGGCATTGCTGATGACCGACAAGAAAGTCGATTTGCCCGCATTGGGGACGCCAACGATGCCGACATCTGCGATCAGCTTGAGTTCAAGCATCAGCCAACGATTTTGGCCGGGTTCGCCGCGCTCGGCATATTGGGGAGTCTGGTTGCTGCTGTTGGCGAAATGCTGATTGCCACGCCCGCCGCGCCCGCCCTTAAACATGGTGAACATGTCGCCTTCTTGCACCATATCGGCCACGACTGCGCCGGTCTCGGCATCTTTGATGACCGTGCCAGCTGGGACGGGGATGATCAGGTTTCTGGCGGAACGGCCACTCTTTTCAGTTGAGCCGCCTTTTGCGCCGTGACCCGCCCGGAAGTGAACCTTGTTTTGGAAGTGTGACAAGGTATTTGATTTGGGGTTGACGGTGAACACGATGTCGCCGCCTCTGCCGCCGTCACCACCGGCGGGACCGCCGCGTGGCATGAATTTTTCGCGCCGGAAGGAGACTACACCATCGCCACCATTACCACTGTGGACGTAGATTTTGACTTCATCGAGGAACATGGATGTTGTTGCCACTCACACTAGCTTATTGAGATAGTATTGTAGCGGGCGGGCGTTGGGGCGGATAGAGTGAGGAGTCTGGAGTCCCCAGTCCTGAGTCTTGAGCGCGGGCGAGGCGTAAGGAAAAAGGTGTAAGGGTAGGGTAATCGTAGGGGCGGTTCGCGCAATAGCCCCATATCCACTTCCTAGTTTGCGTCGTCCATGCAAATAAAAAAGGGTTTGGCACGCCAAACCCTTACTTGTACCTAGCCCTTCTGAGGACTCAAAACTCGCCTTATAACTCGTAACTACTCAGCCATCATTTCTTCCCTC